>TARA_R110000868_G_scaffold122552_2_pt1 | contig 74253 bp, 75 predicted proteins | sample TARA_R110000868 | Tara Oceans TARA_R110000868 (sample SAMEA4397489) | marine metagenome | biome: Polar Biome; feature: [SRF] surface water layer (ENVO:00010504); material: water (ENVO:00002006), including particulate matter (ENVO:01000060) such as... | depth 5 m | reverse complement strand
GGCGTCCAGCGGGTTGGTGATGCAGATGACGAAGGCGTTGGGCGCATGGGCCTTGATGCCCTCGCCGACGGCCTTCATGACCTTCAGATTGATGCCGATCAGGTCGTCGCGGCTCATGCCCGGCTTGCGCGGCACGCCGGCGGTGACGATGCAGACGTCGGCCCCGGCGATGTCGGCATAGTCGGTGGCCCCCTTGAGCACCACATCGGTGCCGATCACGGCGGTGGCCTCGGCGATGTCGAGCGCCTTGCCCTGGGGCGTACCCTCGGCGATGTCGAACAGAACCACGTCGCCCAGCGCTTCGCGCGCGGCCACATGGGCCAGGGTGCCACCGATCATGCCGGCGCCGATGAGGGCGATTTTCGCGCGTGCCATAGGGGTCGTCTCCAAGGGGAAGGGGGCGGCGCAACAGCGACCGTTGCGCGGCGGTCTAGCCCTGCGCGCTTTCGCCTGCAACTGTGACGCGGCGTCAGCCGGAGCCGTTGTGACCCGATCCCCCGAATTCATCGCCGCCGCCGACACGCCGGACAGTCTGGTCACCGTGACCGACGAGGCGGCCGTGCGTGCCGCGGTCGCGGCCTGGCGGGCGCGGCTGCTGAAGGGCCCCGGCCTGTGGGACCGGACCACGCGCGGGGTCCAGGGCCGGATCAATCGCGCCATCCCCGACCGGGTGCATGCCGTGGTCACCGCCGGGGTCGAGGCCATGACCGGGGGCATCATGACCGGCTCCGACCTGCTGAGGGTGCGGCCACTGGCGGAGGGCTCGCTGGCGGCGCGGGAGCTGCGGGCCCGGCAGCGGATCCAGCGCTATCGCAACACCGCCGGGGTCGAGGGCGGGGTGACCGGGGCCGGCGGCTTCCTGCTGGCGGCGGCCGACTTTCCGGCCCTGATGGCGATCAAGGTGCGGATGCTGGGCGAGGTCGTCGGCTGCTACGGCTGGGGCGGGGGCACGCTGCGGGAGCGGCTGTTCGTGCTGCACATCTTTCATCTGGCCTTTGCCAGCGCCGCGCGGCGACCCGAGGCCCTGGCGGCGCTGGAGGCGTGGATCGCCAACCGCGACCAGCCGGACGCCCTCGACGCCTATGACTGGCGCAGCTTCCAGATCGAATATCGCGACCATATCGACCTGGCCAAGCTGGCCCAGCTGATCCCGGTGGTCGGCGCGCCGATCGGGGCGGTGGTCAACTGGCGGCTGGTCGAGCGACTGGGCGAGACGGCGATGATGGCCTGCCGGATGCGGTGGCTGGCGGGGGCTTGAGTTCCTGTTTTGTTCGTGCGCAGATAACAGACTAACGGGAGGATTTCGACATGATCGGCTATGTAACACTGGGCACCAATGACCTTGAGCGCGGGGCGAAATTCTATGACGCCCTCGCCGCCGAACTGGGCACGCCGCGGATGATGGAGGAACCGACCTTCATCGCCTGGGGCACGCCGGACGGCGGGGCCGGGATCGGCCTGACCAAACCCCATGACGGCAAGGCCGCCACGGTCGGCAATGGCGTGATGGTGGCGCTGCAGGCGGCGTCGCGCGACCAGGTCCGGCGGCTGTACGACATCGCCCTGGCCAATGGCGGCACCTGCGAGGGCCCGCCCGGACCGCGCGGCGGGCCGTTCTACGCCGCCTATTTCCGCGACCTGGACGGCAACAAGCTGAACGCCTTCCTGATGGAAGCCGGCGCGGGGACCTGACGCCTTGACCCCGGGGCGTCCGCGGGCGACCGGTGGGGATGGCCCGTGAATTCACCCTCGACTCCGCCTTCGGGCCCGGCTCCGTCTTTGTCGCCGACTGGCCGCTGTGCCAGCTGCGGCTGCAGGACGACGCGCGCTTTCCGTGGCTGGTCCTGATCCCGCGTGTGGCCGGGGCGGTCGAGCTGGCCGACCTGTCGCCGGCGGACCGGACACGGCTGATGGAGGAGATCGTCCGGGCCGGGGACCGGGTGCGGGATCTGGGCGCGGCGGCCGGGCGGCCGGTCGACAAGCTGAATGTCGCCGCCCTCGGCAATGTCACGGCCCAGCTGCATGTCCATGTCGTCGGACGGCGGCGCGACGATGGCCTGTGGCCCGATCCGGTCTGGGGTCGGGCCGGCGCGCGCCCCTATGACGCGGCGGCGCGGGCCGCGCTGCTGGCGCGCCTGACCGCCTGATCAGGGGCGATGCAGGGTCACCGGGCGGGCCTGGCCGTTGTGCACGAACTCGCCCCGCCAGCCGCCGTCGCTGCGCCGCAGCCGCAGGGTGCCGCGCCGGTCCAGGGTCAGGGTGGCGCGGCTGCCGTCCACGGCGATGGCCGAGACCAGGCGGGCGCGCCCGTCGTCGCCCTGACGCCAGGCGCCCTCGACGGTGCCGTCGCCGGCATCGCGCAACACCAGGCTGAGCAGCGGACGACCGTCGGGTCCCAGGGCCCGCCAGCGCCCGTCCAGCGGTCCGGCCCGGGCGTCGGCGCTGGCCTCGGCGGCGGTCACCCCCTGGTCGAAGAAGGTCTCGACATCGCGGACCCCGGGACCGGGCGCGGTCTCGAACGGGCGGATGGCCGGGGGGCGATAGATCTGGCGGGTCGCGTCGGCGGCGGGCGTATAGGGGCGCGCGCCGGGATCCTGAAGCAGAAGGACGGCGGTGGCGGCGATAACGGTAAGAAGCATTGCCCCAGACTGCCGCACCCGGACCGAAAATTCCACCCGACCGCGACAGGGAGGGCAAAACCGCCCCCGAAAACCGCCTTGGGGTCGGGGTCGGGGGGAGGCCTTCGTTGACACCGCGCCGCCGGGGTCACTAAAGCCTGTATGCGCCCTCGGGCGATTGAATTCCTTCGGTTTTGAGAACCATTCGCATGACGAGCCCTCCCACGGCCTCGGGCGATGCCCGGAGCGACCGCCCGGTCCTCCAGCCCAACGGCCGGCCCCGCCCCCTGTCTCCCCATCTCCAGGTCTGGCGCTGGCATGTGACCATGGCGGCCTCGATCCTGCACCGGATCAGCGGCAGCGCCCTGTCGGCCGGCGCGGTCCTGGTCGGGATCTGGCTGCTGGCCCTGGCCTTCGGCCCCGAGGCCTATGCGACCTTCACCGGCCTGTCGGCCTCGCCGCTGGGCCTGCTGGTCTGGTTCGGCCTGACCCTGGCCCTGACCTATCACCTGGCCTCGGGGATCCGTCACCTGGTCTGGGACGCCGGCAAGGGTCTCGATCCGAAGACGGCGAGCCTGTTGAGCAGCCTGTCGATATGGCTGGGCCTGCTGGTCGGGGTGGCCTTCTGGGTCTGGCTGTTCGTGTCCGGGAGTGTGTCGCTGTGAGCGGTTCGACCAAGACCTTCGTCAAGGGCGTCAAGGTGTCCGAGCGCCACGGGGCCGGCGAGTGGAAGGCCGAGCGCCTGTCCTCGCTGATCCTGGTGCCGCTGACCCTCTGGGGTCTGTGGAGCGCGGCCCAGCTGGCCGGTGGCGGCTATGACGGGGCCCTGCTCTGGTTCCAGAGTCCGGTCAATGCCGGGCTGCTGGCCGTCACCCTGCTGGCCAGCCTGTGGCACATGAACCTGGGTCTGAAGGTCATCGTCGATGACTATATTCACAAGCCCTCGACGCGCGGGATCCTGCTGACCCTGATCGCCGCCCTTTGTCTGGTGCTGGCCTTCGCCAGTGTCTTCCTCATCGTGCGGCTGGCGCTGGGTTCAGCGCCGCTGCCGGCCGGTTTCGGAGCCTGATCGCTTATGGCGACCTATGATTTCATCGATCACGAATATGACGTGGTCGTCGTCGGTGCCGGCGGCTCGGGCCTGCGCGCGGCGCTCGGGGCCGCCCAGCAGGGGCTGAAGGTCGCCTGCGTCACCAAGGTGTTCCCGACCCGGTCGCACACGGTCGCGGCCCAGGGCGGCATCTCGGCCTCGCTCGGCAATATGGGCGAGGATGACTGGCGCTGGCATATGTACGACACCGTCAAGGGGTCGGACTGGCTGGGCGACCAGGATGCCATCGAATATCTGGTGCGCGAGGCCCCCAAGGCCGTCTATGAGCTGGAACACTGGGGCGTGCCGTTCAGCCGCACCGAGGAAGGCAAGATCTACCAGCGGGCCTTCGGCGGCATGACGCGCGACTTCGGCAATGGTCCGGTGCAGCGCACCTGCGCCGCCGCCGACCGCACCGGCCACGCCATCCTGCACACCTTGTACGGCCAGTCGGTGCGCCGCGAGGTCGAGTTCTTCGTCGAATATTTCGGCCTCGACCTGATCATGCAGGACGGCGCCTGCACCGGGGTGACGGCCTGGAAGCTGGACGACGGCACCATGCACCGCTTCCGGGCCAAGCTGGTGATCCTGGCGACCGGGGGTTACGGCCGCGCCTATTTCAGCGCCACCAGCGCCCACACCTGCACCGGGGACGGCAATGCCATGGTGCTGCGCGCCGGCCTGCCGCTGCAGGACATGGAGTTCGTGCAGTTCCACCCGACCGGCATCTATGGCGCGGGCTGCCTGATCACCGAGGGCGCGCGCGGCGAGGGCGGCTATCTGACCAATTCCGAGGGCGAGCGCTTCATGGAGCGCTATGCCCCGTCGGTGAAGGACCTGGCCCCGCGCGACATGGTCAGCCGCTCGATGACCATCGAGATCCGCGAAGGACGCGGCGTCGGTCCGAACAAGGACCACATCTTCCTGCACCTCGACCATCTGGACCCGAAGGTGCTGCACAAGCGACTGCCGGGCATTTCCGAGAGCGCCAAGATCTTCGCCGGCGTCGACGTGACCAAACAGCCGATTCCGGTGCTGCCGACGGTCCACTACAATATGGGCGGCATCCCGACCAACTATCACGGCGAGGTCCTGACCAAGGTCGGCGACAATGCCGACACCGTGGTGCCCGGCCTGATGGCCGTGGGCGAGGCCGCCTGCGTCTCGGTGCACGGGGCCAACCGTCTCGGCTCGAACAGCCTGACCGACCTGGTGGTGTTCGGCCGCGCCGCCGGCCTGCGCGCCGGCGAGGTGGTCGACAAGGCGTCGAAGGTGCCGGACGCCCCGGCCGCAACCACCGACGGCCACCTGGCCCGTTTCGATCGCTTCCGCAACGCCTCGGGGTCGACCCCGACGGCCAAACTGCGCATCGAGATGCAGCGGGCCATGCAGTCGGACGCCGCCGTGTTCCGTACCGGCAAGACGCTGGAGGAGGGCGTCGCCAAGCTGCGCGACATCCACGCCCGCGGTGCCGACATCAAGACCACCGACCGCGGCCTGATCTGGAACACCGATCTGGTCGAGACGCTGGAATACGACAACCTGGTCGACCAGGCGCTGGTGACGATCGAGGGCGCGCTGAACCGCACCGAGAGCCGCGGGGCCCATGCCCGCGAGGACTTCCCCGACCGCAATGACGCCGAGTGGATGAAGCACACCCTGGCCTGGAAGACGCCGACCGAGGCCGTGAAGATCGACTACCGGCCGGTCCACAACTACACGATGTCCGACGACATCGCCTATATCGAGCCCAAGGCACGGGTGTACTGAAGATGGTCCAGCTTACCCTCCCGCGCGGCTCCAAGCCGACCCCCGGCAAGGTCCACAAGGCCGCGCCCGGATCGACCAACGTCAAGACCTACAAGGTCTATCGCTACGACCCCGAGGTCGACGCGGACCCGCGCTGGGACGTCTATGAGGTGCCGGTGGCCGACCACGGCCCGATGCTGCTGGACGCCCTGATCCACATCAAGAACGAGATCGACCCGACCCTGTCGTTCCGGCGCTCGTGCCGCGAGGGCATCTGCGGCTCGTGCTCGATGAACATCGACGGGCGCAACACCCTGGCCTGCACCAAGGGCTGGGACGAGTGCTCGTCGGACACGATCTCGATCGCGCCCCTGCCGCACCAGCCGGTGGTCAAGGATCTGGTGACGGACCTGACCCTGTTCTACGCCCAGTACGACTCGATCCAGCCGTGGCTGCAGTCGGACGAACCGGACCCGACGACCGAGCGGCTGCAGACCCCGGCCGAGCGCGAGAAGCTGGACGGGCTGTACGAGTGCATCCTGTGCGCCTGCTGCTCGACCTCCTGCCCCAGCTACTGGTGGAACCAGACCGAATACCTCGGCCCGGCGGCCCTGCTGCAATCCTATCGCTGGATCGCCGACAGCCGCGACGACGCCACCCAGAGCCGGCTCGACGACCTCGAGGATCCGTTCAAACTGTATCGCTGCCACACGATCATGAACTGCGCCCAGGTCTGTCCCAAGGGGCTGAACCCGGCCAAGGCCATCGCCGAGACCAAGAAGCTGATGGTGGCCCCGGACCGCAGGAAGGCGACGGCGACGGTCTGATGGGGAACCTTCGCGGCGACCGCTAGCCGTCAGACCGCCAGCGTCAATCCGCAGTGGGTGGCGAAATGGCGGAAGTCGGGGTCGTGGGCGATCAGCGGCACGCCGGCGTCGATACAGCACTGGGCGATCAGGGCGTCGGCCAGTCGAGCCTTCAGCCCGAGCGCCAGTATGGTCTGCCGGTTCTGTCCAACGCGCATCCAGAAGCCGTCATTGAGCGGCAGGACGGGCATCTGGGCCAGCATCTGCTCCAGCAGTGCGCGGGGTTTGGGATAGGACAGAAGTTCTGCCATTGCCGGCGGCGTCAGCCTGAAATTGTCGCGGTCGAACGCGGACTGTATGCGTTCGACGTCGGGACCGTCCCGCCCCTCCAGATAGCGGACAAGGCTGCTCGTATCGGCGGATACCAGCGTCATCGTCACGGTTGTTCCCAGCCGTAGTCCTTGTCTTCCCTCAACTCATCCAGCGACAGATCACCGAAATCCACCTTCCCCCGCAAGGCCTCCATTCGACGATAAAACTGCTCCCGGCGCAATTTCTCGAGGCCCTGGCGCACGGTCTCTGTAATGCCGGCTCCGGTCGCCGCCTGGGCCCCGTCGATCAGCTCACTGGGCAGATGCACGGTTATTTTTCGCAGGGCGGTCATGGGTGGAACATGCCATAAATGAATGCCAGCATCAATCTATGGCCTTGCCTCGCCCGCCTGGCTTTGCCAAGACCGTCCCATGGCGAAAATTACCTACATTGAGAATGACGGCCGGGAGCACGCGGTCGAGGTCAAGACCGGCCTGACCGTGATGGAAGGGGCGATCCGCAACAATGTCCCCGGCATCGACGCGGACTGCGGCGGGGCCTGTGCCTGTGCCACCTGCCATGTCTATATCGACGAGGCTTGGCGCGAGGCGACCGGCAAGCCCAGCGCCATGGAGGAGTCGATGCTCGACTTCGCCGAGGCGGTCGAGCCCAACTCGCGCCTGTCGTGCCAGATCCGGGTCTCGGACGCGCTGGACGGCCTGATCGTGCGGCTGCCGGAAAACCAGCACTGAGATGATCGATCCACGGCTGATCGCGGCCGTGGAGACCCTGATCGCGGCGCACGCCCGTCCCGGCCACGTGCCGCTGATCGCCATCGCCGGGTCGCAGGGCTCGGGCAAGACCACCCTGGCCCGCGCCGTGGCCGCCCGCACCGGGGCGGCGCATCTGTCGCTGGATGACGTCTATCTGACCCACGCCGAGCGTCAGGTCCTGGCCCGCACCGTCCATCCGCTGTTCGCGACCCGGGGGCCGCCAGGGACCCATGATCTGGCCCTGTTGCACCGGGTGATCGCGGCCCTGTCGGCGGCCGGACCCGACGACCGCACGCCCCTGCCCGTCTTCGACAAATTGGCCGACGATCGTTTACCGCCGGAGGCCTGGCCGGTGTTCACCGGGCGGCCGGTGGCCATCCTGCTGGACGGCTGGTGTCTGGGGGCGAGCCCGCAGGACGCGGCGGCCCTGGCCGCGCCGGTCAATGCGCTGGAGCGAAACCGGGACGCGGACGGCCGCTGGCGGCGGGCCGTCAATGACCGGCTGGCCGGGCCCTATCGGGCGCTGTTCGCCCGGTTCGACGCCCTGCTGTTCCTGCAGGCTCCGGGCCTTGACGTGGTGCTGGACTGGCGTTGCGAGCAGGAGGCCGGACTGATGGGGCTGGCCCCGGCCGGGCTGCCGGCGGCGAGGCGCGCGCGCGTGGCCGGTTTTATCGAATATTTTGAACGGATCACGCGGTCGATGATCGACGGCGGCGTTGCGGCCGACGTCGTTCTGGGCCTGAGCCGGGCGCGTCGGGTCGTCGCCGGCTAGTTCACCGTCGGGGTCCCGTGCAGATGGACGTCACGCCCGGAGTGGCGTTTCAGAATCCCGACCGCCCGCGCTTCGTCGGCGGCGTTCCAGGTCCGCACCCAGAGCAGCAGGCCGCCGTGATCGAGTTGTTCCTGGAGGCGGCCGGCCTGGTGGTCCCCGACCAGGCGGGCGAGGACGGTACCGGCAAGACCGCCGGCGCCGCCCGCGGCGGCGGCCCCGATGACGGCGGCGGCGAGGCTGCCCCCGGAAACGAGGATGGCCCCGGTCGCGGCGACCGCGCCGGCGTAGAGCAGGCCGCCGATCAGCGCCCCCTCGGCCCCGCCGATCGATTCCGGCGAGACATAGCAGACCCGGGCGGCGGTCGGGTCATCTTCCAGTTCGGCGACCTTGCGATAGTGGTGGCCGAGCTTCGCGACGACGGTGTCCTCGCCGGCCAGCAGGCTGAGTTCCGCGCGGTCAAAGCCGGAGGTCAGCAGGTCGTCGATCGCCGCCTGCAGGGTGTCCGCCGAGGCGAAGACGCCCACGGCCTCGCGCACGGTGTCGGGGCTGTCGTCTGCGGTCATGGTGCGTCCTCCATCGGGATTGAACGCAGGATGTCGCGTCCGCAGGCGCGCGTCCTTGACTCAGGTCAGTCGGCCGGCGGGCGTCCGGCGCTGCCGGTGAGGCGGCCGGACAGCCGGGATGCCCCGGTCGCGGAATACGCCCTAGGTCGCCGGAAAGGCGTTGCGATTCCAGGGCAGCACCGCCAGCAGCCGGGCCATGCCACAGAACCCCGTGGCCCCGGCGTAGAACAGGCCGGCACCGACGAAGGCGGCGAGACCCCAGAAGGCCGGATGGACCAGCAGGCCGAGGCCCGCCCCGATCAGGATCAGCCCGCCGGCGGTCATCTGGACCTGGCGCATCATCTCCAGCGGGGCACGGCGGTTCTTCGCCGTGGCCAGACCGGCGGCCTTCCAGCCGTCGATGCCGCCGGCGAGAACATGGGCGTGACCCGATACCCGGGCCGCCAGTCGGTCGCAGGCGGACCGGGTGCGGTTGCCCGAGCGGCACATGAAGACCACGTCGCGGCCGGGCAGGATCTGCAGGTCGGCCTTCTCGAACAGGGACAGGGGCGTCGTGGTCGCGCCGGGGATGTGTTCACGGGCGAATTCGTCGGGTTCGCGAATGTCGATCAGCAGGACGGTGCCGGCCTCCAGGCGTGCATTGAGCTCGGCGGGCGACAGGGCGGTGAGAACGGTCATGCGGTCAGTCTTGTGCTGGTGTTTCGGGAGATGGAGGCGGCGCGGCGGATCACTGTCCGCCCGGCGCTTCGGGTCGGCGGGTGCCGAGGGCTGCCGGAGCAAGGGCCGGGCGGGTCAGTCGGCCGGCATGCGCCCGGCGTTGACGGCGATGCGGCCGATCAGGCCCTTGACGATCAGGTCGACGGCCGAGCCCTCGCGATAGTCGGCGGCGGCGACGAAATTGACCCGGTCCTCGCTGATCAGCCGGTGCACCTTGTCGCGGTCGCGCGGCGTGCTGTCGGGATCATAGACGGCGATCGAGAAGCCGCCCTTGGTGTGCATCATCTTCATGGTCGGCACATCGGTGTCGCCGTCGCCGAGGAAGATCATCCGTTCGAACGGCACCGGCCGCTCGTCGTCGGGGATGAAGCGGTTGATGCGTTCGTCGTCCCAGTGGTTGTGGACGCCCTTGTTGATGCGGAACAGGTACTGGGTCTTGGTCGTGTAGTTGACCCCGACCGCCGGCCAGACGGCGACGTCGTCGGCGTCATAGGCATATTTTGACGCGAACACGTGTTTGAAGGCGGGATTGATCGGGCAGCCCTCGATCATCTCGGTCAGACCGGCGGAGATGATGTAGTGCTCGATCTCCAGTCCGTACTGCGCGCCGATCGCGTTCATCCGCTCGAACCAGCTGAGGTCGCGCAGCCCCTCGAACAGGGCCACGTCCTGGCCGTGGTCGCGCAGCGCCTTGCGGGTCACCGGCTGGCCCTGCTCGCGGGCCACCTGCAGCATCATCTGCATATACATCAGGATGCCGTCGCCATCGCAGGCGATGGTCTGGGGCTGGACCGTCTCGTTCCAGAACTGGGTCGGCGTCATCCCGATCGACGGAATGAAGCTGACCTCCTGCATGTTGCCACGGGCCAGGGTGCCGTCGAAATCGTAGATCAGGGCGGTCTTGAGGGGCTTGAGGGCCATCGGATGTCCAGGTCGGGAAGGGGTGGCGGCCGCTAGTTAGGGCCTGACGCGCAGGCGGTCAAAGCGCGTCACTCGACGCCGGCCAGACCGCCGAGTCGCAGTTCCGGCGCGGCGGCGGCGGACGAGGCCCGCAGCGGCAGGTGCAGGATGAAGGCCGCGCCCTTGCCGGGCTCGCTTTCGACCTCGGCCCAGCCGCCGTGCATCTCGACCATCGCCTTGACCAGGGCCAGGCCGACGCCCGGGCCGCCGCGGTCACGGCGCACGAAGCGGTCGAACACATGCGGTTGCAGATGATAGGGGATGCCGCGCCCGGTATCCTCGACCCGGATGCGCAGTTCGGAACTGTTGGCCTCGGCCGTCAGGGTGACCTCGCCGCCCTCGGACACCGCCCGGACGGCGTTTTCCAGCAGGTGGTCCAGGGCCTGGGTGATGCGGCGCTCGTCGGCGCGCACGGTCGGCAGCCGGGCCGGGCATTTGGCCTTCAGCGTGGCTCCGCGGCCCTCGACCCGCGGCCGGTAGCGCGACACGATCCCGGCGAACATGTCGCGCACGTGCAGGTCGCCGAGGCTCAGCTCCATCTCGCCCGCGTCGATCTGGGCCATGTCCAGCACGTCGTCGATCGAGCGGGCCAGCTGGCTGGCGGCGACGCGGATGGCCCCGGCCTGCTGGCGGCTGCGCTCGGGCAGGCCGCCGAGGGTCTCGAGCAGTTCCGAATAGCCGACGATGGTGGTCAGCGGCGTGCGCAGCTCATAGGAGACGCTGCCGACGAACTCGCGCTTCAGGGCCTGGCTTTCCTCGAGGGCCGCGGCCTTGGCGGCCAGGGCCTGTTCCAGTTCGCGCTGGGCGGTGACGTCGGAGAAGGCGACCAGGGTGGCACCGTCGGGCAGGGGGCGGGTCTGCCACGCGGCGATACGGCCGTCGGCGGTGCGGCCCTCGCCGGAGATGGCGACGCGGCTCTCGGGATCGGGATCGGCGACCCGCGCCTTCAGCCCCAGCCACAGGGCCGGGTCGGGCAGGGCGGCCTTGCACAGCTCGGCGATGGCGTCGAAGTCCGAGGCCTCGGTCAGCTGCTCGGCGGTCAGCTTCCAGAAGCCCTCGAAGGCCTCGTTGTGCAGACGGATGCGGCCGTCCGAGCCGAACACGGCGACGGCGTCATTGAGCTTGTCGAGGGTCGCGGTCTGGACCTGGATCTGGGCGTTGAAGCGGCTGCGCAGCTGCAGTTCGTCGGTGATGTCCGAGAACAGCAGCAGGATGCCGCCCAGCGGATGCGGCTGGCGCACGACGCGCAGGGTGCGGCCGTCCGGCAGGGACCAGCTGTCGTCGGGTGTGACCTCGGAGGCGCCGTAGAATTCCAGCTCGCGCGCCTTCCAGCCGGCATAGTCGATGACCTCGGGCAGCAGGCGACGCTGGCGCAGCCGGTCCAGCAGTTCGGCATGGGTCGGGCGCTCGTCCAGCCAGGCCGGGTCGATGTTGAACAGGGCCTGGAAGGCGGTGTTGTGGAAGGCCAGCCGTTTGGACGGGCCGAAGATGGCCACCGCGTCGGCGAGATGGTTCAGGGTCTCGTCATGGGCCTCGACGTGGCGACGCAGGGTGTCGCGCGTCTCCTCGGCCTCGGTCATGTCGATGGCGAAGGCGACCACGCCGCCGCCGGGGGCCGGCTCGGCGATGATTCGCCAGGCGCGACGACGGCCGCCCCCGGTGGTCCAGCGGAAGCCTTCCTGACGGGCGTGCATGCGCCCGGCCTCGGCCACGATGGCGTCGGCCCCGCGGTCGAAACTCAGCGTACGTGCGATCGCGTCCTCGAGGCTGTCGGCCTTCATTTCGGCCAGCCAGGCCCGGTTGGCCCAGGCCAGACGCCCGGCTGGATCGACGATCCAGGTCGGGGCCGGCGAGGAATCGGCCAGCAGACCCAGGCCGCTCTCGGCCACCTGGGTCACGGCCCCCAGACGCGCCAGACGCAGCCAGGCGGTGCCCGCCGCCGGACGGCCGTCGATGCGCCAGGTCCCGGACGGCAGGTCCAGCACCTGGTCGAACGGTTCGCCGGTGGCGATCAGGGCATCGAGCCGGGGACCGGCACCGGCGCGCACGGCGTCGAGCACGGCGTCGATCGGCCGGGTGTCGGCCCCGGGCAGGTCGCGCGCCATGTCGCTCCAGACCTCCGGCGCGCCGATCACCCCGGTCACGCCGGTGGCGTCGAGCGACAACCGGGTGTCGTCGAAGGCGGCCAGGGTCCCTTCGCAATCGGCCAGGGCGGTGCGGGTGGCGACCAGTTCGGCGCTGCCATGACGGTCGCGCGAGGACAGGCGGGCCCGCATTCGCCACGCCCAGGCGCTGACCGCCAGGGCCAGGCCTGCCGCTCCCGCGGTCGCTACATAGGCAATATCGGCCTCGGCCATTCGCAGATCTATCCGCCGGTTCGTGCTGACTCGCCCGGCTACCATAGCGCAAGCTGGGAAAAAGCCACGCCCACTGAACGCGATTGCCGCAGAGACCCATTGTGCCGATATGGAAGGCATGACCTCGCCCTGGACCGATCAGACCGCCCCCGCCCTCGACGACTTCGCCCGGCTGGCCCGCGCCGCCCTCGCGGCCCTGCCCGAACCGTTCCGCGCGCTGGCCGGGGATGTGGTGCTGCGTATCGATGATTTCGCCGACGACGAGACGCTGGCGGGGCTGGGGATCGACGACCCGTTCGAGCTGACCGGCCTGTATCACGGCGTCGACATCGGTCGTCAGGAGGGCTTCGGGCCCGCGCCGGAGCCGTCGCGTGTCTTCCTCTATCGCCGGCCGATCCTCGATGAGTGGTGCGAGCGCGGCAACGTGGGCCTGTACGAGATCATCAGCCATGTGCTGGTGCACGAGATCGGCCACCATTTCGGCCTCGACGATGACCAGATCCATCATATCGAGGACTCCGCCGACTGAGCGGGGCGGGCGTTCACGCGTCGCCAGTGGACACCGGCTGCCCGTTCACGAACCCGGCCTGTCCGCCGCCGCAAGCGGGGTGGTCCCGGCGGCGGGGCGGGGCGAGGGTCCGGACATCGGGACCCGGCGACCGGGTCTCGCCCTGAACAGGATGTCCGCCATGAAGACCGTAACCGCCGCCCTCGCCGCCCTGACCCTGGCCACCGCCGCCCCGGCCCTGGCCGTCGAGCCGTCCCGCCTGACCCTGACGTTCGAGACCGGTGCGCCGACCGGGGCGGTGATGGTCGCCCTGTATGACAGTGAGGCGGCCTGGTCGGACGGGGCCCCGGTGCGCAGCGCCCGCCTCGACGTCGCCGCCGGCCAGCGGACCGCCACCTTCGATGACCTGCCCGCCGGCGATTACGGCATGAAGGCCTATCACGACGTCAACGGCGACGGCACGATGAACACCAACCCGTTCGGCATGCCGACCGAGCCCTATGCCTTCTCCAACAATGCGGTCGGCAATATGGGACCGGCGCGCTGGGACCGGGCCCGGTTCGCTGTCCCCGGCACGACCGCCCAGACCATCGTCATTCGCTGATCTGAACCGGACAGGAGCTGACATGACCCCCTCACGCAGAGCCTTCCTGATGGGCGCGGCCGCCGTATCGGCCGCGGTCCTCACCCCCGACGCGGCCCTGGCCGCCCAGACCGGAGCCGCGACCCGGGACTGGGCCCTGGTGACCGCCGATGTCGAGGCCGACATCGCCCCGCACGCGATGCGGCGGCTGCACGGCCAGGCCCCGGCCGGACTGGAGGGGGCGCTGTATCGCAACGGTCCCGCCAAATTCCGGCGGCCGGGCGGGGCGGCGGGGCACTGGTTCGACGGCGACGGGCTGATCCGGCGTTTCCGCATCCGCGACGGCCAGGCGGAGCTGGCGGCGCGGTTCGCCGATACGCCCAAGCGGCGGCAGGAGACGCGGCTCGACGCCATGGTCATGCCGGGCTTCGGCACCGCGGCCGACCCGCGGGCCGAGATCGGGTCGGTCGATGACGCCAATGCCGCCAACACCGCCCTGCTGATGGTCGGGGACTCACTGTGGGCCCTGTGGGAGGCGGGCTCCCCGCTGGCGCTGGACCCGGAGACCCTGGCCACCCACGACTTCGTCAGCCTGCGGCCCGACCTGAAGGGCATGCCCTTCCTCGCCCATCCGCGGGTCGAGCCCGGCGGACGGATCTGGAACCTGGGCATGAACGGCGACCAGGCCGTGGTCTGGCGGCTGGCCGCCGACGGCACGCTGGAGGACGCCCGGGTGATCGCCCTGCCCCGGGCCAGCTATGTCCACGACTTCACCGCCACCGCGCGCCATCTGGTCATCGTGCTGCAGCCGTGGATCCGGGCGCGCTCGGTGATGCCCTACAGTGCGGGGTTCGACTGGCGGCCGGAGGCGGGCACCCAGGTGCTGGTGCTGGACAAGGCCGATCTGACGGTGCGGCGGCTGTATACCCTGCCGAGCTTCGGCTTCTTCCATCTGGGCGACGCCTGGGAGACGGCGGACGGGGCCATCCAATTCGACGTCTGCGCCCATGAGGACATGCGGTTCGCCACCCTAGGCGGCGGCGAGGTGCTGAACGGTGTCCCGCTGGGCGGTCAGCCGGCGCGGCTGGCGTTCGTGACCCTGGCGCTCGACGGACGCGGCAGCCTCGAGCGCACCGGCATCGTCGCCGAGTTTCCGCGCAGCGACCCGCGCCGCGCCGGTCAGGCACGACGGCTCAGCCTGTATACGACCGGCGAAACGCCCGGCCGGCCGTTCGCCCGCGCCGTCGGCCTGTATGACCGGGACGCCCAGCAGGCGCGATCCTTCGATTTCGGGTCCGATCATGTGCTGGACGAAATGGTCTTCGTGCCGAAACCGGGGGCGACGGACGAGCGCGACGCCTGGCTGATCGGTCCGTCGATCAATCTGGCGGCCCGGACCAGTGAACTGCATGTGCTGGACGTGGCGCGGATCGAGGACGGTCCGGTGGTCTCGTGGCGCAGCGACACCGTCGTGCCCGCCGGCTTTCACGGCCTCTGGCACGGCTGACGCCGGCCGGTCAGTACCAGCCGGCCTTTCGCAGGCCGGGGGCGTAGCGGCGGCTGACCGGCGCGGTCAGGCCGCCGTCCAGCGTCAGCAGGGCCCGGCCGTCGCCACGGCTGACGTCGCGCACCGCCCCGCGCGCCACCCACCAGCTGCGGTGGGTGCGGGCCCCCTCGAGGCCCTCCAGCTCCGCCAGGGCGTCCGACAGCCGCATCAGGATCAGGTCGGAACCGCGGTCGGTATGGACGCGCAGATAGTGGTCCTCGGCCTGGACCGCGATCAGGGTGGCCCCGCGCAGCCGGGGCGGCAGCCGGTCGGGAAAGCGGGCGGGCGGCCCGCCCGGCGCGGCGGCGTGGGTGGCGACCGGCCGGGCCCGGTCGAGGAAGATGTTGAGCACCGTCATGGTCGCGGTCACCACCGTCACCGGCAGCAGAAAATGCGGCAATATGCCGAGGCTGTAGAGGCCTTGGCCGAAGGCTGGACCGGTCAGGGCCCAGACCAGCACGGTCAGCGGGCCGGAGATGGCAACAGTCACCACGGCGGCCGTGAGCCAGGGCTGTCGTTCGGGGTCGAGCCGGCGGGCGATCACGATCGAGCACAGGTGACCCCAGGCTCCGCCGGCGATCATCAGCGGGATCCAGTAGGCGAGGCGGTTGAGGATCGGATAGTGGCCGAGGCTGAAGGCCCCGCTGATGGCGAGAAAGGCCCCGGCCGCCACGGCCACAACCAGCATCCTGAGGCCGGGCGGGCGTTCGGGCGGGCTGTCAGTCTGACTCATTCGGTATCCCCGGGGCGCGTCCATGCCTTGAAACCATGAATCGGCCCGTCCCTGAAGCGAGCGTTGATCCGGTCTAGCCGGCCCGCGGGGTCGGGCCCGGGCCGCAGACGGCCCGGAAGCCCGCCGCGGCGAAGCGCACCATATAGTCGCAGGCACTTTCCAGATCGCCGGACCGGCACTGGCCGCCGGACAGGCGGTCGAGGCGGCCGGTCTCGCCCAGTGTCAGCGTCAGCGCGCCCGACAGGTTGTGATAGGCCCAGTAGAGGTCGACCTCGGGCGCATCCGGAACGATCTGTTTGATCAGTTCGATCAGCCGCCGCGCCGCCGGATCGAAATAGCGGGTCATGATCTCGCCGCCGAAGGCCGGGTTGGCATTGGTCTGGGCCACCAGGGCGGAATAGTGTTTCCAGCCGGGGCCGCCCTTCAGTGACCAGGCGAACGGCGGGCGCAGGAAGGCCTCGAGCAACCCCTCGAAGGTCATGCCGTCCGGTCCGACCTCCTGGGCATAGCGGTTGATGGCGTCGACCCGTTCACTGTTCCAGATCTCGGCGCGGCGCAGGAAGACGGCGTCGAACAGGGCCCGCTTGGCCCCGAAATAATAATGGACCAGGGCGGTGTCGACACCGGCCTCGCGCGCCACCTCACGGATGGTGACGCCATAGAAGCCGTGTTTGGAGAACAGGTCTTCGGCCGCGTCGAGGATCGACTCGCGCGCCACCCCGGCACCGGCGGACCGGGCCTTGGACGGGCGCCCGCGACGGGCGGGGGCACCGGCGGCCGGCGCGGCCGGGGCCTTGGGCGCGGCGTCGGAAGCGGGGTCTGGGGCGTCTGGCCTGGTCATGGCCCTAGGCTAGGCCGCCTGACCGCTCCTGTGCAACGGCGCCACAGGCGGCGGATTTGGCGCGCCGGGAACGTCACGTCGTTTGACAGGGCGGGGAAAGCGGATAGGTTCCGTGAAAATCATTGAACGCTGAATAAAAGCGTCAACGGGCTGGAACACAACAATTGGGGTACCAAATGAACAGATATGTAAAGACCGCCTTGCTGGCGGGTGCCGCCCTCGGCGCGCTGTCCACCGCGGCCATGGCCCAGGATACGGGCGCCATGGCGACCGGACCGCAGGCCTCCTCGCTCGATGACGTCATCGTCACCGCCCGTCGTCGCGACGAGCAGCTGAAGGACGTTCCGGTCGCCGTCACCGCCCTGGGGGCCGAGCGCCTCGAGGAAACCGGTGCCTCGGACATCACGGCCCTGCAGCAGCAGACCCCGAACGCCACGGTCCAGGCCGCGCGCGGTTCCAACTCGACCCTGATCTCCTTCGTCCGCGGCGTCGGCCAGCAGGACCCGCTCTGGGGCTTCGAGCCCGGCGTCGGCCTCTATATCGACGACGTCTACGTGGCCCGCCCCCAGGGTGCGGTTCTCGACATCTTCGACATCCAGCGCATCGAGGTCCTGCGTGGACCCCAGGGCTCGCTGTACGGCCGCAACACCATCGGCGGCGCGATCAAATATGTGACCGCGCGCCTGTCGGACACGCCGGAAATGACCCTGCGCGGGACCTACGGCAGCTACAACCAGATGGATCTTCTGGCCAGCGGCAGCCTGCCGCTCGGTGACACCCTTCGCATCGGCGGCGCGATCGCCAGCTACAACCGTGACGGCTACGGCGAGAACCTGAACACCGGCGCCGAGTCCTACAACAAGGACGTCCTGGCCGGTCGCCTGAGCGTCGAGTTCCAGCCGAACGACAACAGCCTGTTCCGCCTGGCCTATGACCGGACCGAGGACAATTCCAACCCGCGTCACGGTCACCGTGAACTGGCCGGTACCGGTGTCGGCGCGGGCGTCACGCCCAACGTCTATGACACCTATGCCGGCGTCGGCGACAAGAACTCGGTCATCACCGAGGGCGTGTCCCTGACCGGTGAATTCTACCTCAGCGACAGCCTGACCTTCAAATCGATCAGCGCCTATCGCAGCGGCGAGACCGACACGGTCATCGACTTCGACAACACCCCGGCCCCGACGCTGGATATCCCGGCCGTCTACGGTGACCATCAGTTCACCCAGGAGTTCCAGCTCCAGTTCGAGAGCGACCGGGTCCAGGGCGTCATCGGTGCCTACTACCTGAACGCCAAGGCCTCGGGCGCGTTCGACACCATCCTCGGAAACTTCGGCTTCGTGATCGGCACCGGCGGCTTCGTCGAGACCGAGAGCTTCTCGCTGTTCTCCGACGTCAACGCCGACCTGACCGACCGCCTGCACCTGTCGATCGGCCTGCGCTACACCCAGGACAGCAAGACCGGCGATGTCTTCCGCGCCAACTACGCCACCGCGACCCGCAGCCCGCTGCTGGGTGGCACGGCCCGGGCCCCGACCCTGGTGCGCACCGACTACACCAACAGCCGGGACTTCACCGACATCTCGCCGCGCTTCGCCCTGTCGTATGATTTCAGCGACCGGATCACCGGCTACGCCTCGTTCTCGACCGGCTTCAAGTCGGGCGGCTTCGACATGCGCGGCGACGCGATCCTGACCCCGGGCACCGTCGGGGGTTACGAGCCTGAAAACGTCGACGCCTACGAAATCGGCCTGAAGGGGTCCGCCTTCAACCGCCGCCTGTCGTTCAGCACGGCCATGTTCTACAACGAGTACCAGGACCAGCAGGTCACCACCCAGGTCCCGGCCGTCGGCGGCATCGCCAGCTTCGTCGACAACGTCGGCTCCTCGACCATCTCGGGGGCCGAGTTCGAAGGCTCGCTGCGGATCGCGGACTCGCTGACGGCCAACTTCGCCGTCGGCTACCTGAACGCCGAGTTCGACGAGTTCCAGCGCTTCAACCTGGGCACCGGCCGGTACGAGAACATCGCCAACCTGGTGGTGCTGCAGAACGCGCCGAAATACACGGGCTATTTCGGCCTGACCTGGCGCGGCCAGATGGCCGGTGGCGCGCTCGCCGTCACGCCGTCCATCAGCTACCGCGATGACTACAGCCAGTTCGAGTTCCCGAACGCCGTCCTCGACCAGGAGGCCTATTCGCTGGTCGACCTGTCGGTGGTGTGGACGGCCCCGAACGACAAGTTGACGCTCGGCGTGTACGGCAAGAACCTGACGGACGAGGAATACCGCATCGGGGGCTACAACTTCCCGGGCGCGGCGTTCAACAACTCGGTGATCGGCTACTACGGCCCGCCGCGGACCGTCTCGGCCATGCTGCAGGTCAAGTTCTGATCACGATCGATCACCTGAAAGCCTGATCCCCCGGGATCGAAGGGGCGGCGGTTCTCCGGGGCCGCCGCCCTTTTTCTTAGGTGCTGTCCGAAAGCACCGCTACCGTCCGCCCAACAAGAAGACCAAGTCGAGGGAAACGCCATGACCGCCACGGACGCCGCCGCGCCCGCCGTTCAGCCCGGATATCGCTTCTATGTCCTGGCGATACTGATCCTCGTCTACATGCTGAATTTTCTGGATCGCCAGATCATCGGCATCCTGGCCGCGCCGCTGAAGGCCGAGTTTGGCCTGTCGGACAGCCAGTTCGGCCTGCTGGGCGGCATCGCCTTCGCCTCGGTCTATTCGACCCTCGCCATCCCCCTGGCCTGGCTGGCCGACCGGTTCAGCCGGGTCTGGATCATGTCCGGGGCCCTGGTCGTCTGGAGCGGATTCACCGCCCTGTGCGGCCTGGCGGGTTCGTTCGGCCAGCTGTTCCTGTTCCGCATGGGCGTCGGTGTGGGCGAGGCGGGCGGCGTGGCCCCGGCCTATTCGCTGATCGCCGACTATTTTCCGCCGCACCAGCGGGCCCGCGCGCTGGCCGGCTTCGCCTTCGGCATCCCGCTCGGCACCGCGGCCGGGACCCTGGTCGGTGGCCTGCTGGCGGCCCAGTACGGCTGGCGCACGGCCTTCATCGTGGTCGGACTGATCGGGATCGTGGTCGCACCGCTTCTGCTGCTGACCGTCCGCAATCCGAAGCGCGGCGGCACCGACGCCGCCCCGACCGAGGCCCAGGTCGCCGCGGCGGCGATCGCGCCCCCGGCCTCGAAACGCGCGGGGCTGAAGGCCTCGCTGATCATGCTGGCGCTCGGGGTCGCCGCCCTGGTGGCCGCCGCGGTCAGCTATCTGAGCGGCGGGACGATGGCCCTGACCTTCGCCTTCGGCGGCGGTCTGGCACTGGTGATCGCGATTTCGCTGTTCATCGCCCGCGCGACCGCCTCGGTGGTCGTGGTCAAGCCGAGCTTCTGGCTGCTGGCGCTGGGCGCGGCCTCCTCATCGGTCTGCGGCTACGGCGTCGCCGGCTGGCTGCCGCTGTTCTTCATGCGCAGCTTCGACCTGACGCTGCGGCAGACCTCCTACTACTATGCCGGCATCGCCCTGATCGGCGGGGTCCTGGGTATCTGGCTGGGCGGGGCGATCGCCGACCGGCTGGCCCGGCGCGGCAAGGGGGCCTATCCGCTGGTGCCCGCGATCGCCTTCCTGATCTCGGCCCCGACCTTCATCCTGGCGATGAACTCGCCGTGGCTGATCCAGCAGTTCATCCCGTCCGGCGGCACCGACGCCCAGGCCCTGACCGTCGCCTTCCTGATCTTCCTGATCCCGACCGGCCTCAACCTGGCCTGGCTGGGTCCGATCACCGCGGCGGTGCAGCACCTGGTGGCGGCCCCGATGCGCTCGACGGCCTCGGCCCTGTTCCTGCTGATCAACAACCTGTTCGGCCTGGCCGTGGGCTTCTACTATTTCGGCTGGATGAGTGATCTGCTGCGCCCGGCCTTCGGTGACGAGAGCCTGCGCTGGGCCATCTACACCGGCATGGGGTTCTATGTTCTGGCCTCTTTCCTGCTGATCGGAGCCTCGCGGACGCTGAAGCGGGACTGGGTCGACTGATCGGGCGCGGAACGGTTGCGCCTGCGAAGCCGCAGCCCCTATAAGCGCAGCACTTCCTCCCCAGCGTTTCGGCGGTGCCTCCCATGAATATCCACGAATACCAGGCCAAACAGGTCCTGAAGGGCTTCGGTGCCCCGGTCGCCGCAGGCGTGGCCGTCACCTCCGTCGACCAGGTCGAGGCCGCCGCGCGGTCGCTGCCGGGACCGCTGTATGTGGTGAAGTCGCAGATCCACGCCGGCGGGCGCGGCAAGGGCAAGTTCGTGGAACTGGGCCCCGACGCCAAGGGCGGCGTGCGCCTGGCCTTCTCGGTCGAGGAGGCCGTGGCTCATGCGAAAGAGATGCTGGGCAACACCCTGGTCACCGCCCAGACCGGCGACGCCGGCAAACAGGTCAACCGCCTCTATATCGAGGACGGGGCCGACATCGACCGCGAACTGTATTGCTCGCTGCTGGTCGATCGCCAGTACGGCCGCATCGCCTTCGTCGTCTCGACCGAGGGCGGCATGGACATCGAGGCCGTGGCCCATGACACGCCCGACAAGATCCAGACCATCGTCATCGACCCGGCCACCGGCGTCACCGACGCGGATATCGCCAAGCTGAACACCGCCCTGGCCCTGAGCGGCGACGCGGCCGCCGACGGCAAGACCCTGTTCCCGATCCTCTACAAGGCCTTCGTCGACACCGACATGGCCATGCTGGAGATCAACCCGCTGATCGTGATGAAGGACGGCCGCCTGCGCGTGCTGGACGCCAAGGTCAGCTTCGACGGCAACGCCCTGTTCCGCCACCCCGACATCGTCGCCCTGCGCGACGAGAGCGAGGAAGACGCCAAGGAGATCGAGGCCTCCAAGCACGATCTCGCCTATGTGGCGCTGGACGGTGACATCGGCTGCATGGTCAACGGGGCCGGCCTGGCCATGGCGACGATGGACATCATCAAGCTGTACGGCAAGGAGCCCGCCAACTTCCTCGACGTCGGCGGCGGCGCCAACAAGGAGAAGGTCACCGCGGCCTTCAAGATCATCACCGCCGACCCGAATGTGAAGGGCATCCTCGTCAACATCTTCGGCGGCATCATGAAGTGTGACGTCATCGCCGAGGGTGTGGTCGCGGCGGTCAAGGAAGTGGGCCTGAAGGTGCCGCTGGTCGTGCGCCTCGAGGGCACCAATGTCGCCCTCGGCAAGAAGATCCTCAACGAGTCCGGCCTGGCCATCACCGCGGCCGACGACCTCGACGACGCCGCCCAGAAGATCGTCGCGGCGGTGGGGTGATGCGGGGCCTGCTGCTCACCCTCGCCGGTTGCGGGGCTGCGGCAATTTCCGTCGACACCGCTGTCGCCCAGGCGCAGGTCCAGCGGCTGCGGGACGCCTGCATCGCTACGGACATGAATCGCGAGGCCTTTGAGCGCGCCTTTGCCGATAGCGGTTTCGAGCCGCTGATCCGTGTCGTCAGGTCCGGCCAGCCCGGTCCGTCAGACTGGATGAGCGGCTTTGAGGATCAGGGCGTGCAAATCGTTATGGAGGGCCGGCCGGCATCCGTGGATGCGACAGATTGCGGCGTCCTGGATCCCCGGCCGGCGGAAGGGTGGCGAACGGCTGTTGAGCGTCTGGCGCAGGATCTTCGTATGGCACCGGTAGCATCCGAAGAAATTCCCGGCGCTCTCGAAGCCCAATCCTGGTCCGCGGGCGGAACGCGGCCCTTGACGCTTCATTTCGAAGTCTATCGCCAGGCGGTCATTGTCCGGTTTGCGAGACCGCCGGTTGGCGGCCACTGACCATCGACTCGCGAACACACGGATTGTGTGCTCCACATAACCCGTGTAAATTGGCCCCGTGACCCGCAACCTGACCCTCGCCATCGACGACGACCTGCTCGACAAGGTGCGGGTGCTGGCGGCCATGAAGCGGACCAGTGTCAACGAGATGGTGCGCGGCTTCCTGACCCGGCTGGTCGAGCAGGAGGTCGAGCATGACGAGGCGACCCAGGCGCTGCTCAAACTGATCGACGAGTCCGAGGGCGACATGGGCGACTGGCGCTTCCGCCGTGAGGACGCCTACAGCGGGGAGCCTCGCTTTGATCGCTGGGGCTGACGTCTTTCTCGACACCAACATCCTGATCTATGCGGCACAAGGTGGCCGGGTCGCGCCGGAGAAGCGCGATATCGCTCGCCGCATCATTCTTCAGGGACGGTACGGAACCTCGGGCCAGGTGCTGGCCGAGTTCTACAATGTGGTGACCCGCAAGGGGCTGCGGCCTCTCACGCCGGAGACGGCCGGGCGCTGGGTGCGGACTCTGGCGAAGAAGCCATGCCAGTCCATCGATCCCGCCGTCGTCCTTGCCGGCATCGCGCTGTCGCAACGCTACCAGCTGTCCTACTGGGACGGAGCCATCATCGCCGCCGCCGAGCGGCTGGGGGCCAAGGTGCTCTATTCCGAAGATCTCAACCACGGTCAGACCTACGGGTCGGTCCGCGTCGAAAACCCCTTCCTCCCCGCCTGATTCAACCAGCGAGTTCCCATGTCCATCCTCGTCGACCGCAACACCAAGATCATCGTCCAGGGCCTGACCGGCAAGACCGGCGGCTTCCACACCGAGCAGGCGCTGGCCTATCACGGCACCCAGATGCTGGGTGGCGTCCACCCGACCAAGGGTGGCCAGACCTGGACCGGTTCGCACGGCGAGACCCTGCCGATCTACGCCACGGTCGCCGAGGCGAAAGACGCCACCGGGGCCGACGCCTCGGTCATCTATGTGCCGCCGTCGGGGGCCGCCGCCGCCATCATCGAGGCGATCGACGCCGGGATCCCCTTCATCACCTGCATCACCGAGGGCATTCCGGTGCTGGACATGGTCAAGGTCAAGCGCCGCCTGGAGGGTTCGAAATCGCGCCTGCTGGGCCCGAACTGCCCCGGCATCATGACGCCGGACGAGTGCAAGATCGGCATCATGCCCGGCTCCATCTTCAAGAAGGGCAATGTCGGCATCGTCTCGCGTTCCGGCACCCTGACCTATGAGGCCGTGTTCCAGACCACCAACGAGGGCCTGGGCCAGACCACGGCCGTCGGCATCGGCGGCGACCCGGTCAAGGGCACGGAATTCATCGACGTGCTGGAGCTGTTCCTGGCCGACCCCGAGACCACCTCGATCGTGATGATCGGCGAGATCGGCGGCGGGGCCGAGGAAGAGGCGGCGCAGTTCCTGATCGACGAGGCCAGGAAGGGCCGCAAGAAGCCGATGGTCGGCTTCATCGCCGGCGTCACCGCGCCCAAGGGCCGCACCATGGGCCACGCCGGCGCGGTCGTCTCGGGCGGCAAGGGCGACGCCGAGTCCAAGATCGCCGCCATGCAGCGGGCGGGCGTCACGGTTTCACCGTCGCCGGCGCGCCTCGGCACCACCCTGGTCGAGGTCCTCAAGGGCTAGGTCCGGGTGGGCCGCGCTCGCCGGGCGGGCGCTTTTTTCCGTCATCCGGGGCAAAATTCGCCTTTTCGCCCTGCTTCGGTCATGACCCATAAGGAAACACCGCCTATATGACAGGCGGCTCCTTCACGCAGACGTGTGCGTGGGGGCGAAAGGGACGACGGAAAAAATGGCGGACGATGCCGGTCGGCTGAATCAGGTCTTTGCCGAGACCAGCTTTCTGTACGGGTCGAACGCCGCCTTCATTGAGGACCTGCACGCGCAGTGGGCCGATGATCCCGCGTCCGTCTCGGGCGAATGGCGCGACTTCTTCAACCAGTTGCGCGACAGCGCCGCCACGGTGAAGGCCTCGGCCGGGGCCGGGGCCTGGGGCCGTGACCGGGCGACCGAGGCGACCGAGGAAACCGGCGTGTTCGACGGCCGCTGGCCGACGCCGCGCCCGGTGCCCGGCAAGGGGGGCGCGCCGGCTGCTCCGGCCGCCGCCGCCTCCGGGGCCACGACCGACGAGGTGCGTGCCGCCGCCCATGATTCGATCCGCGCCCTGATGCTGATCCGCAGCTATCGGGTGCGTGGCCACCTGCACGCCAAGCTGGATCCGCTGGGCATCGAACAGCCGATCGACAATCCCGAACTGACCCCGGAATTCTACGGCTTCTCCGAGGCCGACCTGGACCGTCCGATCTATCTGGACGGCGTTCTGGGCCTGCAGACCGGCACGGTGCGGGAGGTCATGGCCCTGCTGGAGCGCACCTACTGCGGCACCATCGGCATCCAGTACATGCATATCGCCGAGCCGGAGGAGAAGTCCTGGCTGCAGGCGCGCATCGAGGGGCCGGACAAGTTCGAGCAGAACGCCTTCACCCGCGAGGGCAAGCTGGCGATCCTGAACAAGCTGATCGAGGCCGAGGGCTTCGAACGCTTCCTGCACAAACGCTTCCCCGGGACCAAGCGGTTCGGCCTCGACGGCGGCGAGGCCATGGTTCCGGCCATGGAGCAGATCATCAAGCGCGGCGGGGCCCTGGGCGTCGACGAGATGGTGTTCGGCATGGCCCACCGTGGCCGCCTGAACATGCTCGCGGCCGTGATGGCCAAGCCGTACAAGGCCATCTTCCACGAGTTCCAGGGCGGCTCCAGCGTGCCCAGCGACATCGAGGGCTCGGGCGACGTCAAATACCACATGGGGGCCAGCTCGGACCGCGCGTTCGACGGCAACAAGGTCCACCTGTCGCTGACCGCCAATCCGTCCCACCTCGAGATCGTCAATCCGGTGGTGCTGGGCAAGGCCCGCGCCAAACAGGCGTTCGACATCCGGGCCGCCAACGCCGGCAAGCCCGAGGCCGAATGGGCGCTGGACCGCTCCAAGGTCATGCCGGTGCTGATCCACGGCGACGCCGCCTTCGCCGGCCAGGGGGTGGTGGCCGAATGCTTCGCCCTGATGGGGCTGAAGGGCTACCGCACCGGCGGGACCATGCATTTCGTGGTCAACAACCAGATCGGTTTCACCACCAGCCCGCGCAACAGCCGCAGTTCGCCCTATCCGTCGGACGTGGCCCTGATGGTCCAGGCCCCGATCTTCCACGTCAACGGCGACGACCCGGAAGCCGTGGTCTTCGCCGCCAAGGTGGCCACCGAATTCCGCCAGAAATTCCACAAGGACGTGGTGGTGGACATGTTCTGCTACCGCCGCTTCGGCCACAATGAGGGCGACGACCCGACCTTCACCCAGCCGCTGATGTACGCCAGGATCAAGGCCCAGCCGTCGACGCGGGAGATCTATTCCCAGCGCCTGGTCGACGAGGGCGTGATCGATGCGGCCGGGGTCGAGGCCGCGATCGCCGATTTCGACGCCTTCCTCGACGCCCAGTTCGAGGCCGGCAAGACCTTCGAGGCCGACAAGGCCGACTGGATGGACGGGCAGTGGCAGGGCATCGGCCTGCCCGAGGGCGACGAGCGCCGCGGCAAGACCGATGTGCCGGCCGCCAAATTGACCGACCTCGGTCACCGGCTGACCACGGTCCCGAACCAGATCGACATCCACCGCACCCTGAAGCGGGTCATGGACGGTCGCCGCGAGACCATCACCACCGGCGAGAACATCGACTGGGCCACGGCCGAGAGCCTGGCCTTCGCCACCCTGCTGGACGAGGGTTTCCCGGTCCGCCTGTCGGGCCAGGACTCCGTGCGCGGCACCTTCAGCCAGCGCCACTCCGGGGTCATCGACCAGACCACCGAGGAACGCTACATCCCGCTCAACAACCTGCGCGAGGGCCAGGCCGAGTTCGAGGTGATCGACTCGGCCCTGTCGGAAGAGGCGGTACTGGGCTTCGAGTACGGCTATGCCGTCACCGACCCCAATACCCTGGTGATGTGGGAGGCCCAGTTCGGCGACTTCGTCAACGGGGCCCAGGTGGTGATCGACCAGTTCATCTCGTCGGGCGAACGCAAATGGCTGCGCATGTGCGGCCTGACCATGCTGCTGCCGCACGGCTATGAGGGCCAGGGGCCGGAGCATTCCTCGGCCCGTCTGGAGCGCTTCCTGCAGCAGTGCGCCGAGGACAATATGCAGGTCGCCAACTGCACCACCCCGGCCAACTATTTCCACATCCTGCGGCGGCAGATGCAGCGGCATTTCCGCAAGCCGCTGATCCTGATGACGCCCAAGAGCCTGCTGCGCCACAAGAAGGCGGTCTCGACCCTGGCCGAGATGGCCGAGGGCAGCTCGTTCCACCGCGTCCTGCACGACGACGCCGAGCGCCGTCCCGAGGTCGCCGGGATCACGCTCAAGCCCGATGCCGACATCCGTCGCGTCGTGCTGTGTTCGGGCAAGGTCTATTATGACCTGCTGGAGTCGCGCGAGGCACGCTTCAAGGCCGGCGAGACGGTCGACGACGTCTATCTGATGCGGCTGGAGCAGTTCTATCCGTGGCCGCTGAAGTCGCTGATGACCGAACTGGTGCGCTTCCCCAAGGCCGAGCTGGTCTGGTGCCAGGAAGAGCCGAAGAACATGGGCGGCTGGACCTTCGTCGACCCGTGGCTTGAACTGACGCTCGAGAAGCTCGACCTTGCCTCGACGCGCGCCCGCTACGTCGGTCGTCCGGCCTCCGCCTCCACGGCGGCGGGCCTGATGAGCCGCCACCTGAAAGAACTCGAATCCTTCCTGAATGACGCCTTCGCCGCCTGACCGCGACGGACCAAGACAAGAAACCTGGATACCTCATGGCCGACATCCTGACCCCCGCCCTCGGTGAATCCGTTGCCGAGGCCACCATCGCCAAATGGACCAAGAAGGCCGGCGATGCCGTGAAGAAGGACGAGATGCTGGTCGAGCTGGAGACCGACAAGGTCTCGCTGGAAGTCGTGTCGCCCGCCGACGGCGTGCTGGCCGAGATCAAGGCCGCCGAGGGGGACACCGTCATTCCCGGGACCGTGCTGGGCGTGGTGACCGAAGGCGCGTCCGCCGCCGCCCCGGCCGCCGCGGCCCCCAAGGCCGCCGCCCCCGCAGCCTCTGCCGCTGCGCCTGCGCCCGCGCCCGCCACCCCGGCGGCCGCCGGGGGCGTGACCATCGCCGTCCCGACCATGGGCGAAAGCGTCGCCGAGGGCTCGATCGGCACCTGGCACCGCAAGTCCGGTGACGCGGTCAAAAAGGACGACCTGCTGGTCGAGATCGAGACCGACAAGGTCGCCGTCGAGATCGTGTCGCCCGCCGACGGCGTGCTGGAGATCGTCGAGGCCGAAGGGGCCACCGTCACTCCGGGTCAGGCCATCGGCCGGGTCTCGGGCACCGGGACCGCCGCTGCCCCGGCTGCTGCCCCGGCCGCCACCACGCCCGCCCAGAGCCCGGCCAAGGCCGCCGGCGATATTCCGCTGTCGCCGTCGGTGCAGCGCATCGTCGCCGAGAACAATCTGGATCCGAAGGCCATCCAGGGATCCGGCAAGGACGGTCGCATCCTCAAGGGCGACGCGCTGGAGGCCGCCGCCGCCCCGGCTGCGACCCCCGCCGCTGCGGCCCCGGCCGCCGCCCCGGCCCCGCGCGACGCCGCGCCGCGCGAGACCCGGGTCAAGATGACCCGGCTGCGCCAGACCATCGCCCGTCGCCTGAAGGAATCGCAGAACACCGCCGCCCAGCTGACCACCTTCAACGAGGTGGACATGACCACGGTCATGGCCCTGCGCAGCCAGTACAAGGAGGCGTTCGAGAAGCGTCACGGGGTGAAGCTGGGCTTCATGAGCTTCTTCACCCGCGCCGTCGTCGCCGCCCTGCAGGAGATCCCGGCCGTGAACGCCGAGATCGACGGCACCGACATCATCTACAAGAACCATTATGACATCGGCGTCGCCGTCGGCACCGAAAAGGGTCTGGTGGTTCCGGTCCTGCGCGACGCCGACACCCTGTCGCTGGCCGGCATCGAAAAGGGCATCGCCGCCCTGGGCAGGGCCGCCCGCGACGGCGACCTGACCCTGGACCAGCTCCAGGGTGGCACCTTCACCATCACCAACGGCGGTACCTATGGTTCGCTGATGTCGACGCCGATCCTGAATGCGCCGCAGTCGGGCATCCTGGGCATGCACAACATCATCCAGCGGCCGATGGCCATCAACGGCGAGGTCAAGATCCGGCCGATGATGTACCTGGCCCTCAGCTACGATCACCGCATCGTCGACGGCAAGGAGGCGGTGACCTTCCTCGTCCGCGTCAAGGAACTGCTGGAAGACCCGGCCCGGGCCCTGCTGGACCTGTGATTGCCGGCCTCCGCGACCTGACCTAATATCTACTCGCGTAGATACGGAGGTCGGTGTGGCCGATTCCAAACCGGGTGTGGGGGAGACAGCCAAGGTCTTCACCCATGGCGGCAGCCAGGCTGTCCGGCTGCCCAAGGCCTACCGGTTCGAAGGCAAGGAGGTACGTATCCGCAAGGAGGGCGATGCCGTGATCCTCGAGCCCAAGCCCGCCCAGCGCCGCCGACCGCGTACCGACGCGGAGTGGCAGGCGTTCTGGGCCCGGATTGATGCGCTGGGTGATCCCGCAGAACCCTTTCCGGATCCGCCGCCCCAGACGGTCACGCCGATCAGGTCGTGGGACGATTGATCCTCTGTCTCGACAGCGCCACCCTGGTTGATCTGATCCGGGGCCGATCGCCGGACGTACGCGAAAACTACCGCGTCGCGGTTCAATCCGGCCTTGAGTTCGTGGTGCCTGCCGTCGTCATGCACGAACTGTTTTCCGGCATGATGGCCAGTCGAAACCCGGCTATCGAGCGGAAGCGGATGGATGAGACCCTGGTCGGGCTGCCCGTCATCGATCTCACAGCCGGGGACGTGGAAACCACGGGCCGTGTCGCGAGTGATCTTCGGGCGCGCGGTCGCTCGATCGGCGATATCGACACCCTGATCGCCGGGCAGGCGCTGGCGCGGGGGTGGACGGTGGTGACGCGCAACGTCCGTCATTTCGGGCGCGTCGAGGGCTTGCCGCTGGTCGACTGGGCGACCGGGCCGGGGCTCCTGTCAGCACAAACCATTGCGGCGCGTGTCAGCATGGCGGATTGATACGGCCATGATCGAGATCGCCCGTTTCGCCGATGTCTATGAGGCCGAGATCGTCGCGTCGCGGTTGCGGGCAGACGGCTTCTCGCCGACGCTGGGCGGGGCGGAGCACGCCAAGGCAGACCCGTTCATTCTCCAGGCCCTGGGCTGGATCCGGCTGTCGGTACCAGACGGGGAAGAGATTACGGCGCGGGCTCGGCTGGCCGCCCTGCGTGGCGGAGCCGAGGCTATCGCGGTCGAGGCCGAGCCGGGGTCCGGCCGGGTGCCGGACCGCACGCTTCCGGCCAAACTCACGCTCGGGGCCATCCTGCTGGCGTTTCTGGCGGGTCGCTAGGGCCTGAGGCCGCTGAGAACTTCGTCGGTGTCCTGACCCAGGGCCGGCGGCGGGCGGTCATAGGCGACCGGGGTCCGCGACATGCGGATCGGCGAGGCCACGGTGCGGACCGGGCCGGCGAGGTCGGCGCGGCCCTGTTCGACCACCAGGCCGCGATGGATCGCCTGGGGCTCGGTGAACACCTGATCGACCGTATTGACCGGGCCGCAGGGCACGCCGGCCGTCTCAAGCGCCGTCATCAGGGCCGCCATGCTCCGCCCGGCGGTCAGGGCCGAGACCTCGGCCGACAGGGCGGCGCGGTGTTCGATGCGCAGGGCGTTGGTCAGGAAGCGCGGATCGGCTCCCAGTCCGGGCGCGCCCAGGGCGGTGCCGAGGGCGCGGAACTGGCCGTCATTGCCGACGGCGATCACCACCATGCCGTCGGTGCAGGGAAAGGGCTGGTAGGGGGCCAGGTTGGGGTGGGCATTGCCCATCCGCGTCGGGGCCCGGCCGGAGACGAAGAAATTGGTCGCCTGGTTGGCCAGCATCGCCGCCTGGACGTCGAACAGGGCGATGTCGATGTGCTGGCCCTCGCCGGTGGCCCGGGCGTGCAGCAGGGCGGCGAGGATGGCGTTGGAGGCGTACAGGCCGGTGAACAGGTCGGCGACCGCCACCCCGACCTTCATCGGCTCGGCCCCCGGGGTGCCGTCGGCCTGGCCGGTGACGCTCATCAGCCCGCCCATGGCCTGGATCATATAGTCATAGCCGGCGCGGTGGGCGTCGGGCCCGTCCTGGCCGAAGCCGGTGATCGAGCAATAGACCAGCTTCGGATTGAGCGCGGTGAGGCTGGCGTGATCGAGCCCGTATTTGCGCAGGCCCCCGGTCTTGAAATTCTCGACCACCACGTCGCAGGTCTTCGCCAGTTCGCGCACGGCGGCGGCCCCTTCGGGGGTGGCGATGTCGAGGGCCACCGACTTCTTGCCGCGGTTGGCGCACAGGAAATAGGCGGCGTCGCCGGGGGTACCGTCGGCCCGGGTCGTGAACGGCGGCCCCCACTGGCGGGTGTCGTCACCGACGCCGGGGCGTTCGATCTTGATCACCTCGGCCCCGAGGTCGGCCAGGGTCTGGGTCGCCCACGGCCCGGCGAGGACCCGGCTGAGATCGAGCACGCGCACGCCGGACAGGGGGCCTGGGGTCTGGGTCATGGCAAGGGTCGGTCCCGTTGTCCGGGCGAGGGCGTGCCCGGGTCCCTCGCTTAACGCGGCCGGACCGGCGCGCCAATCCCGGCGGACCGGCGACGCGGCGGCCGCCCGGCCCACCGGGCAAGAAAAAGGGCGGCGGACCGAAGTCCGCCGCCCCCTTCCGTGGGTCGTTCCGGATGGATCAGAACGGACGGTAGTTGACGCTCAGGAAGAAGCGGCGACCGAACAGCTCGAAGTTGTCGGCCGAGGTGCCACCCATCCAGCGAGCCGGTTCGGCGTCGAACGCATTCACGACGCCGGCGCGGATGGTGACATTGTCCCGGGCCTGCCAGCGGACCGAGAAGTCATGCTGCGAGAAGTCGCCCGTCTGGCTGTAACGGAGGTCCTCATAGCGATCGAGGTTGGCGGTCAGGTTGTTGAGATCGTCGATCTCCTGGCTGGCCTGCCAGTCCCAGTCCCATGAGAAGGCCAGGTCAGGCGTCGGAGCCCAGTTGACCGTCGACAGGAAGCGGACGCGCGGCATGCCGACGGTGTCCGCAAAGATGCTCGGATCGGTCGGGTCGACGATGTTGACGTAGTCGTTCTGCTCGATCAGCCAGTTGCCCCGGAGGGAGTGGCTGAACGTGCCCCAGTTGGTGCCGAACCATTCCGGCAGGTCGAAGCTGTATCGGGCGGTGAAGTCGAGGCCCTTGGCGGTCAGGGACGCATAGTTGAGCGAGCCCTGGATAAAGCTGGTGACCAGGAAGGTGGACGGGTTCCGCGTCTGGGTGAGGCAGACCGCCGTGTTGACCTGATCGCCGCTGACGCACTGGTTGGCGGCGTTCTGGGCCGAAACCGCGGCGATCGCATCGTTGATCTCGATGTCATAGTAGTCGAGGACGATCGACAGGTTCGGCAGCAGATAGTCGGGCGTCCAGACCGCTCCGAAGGTGAAGCTTTCCGAGGTTTCCGGCTTCAGGAAGGGGTTGCCCCCGGACAGGCCGGACACCGAGCCGCTGCCGTAGTTGGGCAGATAGGCATTGGGCGACGACGGGTCGCTGAACACCAGACCCGGCAGGCCGGCCTGGGTAGCCAGGGTTCCGCAGTTGGCGATACGGTTGGTGCGGATCTGCGGGTTGGCCAGGTTGTTGATCACCGTGGCGCTGCAGGGATCGCTGAAGCCGTTGGCGAAGGTCTGCGACAGCGGATCGTTGGTCTCACCGAGGTTCGGCACGCGGATGGCGGTGGCGGTGGTGGCGCGGAACATCAGTTGATCCACCGGACGCCACTGGGCCAGGACGCTGTAGGTGTCCTGTTTGCCGACGTGCGAGTAGTCAGAGTGGCGATAGGCCCCGCTGATTTCCGCCGAACGACCGAGCCAGCTGTCGACGAACAGCGGGATACGCAGTTCGGCGAAGACGTCGTTGGTGTCGTAGCTGGCCTCGGTGAAGTCGGCCCCGCCGTTCAGGAACAGGAAGCGGCCTGCGGTGTCGGCGTCGCGGCCGATCCCGCTGGTGATTTCCTTGCGGTACTCATAACCGATCGAGGCACCGATCGGGCCGGCACCCCAGAAGTCCCACAGGTCGCCGGAGGCGAAGGTCAGGAAGTCATGCTGCTTGTTCTGGTCGGTGACCGTGATGGCCGCCGTCAGATAGTCCAGGGCTTCGGCGCTGAAGCCGCCGGCACCGAAGACGCGGATCGGGACGCATTTGTTGATGACGTCGCCCTGGCGCGAATAGGTCACGCCGCCGACGACGGCGTCCGGCACGGTCCGGCCCTGGGCTTGCAGCAGCTGGACCCGGCAGACGATTTCACCGGCGCGGCCATTGACCGCACCGAAGGTGTCGACGACGGCGTCGGCCGCGGCCTGGTAACGAACAACGTCGACCGCCTGTTCGCGGTTGGCGTTGTTCATCTCGCCGTAGGTGTAGGCCGCTTCCCAGTTCACATCGCGGAAGAAGCCGATGTCGCCGGCATCGCCACGGGCACCGATGACATAGCGCTGCAGGTCACGGTTGTTCAGCTGGTTGCGGACCGGGCCGTACAGCTTGTGCTGGGCGCGGGGGTCGGCGACGGTGCTGGTGATCACACCGGCCGAGTTGAAGACGTCCCGACGGTTGTTCTGGATGGCCAGACGGACGTCGGCCGGCAGATAGGCGTTGTCCAGACCGATCTCGAACGCGGTGGTGCCGGTGATGGCCCCGACGGTGTTGGGCGCGAAGGCGCGGATGTTCATGTCGTGGAACACGCGCTGGCCGGCGTCGTAGGTCTCTTCCTCGACGTATTTGACTTCACCGAAGATGTTGACGGCGTCGGTCAGGTCGAAGTTGAAGCCCGACTGGAAGCGCCAGTTGGTCGATTCCGGCAGACGGCTGGACTGGCCCTGCTCGGTGTTCTGCACCTGGCCGAGGCCGCCGTTGCTGGCGTTGCGCGTGAAGCCGGCACCCTGACGGATCGGGCCGAACACGACGGGCTGCGACGCCCCGGTGTCGGTGTACAGGAAGCCGTTGTCCAGACGGTTGGACGGGGCGAGCGAGAAGCAGTTCGCCGAGAAGCTGGTCGTCGGGCAGGTGCCGAACGGGACGTCCGGGTCGCTGGCCGGGCTCGGCCGGACGCCGGTGGCCAGGATGGTCACGCCACCGAAATTGGTACCGCGGATATAGGTGCGGACGTCACGCAGCAGGATCAGGTCCGGCACGCCGTCATTGGGTGCGCTGGCCGGGTCGACGTCGTTGCTGACCAGGTTCCAGGAGGCGCGACGCCAGTCGACGTCGCTGTCCAGCACTTCGTCGTTGCGCTGGAATTCACCCGACACATAGTAGTTCAGGCGACCGTCGAGCAGGTTCTGGCCCCACAGGACCGACAGGCGCTGGCCGAGTTGACCGTCCTGGTTGATCTCGGCCACCGAGGCGTCGATTTCCAGACCGTCGAAATCGGTCTTCAGGATGAAGTTGACGACGCCCGAGACGGCGTCGGCACCGTAAACGGCGGCGGCACCACCGGTGATGATCTCGGTGCTGGCGACCAGCAGGCGCGGGATGGTGTCGACGTCCACCGACAGGGTGCCGGGGCTGGACCCGACGTGGCGACGTCCGTCGACCAGGGTCAGGGTGCGGACCGAACCGAGGGCGCGCAGGCTGAGCAGCGACAGGCCGCCGTCGTTCAGGTTCGACCCGGTGGTGTCTTCCGGAACGATCGAGGTCGACAGGGCCGGAATGTCCGCCAGGAAGTCGATGACGTTGGCTTCACCCGACTGGAGGACTTCCTCCTGGCCGATCTGGATCAGCGGCGTGGGCGAATTGGTCGGGTCCCGACGGATACGCGAGCCGGTGATGACAACGTCATCTATGCTGTCCGGTCCCGCGCTCTGGGCCATGACCATTGTCGGTGCGGCGCCGATGACGGCGGCAGCGGACAAACCTGCGAGCAACGAGCTGCTCAGCAACAATGATTTTGTATTTCTCATCTTCCCCTCGGCGACGCCCAATGCGTCCTATCGCGAATTACAGTGCGATTAACGGCTAATAAGTAGTCCCGGCCGGTTCGCAACAATCTTGCAGAGCAGTTGGGCCTCAAGCGCGATTTTGACATGTTTGTGCAGCATTTTCGCCACTGCGGGCCTCATCATGTGCCAGTCTGTTCCGTGAAACAGAAAAGTGTTCACGTGAAACATCCCGGCCTCAAGTCTTCGTGCCGGGCGCGTCGTGGACAACTACTTGGGGTGAGAATGCCCGTTTGCGGCTGACATGACGCGGGTCTCCGGGTCCGACCCGGTACCGGGCGGGACCCGCGTTGATTTCGCAGTGATTTGTGCCCCGCCGGTGCCGGGATCGGTGTGCGGGGCACGACCCTGGGTTATGCTGGGCGATCGGTGCCGCTCCGACCTCCGGCCCGGCGTCGCGCCGTTTCACCGTTCGCTCCGGACGCGTCGGCCGGTACCGCCCCTACCCGAATGCGCCGTTTTGGCCTAAACCGCCGCCCTGTCCCCGGAGGGGCGCCGTCACCCGGGCGTGGCGGACCGTCCGGGCCCCGTTTTGCTGAGGAAGACCCCCGATATGGCTGATGGCCCCACCGCTCCGCACAAGACCTTCCGCTGGGACGATCCGCTGGACCTGTCCGGCCGGCTGACCGACGACGAGCGGATGATCCAGGACGCGGCGCGGTCCTATGCCCGCGACTCCCTGCTGCCCCGCGTGGTCGAGGCCTTCCGCGACGAGACCTTCGACCGGGCGATCATGACCGAGATGGGCCAGATGGGCTTCCTCGGGGCCATGCTGCCTGAGCAGTACGGTGGTTCCTCGGTCAGCCACGTCGCCTACGGCCTGATCGCGCGCGAGATCGAGGCCGTCGACAGCGGCTATCGCTCGGCCATGAGCGTGCAGTCGTCGCTGGCCATGTATCCGATCTACGCCTTCGGCTCGGAAGAGCAGAAGATGCGCTTCCTGCCGAAGATGGCGGCCGGTGAGTTGATCGGCTGTTTCGGCCTGACCGAGGCCGACGGCGGCTCCGACCCCGCCGCGATGAAGACCAGGGCGGTCAAGGTCGACGGCGGCTACAAGCTCAACGGGGCCAAATACTGGATCACCAACTCGCCGATCTCCGACCTGGCCATCGTCTGGGCCAAGCTGGACGACGTGATCCGCGGCTTCATCGTCGAGCGCGGCATGGATGGTTTCACCACCGACAAGATCGGCGACAAGCTGTCCCTGCGCGCCTCGATCACCGGCGACATCGGCCTCAATGACGTGCTGGTGCCGGAAGAGAACCTGCTGCCGGGCGTGAAGGGCCTGCGCGGGCCGTTCTCCTGCCTGAACAAGGCCCGCTACGGCATCGCCTGGGGGGCGATGGGGGCTGCCGAGGCCTGCTTCCACCTGACCCGCGACTATGTCGGCGAGCGCATGCTGTTCGGCCGGCCGCTGTCGTCGCGCCAGCTGGTGCAGAAGAAGCTGGCCGACATGCAGACCGACATCTTCCTCGGCTTCGAGGGGGCGCTGGCGCTGGGCCGGCTGCTCGACCAGGGGGCCTGGGTGCCCGAGGCCATCTCGATGATGAAGCGCAACAACTGCGGCAAGGCGCTGGATATCGCCCGCGTCGCCCGCGACATGCACGGCGGGGCCGGCATCACCGGCGAGATGCATGTGATGCGCCACGCCATGAATCTCGAGACGGTCAACACCTATGAGGGGGCCCACGACGTGCACGCCCTGATCCTGGGTCGCGCCATCACCGGCGAAAGCGCCTTCTAGGGCGGCCGCCATCAGGGGCATCGTCACGGCGCGCGTCCCGCGCTAGGGTCGGGCGATCACAGGGGGGCGATGATGCAGCGTGTCAATTTCCGGGATGAGCGTCTGACGGTGTGCACCGCCCGGGCCGTGGTGCTGGCGGCGATCGTGGGGCTGCTGGCCAGCCTGCCGGCCCAGGCCCAGTCCGCCGACCGGCCCGCGCCCCCCCAGGCCCGGGCGGCGACGGTCACCCCGATCCCCTTCGACACGCGCCGCGGCGTCTTCAGCTTCGCCTCGGAGCTGGAGAAATCCCTGCCGGCCGTGGTCCAGGTCACCACCCAGGGGCGGTCCGAAGGGCCGCGCTCGGACGACAATGAACCCCAGCCCATGGCGACGGGGTCGGGCGTCATCCTCGACGCCGCCACCGGCATCATCGTCACCAACAACCATGTGGTCGAGGGCGGCAGCAAGTTCACCGTCGACCTGCTGGACGGCCGCCTGGTCGACGCCACCCTGATCGGGACCGACAAGGCGACCGACCTCGCCGTGCTGCGCATCGCGCTCGACGGCCTGACCCAGGTGGCGGTGGCCGATTCCGACGCCCTGCGCAGCGGCGACCTGGCCTTTGCCGTCGGCTATCCGCTGGGTCTGGACCAGACCCTGACCATGGGGGTGATCTCCGGGCTCGGGCGCTCGGGCATGGGCGATGCGGTCGAGGACTATATCCAGACCGACGCGGCGGTGAACTCCGGCAATTCCGGCGGCCCGCTGCTGGACAGCCTGGGCCGGCTGATCGGCATCAACACCTCGATCCTGTCGGGCGGCGGCGGCGGCAATGACGGCATCGCCTTCGCCGTGCCCAGCCGCATCATGCTGCATGTGGTCGGCCAGCTGCGCGAGTTCGGCGAGGTCCGTCGCGGCAGCACCGGGGCCATTTTCGGCTCGCTCAATGCCGAACGGGCCCGGGCCCTGGGGCTGAGCGTCGTGCGCGGTGCCGTCGTCGACGACGTCGCCCCCGGCTCGCCGGCCGAAGCGGCGGGCCTGCAGCGCAACGACATCATCACCCGGATCCAGAACCGGCCGGTCGCCAACGCCGGCTCGGTCCGGGCCACGATCGGCATCGCCGCGCCCGGGGCGCGGCTGCCGCTGGCCTATCTGCGCGCCGGACGCGAATACACGACGAGCCTGCAGGTCGCGGTGGCCGGTCCCGATCGGGTCGTCCTCGGCGCGACCGAGGTCCTGGCCTACGGGGCCGGCTTCCGCAATCTGCGACCGGCCGACGGCGTGACCCGGGACGGTGTGCTGGTCACGGCGGTCGAGGGCGGGTCGATCGCGGCCATGCAGCAACTTCGGGCCGGGGATGTGGTCACGGCCGTGGGGGCTGTGGCGGTGGGCGACATCGGGGCCCTGGCCGCGGCCATGACGGCGGCGACCGGCGGCCTGAACCTGACCGTGCTGCGTGACGGACGGACGGTGACGATCGCCCTGGCCGGCTGACCGCCCGCCGGGGTCCCGGACAGCAAAACGCCCGCTCTGCCGGAGGGGGGGAGGATGGCTGAGCGGGCGTCTCGCTTTGGAGGAAGCATCGGCCCGTCGAAGCCCTTGGTGGAGAAATCCAGGGGGGCTGGGGGGGCTGTTCAGGATCCGGGACCGCTCCGAACTCCAACAGGCCGATGACTCCTGTTTCGACGCCCAAACAGGCGGGCGCTGGACCGAAAGGGGGCGATTTCGTGTCGCGTGCGAATTTGTCACCGAAGCCGGTGCCGTTGCGGTTGCGCGGGCTGGTATTTCCGGCCTGCCGACCTAATCTGGCCGGCGATGACCGATGAGTCCGCCAGTGGTGGCAGCCCGGCCTGCGGCACCGCCCCCGTCTTCTTCGACCGGCCCGAGCTGGATCTGATCCTGCGGGTCTATGGCCGGATGGTCGCGGCGGGCGAGTGGCGCGACTATGCGATGGTCGGCCATGGCGACGTGGCCGAATTCGCCGCCTTCCGCCGCTCGGGCGACGCCCCGGCCTGCCGTATCGAAAAGCGCCCGGCCCTGCGCCTGAAACAGGGTCAGTGGGCGGTGATCGGCGAGGGCGGTCTGGTGCTGAAGCGCGGCCGTGACCTGGCCCAGGTGCTGCGGGTCTTCGACAGCCGCCGCTTCGCCGTCGTCAAATAGAAAAAGGGCCCCGGCGTTTCCGCCGGAGCCCCGTTTCGGTCGTCGGTATCGGCAGGCCTAGTCGCGGCTGCCGCCCATGAACATCAGCAGGAACTGGAACAGGTTGACGAAATTGATGAACAGGCTGAGGGCTCCGAAGCCGGTGGCCACGCCCATCGCCGCCTCGTTGCCGCCCAGCTGGTAGTAGGTCATCTTCAGCCGCTGGGTGTCATAGGCGATCAGGCCCGAGAAGATCAGCACGCCCAGGCCCGAGATGACCAGGGCCATCATGCCGGACTGCAGGAACATGTTGACCACCATGGCGATGACCAGGCCGATCACGCCCATGATCAGGAAGGTGCCCATGCCGGACATGTCCTTCTTGGTCGTGTAGCCGAACAGGCTGAGCCCGCCGAACGCCGCCGCCGTGACGAAGAAGGTCGTGGCGATCGAGGTGCCGGTATAGATCAGGAACAGCACGCCCATGCCCGCGCCGATGGTCGAGACCACGGCCCAGTACAGCAGGTTCACGCCACCGGCTGTGGGGTTCTTCATGAAGAACATCGAGCCGAACAGCATCACCAGCGGCGAGAACTGCACGATCATGCCCAGCATGGTCAGGCCGATGCGGCCGTCCGCGCCCCGCTGGAACAGCAGGGCCTGAACCTCCGGCACATTGCCGGTGACATAGGCCAGCACCCCGGCCACCACCAGGCCGAGCGCCAGCTTGTTATAGACGCCCAGCATGAAGGCGCGCAGGCCGGTATCCACGGCCATGTCGGCCGTTGCGGGCGCGGGTCTCGAAAAACCGCCTCTGAAATCGCTCATCGCGAACCGTCTCCAAATCGGGGCCGGGTCAAACCCCCGGCGTTGCCATGAATATCGTCATCGTGACCCCCGGATGCAAGGGATTCCGGGCTTCCGGCCGCGACCGATGATCGCTACCTACAGCGCATGATCCGTCTGTTCGCCGCCCTGCCGATTCCGTTCGACGTCGCCGAGACCCTGGCGCGGCGGCAGAGCGGCCTGCCCGGCGCGCGCTGGCGACCGGTCGAGGCCCTGCATGTGACCCTGGCCTTCTATGGCGACGTCGACGAACGTCGGGCCGACGATCTGGTCGCCGAGCTGGGCCGGGCCGCCAGCGGCGGACCGTTCGCGATCACCCTGAACGGGGTCGGGGCCTTCGGCGAGGTGCATCGCCGCCAGACCCTGTGGGCCGGGGTCGAACCGTCCGGCCCACTGACGGCCCTGGCCGGTCGCTGCCGCGCGGCGGCCGAGCGGGCCGGCATCCGGATGGAGCACCGCGCCTACCGACCGCACGTCACCCTGGCCTATCTGAAGCCGCAGACCGACCCGGCCCGGATCGCGGCCTGGATGGCGGGCCACAACCTGCTGCACTCGCCGCCGATCCGCATCGACCGTTTCGGCCTGTGGTCCAGCGTCCTGTCGGACAGCGGCAGCCATTACACGCTCGAACAGGAGTTTCCGCTGTGACCCGTCCCGCCCCCGGTCCGACCCTCGAAACCGCCCGGCTGATCCTGCGCCCCACGGCCGAGGCCGATTTCGCGCGCTGGTGCGACTTCATGGCGGATGAGGAGACGGCGCGCTTCATCGGCGGTGTCCAGGCCCCGTCCCAGGTGTGGCGGTCGATGATGGCCATGGCCGGGGCCTGGACCCTGACCGGGGTGGCGATGTTCTCGGTGATCGAGAAGTCCAGCGGTCAATGGATCGGCCGCATCGGTCCGTGGCAGCCGCATGGCTGGCCCGGTACCGAGGTCGGCTGGAGCCTGCACCGCGACGCCGCCGGCAAGGGCTATGCGCTGGAGGCCGCCACGGCCGCCATCGACCATGCCTTCGACCATCTGGGCTGGAGCGAGGTGATCCATTGCATCGCCCCGGACAATGCGGCCTCGATCCGGCTGGCCGAGCGGCTGGGGTCCCGCAACCGCGGTCCGGGACAGCTTCCGGCCCCGTTCGAGGCGGCCACCATCGACCTGTGGGGCCAGACCCGGGACGAATGGCGCGACAACCGCCGGCGCAGCCTCGGCACGGGCTGAGGCAACCGAAGGCCGGTCCCGGCCGTATCTGTCGGGACCCGAGACCCAGGAGTTCCCGAATGTCCGCGATCCGTCCCCGCCCCCTCACCGTCCTGATGTCCGCCCTGGCGGCCGCCGTGGCGCTGTCCGCCGGTCCGGCCGCGGCCCAGTCACGGCATGTCGATCTGGACCGGTTCGAGGGCCGCTGGTTCGAGATCGCCCGCAATCCCAATGACGTGCAGAAGGACTGCCGCCGGGCCCAGATCGACTTCACGCCCCAGGCGCGCGCCGATCGCTACGGCCTGCTGGTCACCTGTACCCGTCGCGCCGACGGCGGGGTCGAGACCCTGCGCGCCAATGCCCGGGTGACCGACACCACGACCAATGCCAAATTCCGCTTCACCCTGACCGGCCTGCTCAGTTTCGGCGGCCTGGCCGGGCAGAACTACTGGGTCTGGGACCATGCCCCGGACTACAGCTGGGTCATCATGGGCCTGCCCGACAAGTCGGGCTGGTGGATCTGGAACCGCAGCCAGAGCCCGTCCGAGGCGACCCGCGGCCGGATCCTGGCGCGCGCCGCCGCGCTCGGGTTCAACACCGCCAATCCGGTGCATACCGGACGCTGAGACGCGGCCTTGGCGTATCCGTAGTTGACACAACCGGAAAACGAATCGTGTTATGCGGGAGCCTGCACTATTGGAGGGCGCGATGGTTGATCTGACAGAAGTCCGCTACGGCAACGGGTCCGTCCGGTTTTTCGGCGAGGTAGAGCCGACGCCCGCAACGTCAGAGACGCGCGACAATATCACCATCAACAACATGGGTCAGCCGGGCGCGTCCTCTCGTTATGAGGTCACCTACATGATCTCATGCGACTTCAAGATGGGCGGCGCAGAAGTCAGGAACACCTTCCATTGGACCGTAGCCCTTAGCGGCGCGAACCGAGATGATCAGTACGCAAGCATTGAAGCTGAAGGTGCTCAACAGCTCGCTCCAATGCTTCGAGCCGTTGCTGAACGGATTGAGGCAGAGGTCGCTGCCTTTGAAGCGGAACGGGCGGCGCAGAAGGCCGAATAGCGGTCGTCATTGGGCGGCTCCGATATGGTGGAGGGGTGGGATGTTCTTTCCGACGAGAGACGCGATGGCCCGCGCGGGCACCCTTCAGCGGGGCTCGTTCAGCGAGGCTTTTGACAGCGACACGGTAGCCGACGAGCACGCCGTAGCTATCGCCACGGTCCACGCTCGGCAGGACCTTGTTCTGATCTATTCGATGCTCGTGGACTGCCACCGCCAGACCGTGAACGTCTCGCGCGGCGTCTGGGCGCTAGTGGTCGTGGGCCTGCTGATCTTGGCGCGCGTCGCTTAGGTGTCGCGACGCTGCTCCAGCAGGGCGATGATGCGATCCAACCGCTTCAGGATGTAGTGGCCAATAGCGATTAGGACGACCAGCGCTCCAAAGATGACGAGGAGCGGGTTCATTTCGTCTCCGGCTCAGTCTCCGGCTTAGGCCCAGTAGCCACCTTCCGCACCTTGTCCTTGAACGCGGCTTCGTCCTCGTCGCACTCTAGCTCACGGGCTAGGTCGCGGAACTTGTCTGGTTGACTCGATTCAGGGTCGGCGGCCAATTCAACACCTCATGGCTGACAAACATTATGTAATTTACGCGGACGAATCCGACAAGCGCGGCAGGTTCTTCTCGAATTTTTTCGGCGGTGTTTTGCTGTCAGCAACAGAACAGCAAGCGATCAACCGTGAACTGGACGCCAAGAAAGAAGAACTCGGCCTCACCCACGAACTTAAGTGGCAGAATGTCGATCAGTCCTGCGTTGATCGCTACATAGCGTTTATCAAGGTCTATTTCTCATACGTCGCGACCTCTCGCCTAAAGGTGAGGATCATGTTCACCCAGAATATGCGGGTGCCCACAAACCTCCAGAAACGCCACCACGATGACCAATATTTCCTGCTCTACTATCAGTTCATAAAGCACGCGTTTGGCCTGAAGTTCGCCGACCACAACCCGTATCAGGCGGTGTTTGTGACGGTCCTTCCGGATAAGATCCCGGACACGAAGGAGCGCGTGGACCGCTTTCGAGATTATCTGTGTCGCATTCCAGGATCGTCGTGGATGCGAGGCTGTAATCTCTACATCCCGAAAGCCACGATCAACGACGTCGATTCCAAAAAGCACGCGATCCTTCAAGGCCTCGACATCATCCTCGGCTCCATGTCGTCCAAGCTGAACGACAAGCTGAGAACCATCCCAGCTGGTAAGTACCGACGGGGCAAACGGACCGTGGCGAAAGAGCGGCTGTATAGGGCGATCAACGAGGAAATCCGGAAGATTTATCCGAACTTCAATGTGGGGGTCGGGACAGCTTGCCACTACGGCCCGTCGGACCGCTGGACGCACCCATACCGCCATTGGCTGTTCATGCCGCGAGGGCATGTAATTGACCGGAGGTTGGGGAAGCGGCGACCCCGAGAAAACCTACATTAGGGTCCGACGCAAGCGTGGGGCTTCGGTTCCCTCAGGGTCACTTGACAAGATGGCGATTCGGCGCCTTGAACGCAAGATGTTTTTGCGCAACAGGTTGTGTTGAGGGCCGATTCGCACTCAACATTTAGTGCGCCAGCGACTGCGACGTCTCGGCTTGATTCGCTTAGGCGGTTTGGGGCCGGCGGTTAGCTCCCCCTCGGTATGTGAGCCGCTTGCCCACGACGCCGAGCACCGCACGAAGGGCGCGCTCCTGATCTTCGCAGCCGGTCGCGGACCGGTTGGAGTAGCGGAAGTCAAACTCGGCCATATAGCGGTGCAGATGCTTCTTGGAGCAGTGCTGATAGACGCCCCTCATGCCGCGCTTGAAGATGCTGAAATAGCCCTCGATGCTCTGGGTGTGAACCATCGGGTTGTCTCGCGAGACGTATTCCTCACGCGAGTGATCGACGACGCCATGACCGGCGAAGTTCCAGCCGATGGTCTGATAGACGCGGGCCTGATCGCTCATCAGGTGAGCCTCGCGGCTGACGTTGGCGGACAGGATTTCAGCGACGGTGCCGACGTCCACGCGGTCCACGACATAGGACTTGGCGCGACCGGTCGAGCGATCGACTAGGCTGATGACCTTGTTCTTGTGGGGTGTGCGGACCTTTTGGCCCTGCTTGACGGGGTGGTCGGGATCGAAGCCGATGTAGGTTTCGTCCACCTCCACAGCGCCGCCGCCTTGACCGAACGGGGCAAGCTCGCCCGAACGCATAGCCTCACGGATGCGATGGGCCAGGAACCACGCGGTGTTGTATTGGACCTCAAGGGTGCGCTCCAGTTGGAGGGCGCTGATACCCTTCTTGCTGGAGCACATGAGGTAGATCGCCTGTAGCCACTTGTTCAGAGGCAGGTGGCTTTCCTCGAAGATGGTGCCCTTGCGAACGGTGAACTGCTTACGGCAGTCGCCGCACTTTTTCAGGCCGTGGCGAACCACGCCTTCCGGGTTCTTCTTCGAGGGCTTGGAGCGCACGTTCTTGAGGGCGTAGGACCGGCCCACGACGCCGCAATGCGGGCACACCGGCTCGCTTCCCCAGATGATGCCTTCAACGAAAGCAAAGGCGGCGGCTTCATCGTGAAAATAGGGCTTCGACAGAACGGACACGGGGGATTCTCCTTACCCCTTCATCCTACCATTTTCCGTGGGTTTGTCAAATACGGATACGCCGCGGCCTTGCCCCGTGAACGCAAGGCGAACATAGTGGGTCGATGGCCGCCGCCCTGCTTGAAATCGATCTCGTCTTCAGCCGCCCGCAGACCACCCTGGCGGTGACGCGCGGGGCCGGGCGGCTGCTGCGCCACATGGGCTATGCGCCGCTGCTGGAGGTGGGCCTGCCCAACGGCCGCCGCGCCGACGTCATGGCCCTGGGCCGGCGCGGCGACATCGTCATCTGCGAGGTCAAGTCGGGCCTCGACGACTATCGCGTCGACCGCAAATGGGGGGAGTATGCGCCGTTCTGCGACGCCTTCTTCTTCGCCGTGGCCCCCGAATTCCCCGAGGGCGTCCTGCCCGGTGAGCCGGGCCTGATCGTCGCCGACGGCTTCGGCGGGGCGGTGGTGCGCGAGGCCCCGTCCAGCCCCCTGGCCCCGGCCCGCCGCAAGGCCCTGACCCTCGCCTTCGCCCGGCTGGGGGCGATGCGGACGTTGCGGGACGAGGCGAGGGGGTAGGGCGGTAGGTCTTAGGGAGGTAGGGCTTGGGGCTCAGGAATAGGGGCGGGAGGATGAAGGGGGCAGCGCGGCCCTTGGGTCTGGCAGACGGCGTTGCCGCAGCCCTAAGCCCTACCTCCCCAAGCCCTCCCTACCGCGGTGCGCGCTTCGCCAGGATCCGCTGCAGCGTCCGCCGGTGCATGCCGAGGCGGCGGGCGGTCTCCGAGACATTGTGCTCGCACAGCTCATAGACCCGCTGGATGTGTTCCCAGCGCACCCGGTCGGCGCTCATCGGGTTGTCCGGCGGTTCGGCCGTCTCGCCGGCGGCCATCAGGGCCTTGACCACATCGTCGGCGTCGGCCGGCTTCTGCAGATAGTCGACGGCCCCGGCCTTGACCGCGGCCACGGCCGTGGCGATGGCCCCGTAGCCGGTCAGCATGACGATACGGGCGTCCTCGCGCTGCTCGCGGATGGCCTCGACGATCTTCAGCCCGTTGCCGTCGTCCAGCCGCATGTCCAGCACGGCGAAGGCCGGAACCGAGGTGCGCAGGGCCTCGCGGGCCTCGGCCACCGAGGCCGCGGTGGTGACGATGAAGCCGCGATTCTCCAGCGCCCGGCCCATCCGGGTCCGCAGGGCCTGATCGTCGTCCAGCAACAGCAGGGTCTTGTCCGGGGCGGCGGCGATCCGGGCTTCGAGGTCGGGCATCAATGTTCTCCTGCGTTCAACTTGGGCGCGCCGCGCCTGCGGTCAAGGTGTCACGTTCGTCGGCGGGCATTTCCAGGGCCGGGCGTGGCCAGCGGATGGCGACCCGGGCCCCCCTCGGCTGGCCCTTCTCGCCGTCGCCGGTGCCGACGGTGACGGTACCGCCGGTCCGTTCCAGCAGGGTCCGGGCGATGAAGAAGCCCAGCCCCATGCCGCCCTGGCTGGGCGTGATGGTCGGCGCGTTGGTCGCCGCCGGCAGGGCCTTCCTGCCCTTCCTGCCCTTGCGGCCGGGCAGGGTCGGCCGGGCCGCGGCGATCTGGGCCGCCAGGGCCTGACGGGCCTTGCCCTGGGGACGGCTGGTCACATAGGGCTCGCCCAGGCGCGGCAGGATCTCGCCGGCGAAGCCGGGGCCGTCGTCGACCACCTCGATCGTGATCGTGTCCGCCTCGACCCGGGCCTGGACCCGCACCCGGTGGTTGGCGAAATCGGCGGCGTTCTCGACCAGGGCCGACAGGCCGTGGATCACCTCGGGCATGCGCTGGACCCGCGGTGCGGTTTCGCCCGGCGGGGTGCGCACCGCGACTGTGAATTCCAGATCGAAGCCGCGATGGGGCTCGACCACCTCCTCCAGCAGGGCTTCCAGCCCGACGTCGGCATAGAGGGCGTCGCCCGCCTCGGGCTGTTGCGACAGCTTCTTGAGAATGCCGCGGCAGCGCTCGGCCTGCTGCACGATCAGGGCCGCGTCCTCGGCCGCCCCGCCGTCGGGCGGCGAGGCCCGCAACAGTTCGCGCGCCACCACCTGGATGGTGGCCAGGGGCGTGCCCAGCTCATGCGCCGCCGCGGCCGCCAGCCCGCCCAGCGCCGCCAGTCGCTGTTCGCGCTGCAACACGTCCTGGGTCGTGGCCAGGGCCAGTTCCAGCTTCTCGGCCTCGGTGGCGACGCGCCAGGCATAGGTGGCGGTGAAGACCACGCCGGTGATCAGGGCCAGGGCGGTGCCGAAGCGATACAGGGGCGGCAGGCTCAATTCGGTGCCGGCCTCCCACGGCAGGGGCATGGCCCAGAAGAACAGGGCGATGGTCGCCAGCAGCACCATCAGCCCCAGCAGGATGGCCTGACGCGCCGGCAGGGAGGCGGCCGAGACCGTCACCGGGGCGACCAGCAGCAGACAGAACGGGTTCTCCAGCCCGCCGGTCAGGGCCAGCAGGGCGGTCAGCTGCAGGATGTCGAAGCCCAGGTGGGCGGCGGTGGCGCTGCCGTCGCTGAAGCGGCCGTCGGTCGGCTTCAGCCGGGTCGTGGCCCACAGGTTCATGGCCACGCTGGCCCCGATCACCGCGAGGCAGGGCCACAGCGGCAGGTCGAAATGCAGGAAGGCGGTGGCGACGAGGATGGTGGCGCTCTGGCCGGCGATGGCCAGCCAGCGCAGGATGACCAGCGTCCGCAACGACAGGCCGCGGCTGCGCCGGGACAGGTTGCGCCAGCCGGCGAAACGGCCGGTCGCATGCGACGATGCGGGGTCTTGGGTCGGGCTCACCCCTCTTCTATAGACGGCTCGCACCCGAAGTGGGTGAATTCCCCGGGAGTCCTGGATGCCGCGTCGTTCTGTCCTGTTGTTCGCCGGTCTCTGCCTCGCCGCCGCGGTTGCTCTGGCCGTCACCACCCTGGTCGTGGTCAACGGCCGCGACAATGCCGCCACAGGCAGCCAGCCGGTGTCCTCGACCGGCCAGCCCAGCGTCGGTGGTCCGTTCAGTCTCGTCGATCAGGACGGCCATCCCGTCGACCAGACGATGCTGGACGGCAAATGGACCCTGGTTTTCTTCGGCTTCACCTGGTGCCCGGACTACTGCCCCACCACCCTGGCCACGCTGAAGGCGACCCAGGACCGGCTGGGCGACCGGGCCGACCCTCTGCAGATCGTCTTCATCAGCGTCGACCCGGAGCGCGACACCCCGGGGGTGCTGAAGGACTACCTGTCCAGCGACGGCTTCCCCGCGGGCGTCATCGGCCTGACCGGTACCCCGGACCAGGTCCGGGCCGCGGCCGACGCCTATCGCGCCTATTACCAGAAGGTCGGCGAGGGCGAGGGCTATACGATGGACCACTCCCTGACCGTCTATCTGATGGGGCCCGACGGCCGGTTCCGCAGCGCCCTGGCCGGTGACCTCGGCCCGGAACGCTCGGCCGAGGTCATCCGGCGGGCCATGGCGCGGGGTTAGGGCACCCCGCGGCTCACGGCGATCTGCAGCTCGAGCCGCTTCAACTCGCGCATCACCCGGTTGGCCTGCAGAACCGGCATCAGCGCCGTCTTCAGAATGGTGGCCATCAGCACCAGCACGGCGGCGGGCAGGCCCCAGTGCAGGGCCGACAGGGTGTCGGTCGCCTGGAAGAAGCGCCAGCCGGCCCAGACCCCGGCGATGAAGATCACCCCCTGGGTCACCATCAGCACGGCATTGGCCCAGCCCATGCCGCCGCTGAAGATACCGAACGCCTGGTTGAAATAGCCCGGCTCGCGCGCGGTCTCGCGGAACAGGGTCTGGTTCTCGCCCTCGAGGGCCTCGTCGATCATCCGGTCGATATCCTGCATCACAGGTCTCCTTCCAGCGCCGCGCGCAATTTGCGCCGGGCATGCATCAGGCGGGTCTTCACCGTGCCCGCCGGCACGTTCAGGGCGATCGCCGTCTCGGCGATGCTCAGATCCTCAAGGTGGAACAGGGCGATGGCCGCCCGCTGGTCCGGGGGCAGGGCCGCCAGGGCCCGGGCCACGGCCGGGGTGATGACGGCGTCACCGTCCTCGACCGTGCCGCTGTCCGGCGCGTGTTCGACCGTCACGGCCGAGACCAGGGCCCGCCCGCGCTGCCGCTGGCCGATGCGCCGGGCACAGCGGCGCGACACGATCTGATAGGCCCAGGCGGCAAAGGCCTGGTCGTCGCGCAACCGGCCCAGGCTGCGCACGATCTCGATCCAGCCGTCCTGGGCCGCCTCGCGCGCCAGCTCGACCTCGCCGGTCAGCCGCCAGGCGTGGGCCAGCAGCCGCCCCTGCCAGCGCCGGGCCAGCAGGGCGAAGGCCTTGCGGTCCCCGGTGCGCGCCGCCGCCACCAGATAGTCGTCGAACAGCTGTGTCCTGGTCCGGATCATCGTCCCGGTGTTCCTCCGTTGCCCTAGAGGTGCGCCGATCCGGTCGGCCGGTTCAATGGCGTCGCGCCGCCGACGCGGTGCCCCCGGAGATCACGTGAAAATTGATAACCCTTTTGCAGCTCCATGCGTTGTATGCTGCACTGCCGCATCAGTGCGGTGTCGACCCCAGGATTTCATGCTCTATTCCCTCCACGAGCTCGCCTATCACTCGGCCTCGCCGTTCCGGATCGGGGCCCAGATGGCCCGGCAGTTCTGGAATTCGCCGTTCAACCCGGCGGCCGACACGGCGGTCGGCCGCACCGCCTTCGCCTCGGCCGAGCTGTTCGAGGGGCTGACGCGACGCTACGGCAAGCCGGCCTGGGGCCTGGAGACGGTCACGATCAACGACCACACGGTGCGCACCACCGAACAGGTGGTCTGGTCCTCGCCCTGGGTGCGGCTGGTCCGCTTCGCCCGCCACATCGGTGACCTGAAACGGGCCGGCAAGCCCGCCGCCGCCCCGGCGGTGCTGATCGTCGCCCCGCTGTCCGGCCACTATGCCACCCTGCTGCGCGGCACGCTCGAGGGCTTCCTGCAGGACCACGACGTCTATGTCGCCGACTGGGTCAATGCCCGGCAGGTGCCGATGCTGGAAGGCCGGTTCGACTTTTCCGACTATATCGACCACGTGCGCGACATGCTGGCGGTGATCGGCCCGCGCGCCCATGTCGTCGGTGTCTGCCAGCCGGGCCCGCCGGTGCTGGCCGCCTGTGCCCTGATGGCCGAGGACAATGACCCCAACCGGCCCGCCTCCATGACCTTCATGGGCTCGCCGATCGACGCCCGCCTGTCGCCGACCGAAACCAACCAGCTGGCCGAGGCCAGGCCCTTCGCCTGGTTCAAGTCGAACATGATCCACACCGTGCCCTGGCCCTATCCCGGCTTCGGCCGGCGCGTCTATCCGGGCTTCGTCCAGCTGTTCAGCTTCATGTCGATGAACGAGGAACGCCACATCGACGCCCACCGCCAGTATTTCGAGAACCTGGTCAACGGTGACGGCGACGAGACCACCCGGCACGAGGATTTCTACAATGAATACCTGTCGGTGCTGGACCTGACCGAGGAGTTCTATCTCCAGACCATCGACATCGTCTTCCAGCAGCACCTGCTGCCGCGTGGCTTGCTGGAGCACCGCGGCCGCACCGTCGACCTGACCAAGATCACCGACATCGGCCTGATGACGGTCGAGGGCGAGAAGGACGACATCTCCGGCGTCGGCCAGACCCAGGCGGCGCACGGCCTGACCCCGAACATCGCCGAGGATCGTCGCGTCCTCTATGTTCAACCGGACGTCGGCCACTATGGTGTGTTCAACGGTCGCCGCTTCCGGGACGAGATCTACCCCCGGGTGCGCGACTTCATCACCGCCAACGAGAGCCTCTGTGCTGTACCGGAACGGGCAAAGACTGCCGCTTGACGGCGAGGGCCTGGCCCTCCGCCTGTCGGTCAATCCCCGCGCCCGGCGCATCTCGATCCGCATCGACGCGCGGGCCGGCGAGGCCGTGGCCGTGGCCCCCAGCGAACGCCGCCTCGCCGACGCGGTGGCCTTCGCCCGCACACGGACCGACTGGATCCTCGAGCGGCTGACGGCCCGTCCGGCGGGCCTGCCGCTGGAGCCGGGCAGCACGGTTTCCCTGTCGGGGCAGTCGATGCGGCTGGTGGCCGGCGGCGGGGCCGGGGCCGCGCGCCTGTCGAGCGACGCCGCCGGTCCGGTCATCATCTCCGGCGGCGAGGGGGAGGCCTTCTCGCGCCGCGTCCAGAACCTGCTGAAGCGCGAGGCGCGCCGCGCCCTGGTCGCCCGCACCGACATCCATCTGCGGGCGCTGGGCCAGAAGCCGGTCCAGGTCTCGATCGCCGACGGTCGCTCGCGCTGGGGCTCGTGCAGTCCGCACCGACGCACGATCCGCTATTCCTGGCGGGTGGTCATGGCCCCGCCGGCGGTGCTCGACTATCTGGCCGCCCATGAGGTGGCCCACCTGGTCCACGCCAACCACAGCCCGGCCTACTGGGCCGTGGTGCACGAACTAATTGGCGACCCGTCACCACACCGGCGCTGGCTGCGCGATCACGGGGCCAGCCTGCACGCCGTGGGGCGCTAGCTTCCGGGCCGTTTCGGATACTGCGAGCCCCAGTCGCGCAGGGCCTCCATCACCGTGCGCAGACGCCGACCCTTGTCGGTCAGGCTGTATTCCACCCGCGGCGGCACCACGGCGAAGACCTCGCGGTGCACGATGCCGTCGGTTTCCAGCTCGCGCAGCTGTTTTGTCAGGCTGCGCTGGGTCACCCCGCCCAGACGCCGCGCCAGTCCGTTGAAGCGCAGGGTCCCGTCCAGCAGGTGAAACAGGATCAACCCCTTCCACTTGCCGGAGATTTGCTCCAGCGCCGCCTCGACCGGGCAGCCGTCGCTGCAGTCATAGCGGTCGAAGCGGGCGATGCTCGTGTCGGGGCCGGGACTAGTGGTATCCATTATGTACCTATAGGCAGAAAAGGTGCGTACTTGCACCAATCACCCTGCCCGGACATATGCCTGTGCTGACACGGGCTGTCAAAAGCGCGGCGGTCCCTGAACGAAGGAGTCCTTCCATGGCCAAGACAATCCTGATCACCGGCGCGACCGACGGCATCGGCCTGCAGACGGCGAAGCGACTGGTCGTGGCCGGTCACACTGTCCTGTTGCACGGTCGCAGCGCGGCCAAACTGGCCGCCATACAGGCGACGCTTGCCGCCCTGCCGGGTGCGGGGCCGGTCCAGACCTTCCTCGCCGACCTGTCGCGCCTGGACGAGGTCGAGGCCCTGGCCGACGCGGTGACCGCAGGACACCCGCGACTGGATGTGCTGATCAACAATGCCGGTGTGTTCATGACGCCCGATCCGGTGTCGGCGGACGGCATGGATGTGCGGTTCGTGGTCAACACCCTCGCCCCGTATTCGCTGACGCAACGGCTGCTGCCGCGGTTCGGTCCGGGCGGGCGGATCGTCAACCTGTCCTCGGCGGCCCAGGCCCCGGTCGACATTGCGGCGCTGACCAGCGGGGCGACGCTGGATCCCGGGGCAGCCTATGCTCAGAGCAAACTGGCCCTGACCATGTGGTCGCAACATCTGGCCGGGACCCTGGGCGCGGATGGCCCGGTCGTGGTCGCCGTCAACCCCGGCTCGCTGCTGGCCAGCAAGATGGTGCGCGAGGGCTATGGTATCCCCGGCAAGGATATCGGCATCGGGGCCGACATCCTGGTGCGCGCGGCCCTGGCCGACGAATTCGCCACCGCCTCGGGCCGGTATTTCGACAATGACTCCGGCCGCTTCGCCGACCCGCATCGCGACGCGCGGGACCCGCTCAAGGTCGCGGCCGTCGTGGGCGCGATCGAGACCTGTCTCGCGGTCCCCCGGCCGAATTCCTGATCCCGCGGCGACAACGCCGACCCCGATTCAGACAAGGACATGCCCATGAAAGCCGTCGGTTACAGATCCCCCGGTCCGCTCGACCGCCACGACGCCCTGATCGATTTCGAGATGGCGACCCCGGTCCCGACCGGCCACGACCTTCTGGTCCGGGTCCAGGCCGTCTCGGTCAATCCTGTCGACTACAAGATCCGCATGGGCCGCCCGGCCGAGGGCGACACCCCGGCGGTGCTGGGCTGGGACGCCGTCGGCGAGGTCGTCGCGATCGGTGACCGGGCGTCGGCCTTCAGGCCGGGCGACGTGGTCTGGTACGCGGGTGCGATCAACCGCCCCGGCACCAATGCCGAGTTCCATCTGGTCGACGAACGGATCGTCGGGCGCAAGCCGGCGTCGGTATCGGCCGCCGAGGCCGCCGCCCTGCCGCTGACCAGTCTGACCGCCCACGAGATGCTGTTCGATCGCCTGCGTGTGAGCGAGCCCGTCCCCGGCGCGGCCCCCGCGATCCTGATTATCGGCGGCTCCGGTGGCGTCGGTTCGATCGCCATCCAGCTGCTGCGGGCCCTGACCGACCTGACCGTGATCGCCACCGCCTCGCGGCCCGAAACCCAGGCCTGGGTGCGTGAGCTGGGGGCCCATCATGTGATCGACCACAGCCAGCCCCTGCCGCCGCAGATCGAGGCCCTGGGCATCGGTCAGCCGGGCTTCGTCTTCTCGACCAACCGCACCGATCTCTACATCGAACAGCTGACCGAGCTGATCGCGCCGCAGGGCCGGTTCGGCCTGATCGACGATCCCGAGAGCTTCGACATCATGCCATTCAAGGCCAAGTCGCTGTCTGTCCACTGGGAACTGATGTTCACCCGCTCGCTGTTCAACACCGTCGACATCGGTCGTCAGGGCGAGATTCTGAATGCCGTCGCCGACCTGGTCGATGCCGGCAAGATCCGTTCGACGGTCACCGAGACCCTGGGGACGATCAACGCCGCCAATCTGAAACGGGCCCATGCCGCGCTCGAGACCGGCCGGGCGCGCGGCAAGCTGGTGCTGGAAGGCTTCTGACCCGACCGCGCGTGGTCAACCCTAGAAGAACAGGGGCTCGGCCTTCTTTTCGGGCGGCGGGGTCGGTTCGGGCCGTTGCGCCGGGGGCTCCTCGCGACGCTGCGTCGGCTGGGGGGCGGTCGGTCGCACCACCGGCTGGGCCGGAGCCGGGCGCGCCGGTGTCTCGACCGGCGGCGCGGGCTCATCGCTGACCGGTGGTTCGTCGGCGAACAGGTCGCCGACGGAACTGATCAGGTCCTGCACGGGATTGGTCGCCTGCCAGCCCTCGGGCATCGGCGGACCGTTGGGAATCGCCATCACGTTCAGGCGCGGCAGGGCCGCCTCCATGAAGCTCTTCCAGATGGCGGCCGGGGCCGCGCCGCCGGTGACGCCGCGCATGGCGGAGTTGTCGTCCTTGCCGACCCAGACAGCGGTGACGAAGCCGCCGGTATAACCAACGAACCAGGCGTCCTTGTAGTCGGAGGTCGTGCCGGTCTTGCCGGCGATGTCGCGCCCGGCGATGGCCGCTGAACGGCCGGTCCCGGACGTCACCACGCCGCGCAGCATCTGGTTCATATAGTAGAGGGGCGGATTGTTGATCACCTGCAGGGCCCGGCCCTCGCGGGCGGCGCGCTGATAGATGACCCGGCCGCGCGGTGTACGGATGCGGCTGATGCCATAGGCGGTGGCGCGCTGGCCGCCGTTGGCGAAGGCGTCGAAGGCCTGGGCCATTTCGATCGGCGACACCTCGACGGCACCGAGCGCCATGGCCGGCTCCAGGCCGATGCGGCTGGTGATGCCCAGACGATGGGCGACGCGCGCGACGTTGTCGCGGCCGACCCGGTCGGCCAGGGCCGCGGCGACGGTGTTGGTCGACTGGGCCACGGCCGTGGCCAGGGTCGTCTCGCCGATGAAGTTTCCGGAATAGTTGCGCGGTGACCAGTTGCCGATGCGGACGGGTTCGTCGACGACGCGGGACTCGGGCGTATAGCCGGCCTCAAGCGCCGCCAGATAGACGAACGGCTTGAACGCCGAACCGGCCTGGCGGCGGGCATCGACGGCGCGGTTGAACTGGCTGTCGGCATAGGAGCCGCCACCGATCATGGCCCGGACCCGGCCGTCGCCGTCGAGGGCGACGAGGGCGGCCTGTTCGACGCCGCGTGACGCGTCGCGGTCGAGGATCCGCCGCACGCTGCGTTCGGCCGCGGTCTGCAGGGTCAGGTCGAGGGTGGTCTCGACGATCATGTCCTCGGTCGGCTCGCCGACCAGGCCGCGGATCTGCTTGTCGAGCCAGTCGATGAAATACTGGGCATGCTGGGTCGCCAGGGTGCGCGACACCCGGACCGGTTCCAGCACCGCGGCGGCGCGCTGTTCGGGCGTGATGACCCCGGCGTTCTCCATCTCGTTGAGCACCACGGTGGCGCGGGCGGCGGCGCGTTCGTGCTCCGACACCGGCGAATAGCGTGACGGGGCCTTCAGCAGGCCGGCCAGCAGGGCGGCCTCGCCCACGGTCAGGTCCTTGGAGCCCTTGTCGAAATAGCGCTGCGAGGCGGCCTCGATGCCATAGGCCCCGGCGCCGAAATAGACCCGGTTCAGATAGAGGGCGAGAATTTCCTTCTTGCTGAATTTCAGCTCCAGCCAGACGGCCAGCATCAGTTCCTGGACCTTGCGCTTCAGGTTCTGGTCCGGCGTCAGGAACAGGTTCTTGGCCAGCTGCTGGGTCAGGGTCGAGCCCCCCTGGACCACCCGCCCGGCCCGCATGTTGGCGGCCATGGCCCGCGACATGCCGATCGGGTCGAAGCCCGGATGCATGTAGAAGCGACGATCCTCGATGGCGATGAAGGCGGCCGGGACATAGTCCGGCAGGGCCTCGAGGTCGGCCGGCGGAGCCTGCTGGGTGCCGCGCACCGCGATCAGGGCCCCGTTGCGATCCAGATAGGTGATCGAGGGCTGGCGGTCGATTTCATACAGGGTCGAGGTGTCGGGCAGGTCGCGCGCGAACACCGCGAAGAAGACCAGCAGGAAGATGGCACCCCAGATGGCCAGCACCATGCCCCAGTACAACAGGCGTTGCAGCGGCGTACGCGCCGCGCCGCCACCCTTGCCGGGACCGAGCCCGAACCACCGCCCAGACCCTGGACCCGCCATGAACACCCTCTCGCCAACCGTCGTTCGGTCCTAGACCATTCGACGCAACACGCAAACGCCCCCGCGTCCGTCAACGGACGGTGACGCGGCAATCCGCCGAAACCATGACCTTGTCGGCGATCATTCTAAAATTGCGTTCACTTGCCAGGCGAACCGGGGGCCGCGTTGCCGCCCGGTTCGCCTGGCCGCAAGGGCCCGGGTCCTGCCGGTCGCCTATTGCAGGAAGGCCTCGACCTCGGCGGCGAACCGCTCGGGCTGGTCCAGCATGATGAAATGGCCGCTGTCATCGATCCGCTTCAGGGTCGCGCCGGGCAGGCGGGAGAAGCCCCCCGCATAGATGCTGTCGGTGATCGCCGTCGTCATGCGCGGGTCGTTGAACTTGACGTACAGCACCTCGGTCGGGGCGGTGATGCGCTCCAGTTCCGGGCCCAGGTCGGTGACGATCAGTTCGCGATAGGCGGCGGCGGAAACCTTGCGGTCGGAGGCGAGCCCGTCGGCCAGCGGCCCGGCACGCCGGCTCTCGGTCAGGATCATGCTGCTGATGGTTGACTCGAGCTGGGCGCGGTAGGCGTCCTCCGGGCCGTTGGCCATGGCGGCCTGGATCTGGTCCGCGACCGGGGCCACGGACTCCGGCGTGCCCCCGGGTCCGGCGAACATCGCCCCCATGAAGGGCACCATGTCGACGACCATCAATTTGCCGACCAGGTCCGGATGGCGCGCGGCCAGCATCATGGCGATGGTCCCGCCCATCGAGTGGCCGATCACCGCGGGCCGCTCCAGCCCCTGCTCGCGGATATAGCGGGCCAGGTCCTCGGCGACGGGGGCCGAGACCGGTCCCGCGGCATTGTCCTCGGCCGGGGCCCCGGCGAAGCCCTGGATATGCAGGCGGTGGACCCGGTAGCGACCGCCGAGGGCCTCGACCGTACCGTCCCAGACCTCGGGCGAGGAGCTCAGGCCCGGGATCAGGATCACATCCGGGCCCGCCCCGTCGACGCGCACATGGAATCGACCCGACTCGAAATCGGCATGGTGATGGCCGTGTCCGGCCGGCACGGCGGCGGTGTGGCCGGTGCCGTGGCCCCCTCCGTGAGTTTGGGCCAGGGCGGCGGGCGCTGCCAGCACGAGGCAGGCGGAGGCGAGAAGGACGGTGCGGATCATTACGGTTTCCCTGATTGAGGCCTGATGGTGCCCCATATGCTTTGGTGCGTAAAGTGCTTTGTTGAAATCTGATCTATCCCGCTCTCGGCGACAGCGGTGCAGCTTGATACACAGGGGGTATGAAGACACCAGCCGCCGATCCGGTCCAGCCCCGTGACGCCGCCAAGGCCCCGCCGCCCGCCTTCGGCACCGGCTATGTGCGCGACGCCTGGTATTTTGTCGCCCTGTCGCGGGACGTGGCCCCCGCCGCCCTGGCGCGCCACCTGCTGCTGGGCGAGCCGGTGCTGGTCGGCCGGACCCGTGCCGGCCAGGTCTATGCCCTGCGCGACATCTGCCCGCATCGCGCCGCGCCGCTGTCGGCCGGGACGCTGGTCGAGCATCCGGGCGAGGGCGAGACGATCGAGTGCTGCTACCACGGCTGGCGCTTCCGCCCGGACGGGGTTTGCGCCGCCATCCCCTCGCTGGTCGAGGATCAGCCCTATGAGACCGACCGCATCCGCGTGCGAGCCTATCCGGTGCGCGAGAGCCAGGGGATGGTGTTCGTCTGGATGGCCGCCGATCCGCGCGCCGGGGCCGAACCCGACCACGACCCGCCGCTCTTCCCCGGCGTCGTCGGCGGCGGGGCGAAGCTGGTCGAGTCGATGGATTTCGACGCCCATATCGACCATGCCGTCGTCGGCCTGATGGACCCGGCGCACGGCCCCTATGTGCATCAGCAGTGGTGGTGGCGTTCGACCCGGTCGATGCACGAGAAGGCCAAGGCCTTCGCGCCGCGCGACCAGGGCTTCGCCATGGTGCGCCACGCGCCGTCGTCGAACAGCCGCGCCTATCGTATTCTCGGCGGGGCCCCGGCGACCGAGATCACCTTCCGCCTGCCCGGCTATCGCTGGGAACATATCCAGGTGGGCGCGAAACAGGTGCTGGCCCTGACCTGTCTGACGCCGCTGGACGACAGCCGCACCCGCATCACCCAGATGTTCTGGTCCGACCACTGGGTCTTCGCCCTGGCCCGGCCCTTCCTGCGGCTGGGCGTGCGCGCCTTCCTGCAACAGGACGGCGGCATGGTGAACCTGCAGAACGCGGGCCTGCGCTACGACCCGGCCCTGATCTGGATCGACGACGCCGACAAACAGGCCAAATGGTACCAGCAGCTGAAACGGGAATGGACCCGGAGCCGGGCCGAGGGCCGCCCGTTCGTCAATCCGGTCAAACCGGCCGTCCTGCGCTGGAAGAGCTGACCGGCCGGGGTCGGCCTACTGGCGGATCAGCGCGCCGGCGAGGATCAGGTCCAGCTGTTTGCCGGCCTGGGTCGTCAGCTGTTCCAGGGTCCAGCCGTCATAGGCGGCGCGGCGGAAATTCGACAGGAAGGCGTCCCAGACCAGTTCGCTGACGAGGCGGACATCGGTGTCCTGCTTCAACTCGCCGCCGCCGATGCCGGACTGCAGCACGTCGCTGATGACCATGACCAGGTCCTTGATGGCGACGCGGGTGCGCAGCTCGGCCGCCTGGGGCTGGAACCACGAGCGGGCCACGACCGCCTGCACCAGCGGCAGCTGGTCCAGCGACGCATGGTAGCCGGCGCTCATCGCGCCCAGCAGCCGCTCGCGCAGCGGGGCGTCGGCGACGACGCCGCCTTTCAGGATCTCGGTCATCCGGGCCATGTCCTGACCGAGCACGGCCTCGAACAGTTCGGCCTTGTCCTGGAAATTGGCGAAGACGGCCCCGGTCGACATGCCGGCCCCCTTGGCGATGTCGCGGATGGTGGCCGCGTCATAGCCGCGCTCGGCGAACAGGCTCCGGGCGGCGTCAAGGACCTTCTGCCGCGTGCGCACCTTGGCCGCCTGGCGCCGGTTCAGGCGCGGCTGGGTCGGGTCGGTGGCGGCGGTGGAGGTCTGATCGGGGTTACGCATGAAATGGATGACTCGACTGAAGAGGGGGGCCGTACTCCGGGGAGGGAGGGGCGGGTCGGCAACTGAAACGGACGGTCGGGCGCGGACGCGGGAAATCCCGACTCTGCGACGAGCGGAGGCGGGGCTTTCATCACGGAACGATGACCAAATTGGGGTCTGGAGATTAACGCCCCCTCCCCATCCTGCGGCGTTTTGCCCCGGTTCAGCCGCCCGGACGCAGGGAGCCGGTGCGGGCCGGCGTGCGCAAGCCCCGGACCGGTCGTCGTGCTGCGCCCTCGGGAATGGCCTCCTGGAACAGGGACCGGAATTTGGCCCGCCGTTCGTGGATCGAGGCCAGCACCAGTCCCATGGGCACCCCGAGGTCGACCAGGGTGTTCTCGGCCAGCTGCAGACTGGCCTCGGTCGTCTCCGGCACCGCGTCGGTGACGCCCAGCCGGTACAGGCGCACGGCGTGGCGGTCGTCGCGGGCGCGGGCGACCAGCACCAGGTCCTTGCGCAGGGCGCGGGCCGCGATCACCACCTCGTCGACCTTGCCCGGCGCGTCCATGGTCACCACCAGGGCCCGCATCTCGTCGATGCCGCAGCGGGCCAGCAGGTCCTGGCGGCCGGCGTCGCCGTAGTAGACGTTGAAGCCGTCGCGCCGGCCGGTCGCCACCGTGGCCGGATCGGCATCCACGGCGACGAAGGCCTGGCCGTGCTCGGCCAGCATTTCGCCGACCAGTCGCCCGACCCGGCCGAAGCCGACGATCAGCACCTGTCCCTGGGCCGGCGGGGCCTCCAGCGCCTCGGGCGGCAGCATGGCCGGGGCCATCCGGATCGCCTCCCGCAGGAATTTCTGGCTCAGCATGGCCATCAGCGGCACGGTGAAGATGCTGATCGTCGCCGCCAGCATCAGGGTCTGGGCGAAGGCCGGGTCGACCACCCCCTCGGCCATGCCGGTGCCGAGGATGACGAAGGCGAACTCGCCCGCCGGTCCCAGCACCAGGGCGGTCTCGATCGCCGTGCGCGCGCCCAGACCCCATTTCCGCGCCAGGCCGAAGATGATGCCGGCCTTCAGGACGATCAGGCCGGCGGCCAGGGCGAAGACACCGACCGGATTGGCGGCGATCGCGTCCAGGTCCAGCGAAATGCCGACGCCGACGAAGAACACGCCCAGCAGCAGCCCCTTGAACGGTTCGATCGAGACCTCGATCTCGCGCCGGAACTCGGTCTCGGCCAGCAGCAGGCCGGCGATCAGCGCGCCCAGGCTCATCGACAGGCCCGCGGCCTGGGCCGCGACCCCGGCCCCGACCACGACCAGCAGGCAGGTGGCGATGAACATCTCCTGGCCCTGGCCGCGACCGCGGGCGCGCGCCACCGAACGGAACATCGGCCGCAGCACCAGCCGTCCCAGCAGCACCAGCATGGCCAGGCCGACGGCCGCTGGAATCAGGGTGAACAGGGCCGAGCCCAGCAGGGCCGGACTGAGGTCGCCGCCGCTCTGGCCCAGGGCGGCCAGCACGGTGATCGTGATCAGGATCGGGGCCACCGCCAGGTCCTGGGCCAGCAACACCGAGAAGGTGGCCCGACCCGCCAGGGCCTTGAGCCGGCCGCGCTCGGCCATCACCGGCATGACCACGGCGGTCGAGGACAGGGCCAGGCCCATGCCCAGCACGGCCGCCGACACCAGGGTCTGTCCCATCACCATGAACACGGCCGACAGGGCCACCGTGCAGGCCACGACCTGCGACAGGCCGAAGCCGAACACCAGCCGCCGCATCGCCTTCAGCCGTTCCCATGACAGCTCCAGACCGATCATGAACAGCAGGAAGGAGACGCCCAGCTCGGCGAGCTGACGGATCTGGGTCGGATCGCTGATGGTCAGCCAGGTCAGCCAGCGCGCATCGACGGCCAGACGCCCCAGACCGTCGGGGCCCAGCAGCACCCCGGCCGCGAGAAAGCCCAGCACGGGGCTGATCTTGAACCGGTTGAACAGGGGCACGACCACGCCGGCCGCCGCCAGGAAGACCACCAGATCCTTGTATTCGCCGCCGCCGTGGCCTGGCGTCATGTGTTTGTTCCGTCGTGCGTGTTTCGGGCTCGAACGCTATTGTCGCCCGGAACACCGGTCCGTGGCGAGCGCGACCGGCCCTTTCATGACAAATTTTTTAGACTGCGCATGCCGCGCGCGGCGTAGGGTCGTCGACGACCTGTTCCATTGCGACCCCAAGACAAGGACGTTCCATGAAGAAATTGCTGATCGGTGCCGCTGTCGGTGCCCTGCTCCTGCCCGCCTCCGCCGCCCTGGCCTCCGACGATCACGGCCACGCCTGCGTCGATGAGGCCTGCACGGTCCTGGCCCTGTTCGGCGAGGCCGAAGGGGCCACGGGCTACCAGGGCACGGAAGCGCCCAGCTACGGCACCTGGGGCTTCGGCCTCGACGGACGCGACACCTCGGTCGCCCCGGGCGAGAGCTTCTTCCGCTACGCCAACGGCACGGCCCTCGATGCGCTCGAGATTCCGTCCGACCGCACCCGCTACGGCTCGTTCGACCTGCTGCGCGAACTGTCGGACAACCGCATGAAGGCGATGATCGCCGGCCTGGTGTCGCGCACCGACCTGGTCCCCGGCTCGGACGAGGCCAAGATCGCCGACCTGTACCGCAGCTATATGGACGAGGCCCGGATCGAGGCGCTGGACGCCCAGCCGCTGCAGCCCTACCTCGCGGCCATTCGCGCCGCCGACACCCATGACAAGATCGCCGTCTATATGGGTGCCACCCAGGGGCTTCCGGGCGGCTCCATGTTCGGGACCGGCATCACCATCGACCAGAAACACCCCGATCGGTACGTCACCGCGGTCGGCCAGTCGGGCCTGGGCCTGCCCAATCGCGACTACTATCTGGACGCGCGCTACGCCGACAAACTGGTCCTGTACCGGGCCTATGTCGAACGCATGCTGACGATGATCGGCTGGGACAGTCCGGCCGCCAGTGCCGACGCCATCGTCGCCCTGGAGACGCAGATTGCCGAGGCGCACTGGACCCCGATCGAGAACCGCAATCGCGACCGGACCTACAATGAATACACCCCCGCCTCGCTGATCGCCGACGCGCCCGGCTTCGACTGGGCCGGCTATTTCAGCGCCGCCGGCCTGGGTGGCATCGATCGCATGATCGTGCGTCAGGACACGGCCCTGCCGAAGATCGCCGCCCTCTTCGCCGCGGCCCCGGTCGAGACCCTGCAGGCCTGGCAGGCCTTCCACACGACCGATGATTCCGCCGGTCGCCTGTCGCGCCGGTTCGCCGACGCCGAATGGGAGTTCCGCTCGCGCGACCTGTCGGGCCAGCCCGAGCAGCGCAGCCGCGACAAGCGCGGCATCAGCTTCGCTGAACGCACCCTGGGCGAGGCCGTCGGCCGCCAATATGTGGCCGACTATTTCCCCGCCGCGTCCAAGGCCCAGATGGAGGAGCTGGTTGCCAACCTGCGCGTCGCCCTCAGCCATCGCATCGACAACCTGAGCTGGATGGGTCCGGAAACCCGCGCTGCGGCTCAGGAGAAACTGGCCAAATTCACGGTCAAGATCGGCTATCCGGACAAGTGGCGTGACTATTCGGCCCTGGAGGTCCGGGCCGATGACCTGTTCGGCAATACCGAGCGCGCTGGCACCTTCTACTGGCAGTACCAGCTGAACCGGATGAACGGCCCGGTCGACAAGGAGGAGTGGGGCATGACCCCGCAGACCGTGAACGCCTATTACAACTCGGCCAACAACGAGATCGTCTTCCCGGCCGCCATCCTGCAGCCGCCCTTCTTCGATCCCGATGCCGATCCGGCCGTCAACTACGGCGGCATCGGCGGGGTCATCGGCCACGAGATCGGCCACGGCTTCGACGACCAGGGCTCCAAGTCCGACGGTGACGGCGTGCTGCGCAACTGGTGGACCGACGAGGACAAGGCCAATTTCCAGGCCCTGACCACCCGCCTCGGGGCCCAGTACGACACCTATGAGCCGCTGCCCGGCTATCATGTGCAGGGCGGGCTCACGATGGGCGAGAACATCGGCGACGCCGCCGGCGTGGCCGTCGGTCTCGAGGCCTATCACCTGTCGCTGAACGGCCAGCCGGCCCCGGTGCTGGACGGCACCACCGGCGACCAGCGCTTCTTCTACGGCTGGGCCCAGGTCTGGCAGCAGAAGATCCGTGACGAGGCCCTCAAGCAGCAGGTCGCCACCGACCCGCACAGCCCGGCCGAGTTCCGCGTCATCGGCCCGCTGCGCAACCTCGACGCCTGGTACGACGCCTTCGACGTCGGCCCGGACGCCAAATACTACCTGGCCCCGGCCGACCGGGTCCGCATCTGGTAGGTCCGCTCAGGATCGCAACGAAAGGGGCCGCAGCATCCGCTGCGGCCCTTTTTTTCCGGCTGGCGATGGCCGCGGCACCGGCCGGATCCCGGGCATGAAAAAGCCCGCCGCGGGGGATACATCGCAGCGGGCTTTTCCTCGCTCTTTGACGAGCGGACGTTTCCTCCCCGAAACGCCTCCAAGTGGCTGCTGCGTCGAAACGCTGCGCCTCTCGAGTACGGCAGAATGACGGCAGCCCGGCCGCAAAGTCAATCAGCCACGCGCCACAGGGGCGGAAAACCCTGACTTATCAATGATAACTCACGGCCTTGTGCAGGCCGCTCAGCGGCCGGCGGCGAGGATGCCCCGGACGGTCGCCACCAGGTCGCTGCGCGCCACCACCGACTGGCCCGGACGTGCCGTCTTCCATTCCTCATTGTCGGCCACGCCGGCGGCCAGGGCCCGCCCGGCGTCGAGGTCCTTGATCGTCACCTGGCCGGCCGCGATCTCGTCGCCGCCCAGCATGATGGCGGCCGGCGACCCGCGCCGGTCGGCGTATTTCATCTGCGCCTTCATCCCGGCCCGGCCGAGATACAGTTCGGCGGCGATGCCGGCATTGCGCAGTTCGGCGACGGCCTCGAGATAGTGGGCCATGTCGGCCTCGGCGAAGACGATGACCACGACCGGGCCGCGCACGGCCTCGTCAGCCGCGTGTCCGGCGGCGCGCAGGGCCGCGGCCAGGCGGGACACCCCGAACGAGAAGCCGGTGGCCGGCAGGGACTGGCCGGTGAAACGGGCGACCAGATCGTCATAGCGCCCGCCGCCGCCGATCGCGCCGAAGCGCACGGTGCGGCCCTTGTCGTCGAGGGTCTCGAGCAGCAGATCGGCCTCGAACACGGCCCCGGTGTAGTATTCCAGCCCGCGCACGATGGTCGGATCGAACCGCACCGCGGCCTCGGCGACCTTCATCGCCGCCAGGGCGCGGTCGATCGCCGCCAGCTCACCCAGCGCGGTCTCGCCGATCTCGCCCAGCCCCCCCAGGCGCGACAGGGCGTCCAGGGTCGCGGCCCGGCCGAGGCTGTCGTCCGTGACCGCGCCGAGGAAGCCCTCGAGCGTGGCGATGACCGGCGTCGGCAGGTGGGCCCCCTTGGTATAGTCGCCGGACTCGTCCAGACGGCCCTCGCCCAACAGGGCGGCGACGCCCTCCCAGCCCAGACGGTCGAATTTGTCGATGGCGCGCAGGGCCGTCAGCTTCTGCCCGGCGTCCTCGATGCCTCCGGCGGCGAACAGGCCGTCGAACAGCTTGCGGTTGGAGACGCGGATCACCGCCTGGTCCGGCTTCAGCCCGGCCGCCTGCAGGCCCTCGACCGCCATGGCGATGATCTCGGCGTCGGCCTCGGGCCGGTCCGAGCCCACGGTGTCGGCGTCGCACTGCACGAACTCGCGGAACCGGCCCGGACCCGGCTTCTCGTTGCGCCACACCGGTCCGAAGGCATAGCGGCGGAACGGCTTGGGCAGGGTCTCCCACGACTGGGCCGCGAACCGGGCCAGCGGGGCGGTCAGGTCATAGCGCAGCGCCATCCACTGCTCGTCGTCGTCCTGCACGGCGAAGACGCCTTCGTTCGGACGGTCGGCGTCGGGCAGGAATTTGCCCAGCGCGTCGGCGTATTCGAACGCCCCGGTCTCCAGCGGCTCGAAGCCCCACCGTTCATAGACCGCGGACACCCGGGCCACGAGGCGACGCTCGGCCACCAGATCGGGACCGCGGCGGTCGGCGAATCCCCGCGGGTTGCGGGCTTCGGGGCGGGGGGGCGTGGTGGCGTCGGTCATGGCGCGCGCTTACGCCATCGGCCCCGGCGGGGCAACGCCGCCGATCCGGTCTCAGGTCGCGGACCGCAGGATCGGTATCCACCGGCCATAGCTGAGGCAGCGCCACAGCCACTCCAGCGGTCCCATCCGGAAGCGCGCCAGCCACAGCGGCGACCAGACCAGCTGGGCCAGCCACACGGCCCCGACCACGCCCCACAGGGCGCCGGGGCCCATGGTCCCGTACCACAGCGGCCCCCAGGGCATGTAGAACAGGCTGGTCATGATCAGGGTCTGGGTCAGATAGTTGGTGAAGGCCATCTGTCCCACCGGCACCAGCACGCCGGTCAGGACCTTGAGGCCGAACCGGCTCATCAGGATCAGCAGGCTGGCATAGCCCAGGGTGATCAGGGTCGCGGCTCCGGCGGCGGCCCCGGCCAGACCCGCGACGGGCAGGGTGCCGCCGGTCACCTTGATCCCCTCGGCATAGCCGAGCAGGGCCAGGTTGGCCGCGCCGATCAGCGTCATCAGCACATACAGCCAGGCCGGGGCCCGCCCGCTCAGATAGCCGGACTTGAACAGGCCCAGGCCGATCATCATCAGCGGCACCGAGGCCGGGATCAGAAACAGGCTGAAGCCCTGGGCCAGGACCCAGGCCTGGAGGTTCTGCAGCAGGGCCGGGCCATAGCCGCTGCGCACCTGCTCGACGATCGCCATCACCTCGGCCGGGCTGGCCATCGGGCCCCCGGCGGCGGCCTTGGCGGCGAATTCCGGACCCATGGCGTTCATCACCATCGGGGCCAACAGGGCCCCGCCGACCGCCAGGACGGTCCAGACGGCGGTGACCCCGCCGCCGATCCACAGCAGACGCCGCGCCGACCACGAGCGCATCAGCATCATCAGCAGGCCGCAATAGGCGTAGTGCAGCAGGATATCGCCGTACCAGAAGGCGAGGCCGTGGATCAGGCCGAACAGGCCCAGCCAGAACAGTCGGCGGCGCAGCAGCTGTCCGCGCGCCGCATTGTCGCGTTCCCCGCCGACGAGGAAGATCGACACCCCGAACAGCATGGTGAACAGGGTCCGGAACTTGTCCTGGAAGAAGACGGCGGTGACCCAGTCTCCGGTCACATTGGCCATGCTCATCGCGTATGGCCGGGTCTCCTCAGAGAAGGCGACCGCGAACGGCCAGGCGAAGAACATCGCATTGACCGCCAGGATGCCGAGGATGGCCCAGCCGCGCAGCATGTCGAGATTGAAGATCCGGTCGCCCGGCGCGACCGGGGCCAGCACCGAATCGTGCCGGTCCGTGGCTGTGGTGTCGGCGTCGCTCGTGGTCATGTCTGATCCCCCCGGTTCAGCGGTCAGCATGGCGAACCGCGCCCCCGGGGGCAAGGCATGTCGCGGGCAGGCTCAGAGCGTGTCGTCGTCGCGGGTGTCCATCACCCCCAGCCGGTCACGCACGTGCGGCCGGTGCTCGAAGGCGACAAAGGCCACGCACAGCCCGGCCCACAGCGCATAGCTGATGCCGACCAGAACCGCGACGGGCAGGCCCAGCACGCCATAGATCAGCAGGCTGGTCTCGGTCGCCCCGGCCGCCTGGCTGACGCCCCCGGCCTCGAACCAGCCGTAAACCGACACGCCCAGCGCCAGCAGGCCCTGCAGCGCCGCCGCCAGCAGGCCGCCGTAGAAGAGGAAGCGCCAGACCACCCCGAGCCGGGTACCGGGCCGGCCGCTGGCCCGCCGCTCACGCGCCAGCAGCCACAGGCCGCCGGGCACGGCCAGCAGGCCGATGACCAGCACGATCAGGCGCCAGTCGACGTCGCCGGCCGGCGGCCAGTTCTGCGGCGGCCAGACCAGCAGGGTCAGGATCAGCGGCGGCCAGGCGGCGGCCAGGGCCACGGCCCCGACGATCCGGCCGGGCGACTTGTGCCAGACGACCGGTTCCTGCCCGGGCAGGTCGGCCGGGGTTTCAAAGCGACGCATCACCGCGTCGGCACCGGAACGTCGCCGGCATAATCATAGAAGCCGCGGCCGCTCTTGCGGCCCAGCCAGCCGGCCTCGACATATTTCACCAGCAGCGGGCAGGGCCGGTATTTGCTGTCGGCCAGGCCCTCGTACAGCACGTTCATGATGGCCAGCACCACGTCCAGCCCCATGAAGTCGGCCAGCTCCAGCGGCCCCATCGGATGGTTGGCCCCCAGCTTCAGCGCGGTGTCGATCGAGTCCACGTTCCCGACACCCTCGTACAGGGTGTAGATCGCCTCATTGATCATCGGTACCAGGATGCGGTTGACGATAAAGGCCGGAAAGTCCTCGGCATTGGTGGTGGTCTTGCCCAGGCTCTCGGCGAAGGTCACGGCGGCGGCATAGGTGTCGGCCGAGGTGGCGATGCCACGGATGATCTCCACCAGCTTCATCACCGGGGCCGGCTTCATGAAATGCAGGCCGATGAAGCGGTCGGGCCGGTCGGTGGCCGCGGCCAGCCGGGTGATCGAGATCGACGAGGTGTTGGAGGCCAGCAGGGTATGGGCGGCCAGATGCGGCGTCAGCTCGGCGAACAGGGCCTTCTTGACCGCCTCGTCCTCGACCGCTGCCTCGATCACCAGGTCGGCGGCCCCCGCCTCGGCCAGGCTGCTGGCGGTGCTGATCCGGCCCATGACGGCGTCGGCCTCGGCCTGGGAGGTCAGCGCCCGCTCGACCAGTCGCGCCAGGCTGGCGGCGATCGCGGCCAGGGCCCGGGGCGGGCGGTCGGCGGCGGCGTCGTACAGCCGCACCGCATAGCCGCCCGCGGCGACGGCCTGGGCGATGCCGGCCCCCATCTGTCCGGCCCCGATAATGGCGACTGTGCGGATTGTGGTCATGAATGAGGGGGTCTGTTGGCAAGCGGGAGGGAAGGAGGGCGGCAGCTTAGGAGCCTGTGCCCCCGGCGCAAGTCCGCAGGCGTTGCGGCCTAGCCGAGCGTGGCGATCAGGGGGCCGGCCAAAGTCTGGTAGAACAGGATGCGGCCGAAATTCAGCAGCAGCAGCACCACGATCGGCGTGATGTCCATGCCGCCCAGCGGCGGGATGATGCGGCGGAACGGGGCCAGCAACGGCGAGGTCACGGCGTCGAGGAAGGAGGCCAGCTGGTTCACGAACCGGTTGCGGTGGTTGATCACGTCGAAGGCGAACAGCCAGCTCAGGATGGCGGAGGCGATGATCATCCAGATCAGCAGTGTGACGATCGTACCGACCAGCCAGACAATGGCGGTGCCCATGAACCCTATCTCCCTAAGATGTTCCGGCCTGCTTCTAGCCCGGCGGGCGCAGAACGCCAATGTTTCCCGGCACCACCGGGGGGCCGGTTGACACTGACCGGACCCGCCGCCTATGTCCCGCGCTCGCCTGTCCCGGATCGGGGCCGTAGCTCAGTTGGTAGAGCGCGTCGTTCGCAATGACGAGGTCAGGGGTTCGACTCCCCTCGGCTCCACCAGGCACCGCCCCGGAAACGATCGCGGCGATCCCCCGAACCGACGCCACGCCGTCCCGCACCGGAACGGGTACAAGCTTGACCGCCCCCCGCCGGGGTGGGAAAACCCCGTTATCGGGGCGGCGTCGCCGATCTCTGGCGAACGAAGGGACGAACCATGAAAACGATGATCTGCGCACTGGCTCTGGTAGCCACACTGGCCGTACCGGGCGCGGCCCTGGCCCAGAACGCGGGCCTGAAGGCCAACTACGGCGAGATATCCCTGCGGTCGGGCTTCACCCCCGATCCCTATCGCGTCTCCATCGCGGCCGGGGGCGGGATCGACGCCTATGCCGAAACGCCGCTGCCGGCGGCCTGTGTCGGCAACATCACCAATGCGCCGGACTTCGAGGTCACCTATACGGCCGGCAGCCTGCCGCTGGTGTTCCGCACCGTGTCCTCGCGCGACACCACCCTGATCATCAACGGCCCCGACGGCAGCTGGTCGTGCGATGACGACAGCTTCGGCGACGGCGATGCCGAGGTGCGCTTCAACCGGCCGCAGAGCGGGACCTATGACATCTGGGTCGGCACCTACGGCGGCGGCACGGCCCCGGCGACGCTGCTGATCACCGAGACGCCCTGACTCCGGCCTGACCGGTCCGTAGCCGGCCATCGCCCCGGAGCGCGCTCCGGGGCGATGTCAATTCGGCCTACTGGTCTTCCTCGAAGCGCGCCGACACCAGCTCGCCCAGGGCGGTCACCGCCGCGGCGGCGTCGGGTCCGCTGGCCGCGATCTCGATGGCCGAGCCGATGCCCGCGCCCAGCATCAGCAGCCCCATGATCGACAGGGCGTTGACCGTCACCCCCTCGCGCGTGACCCGGATATCGGCCTCGAAGGTCGAGGCCAGCTTGACGAATTTGGCCGAGGCCCGGGCGTGCAGGCCGCGGGCGTTGCAGATGTCGACGATGGCCTGGGCCCGGGTCGGGTCGGATGCGCTCATTTCTCGCCCGACAGCACCCAGGAGGCGACCGAGATATATTTGCGCCCGGCGTCCTGGGCGTGGGCGACGCAGGCGTCCAGCGGCTCGCGGCCCCGGACACTCGCCAGCTTGATCAGCATCGGCAGGTTCAGCCCGGCGATGACCTCGGCATGGGTCTCGGCCATTACCGATATGGCCAGGTTCGAGGGCGTGCCGCCGAACATGTCGGTCAGCAGGATCACGCCGTCGCCGGCGTCGACCGCCCGGCAGGCATCGACGATGTCGCGGCGCCGCCGCTCCATGTCGTCCTCCGGCCCGATGCAGATGGCCGCGACGCCGCGTTGCGGGCCGACCACATGCTCCATGGCGGAGAGAAATTCAGACGCCAGCCCGCCGTGGGTGACAATCACCAGCCCGATCATGAAGGCTTCACCAAGTCATCGCCCCCGCGTCATCCGCCGCGTCGGGACATGCCCGAGCGGACCGCAAGCCGCGCGAGATAGCCCAATCCCGCCGCGGATCAAAGCGCAGCCGTCGCCGCGGCGATAAATTCAACCGCCGAGGCGTGTCGGGCGATCACCTTCAAACGCGGCAGATCGAGGCCCGCAATCGGGACCCGTTCCCCTTCCGGCAGCCGCTCCGGGGCCTGGGCCACACAGTCGACCGCCAGCACCAGCCGCGCCAGGCCGAGGTGCGGCACCGCGACGATGCCGAGGCCGCGCGCCTCGATCCGTCCGGCGATCCGGGCCGGGGCCGTCGCGTACAGCGCGCCGGCCGAGGCGAACACATGGCTGTAGTCGTCGGCCACCAGCCGCCAGCCGCGACCGATCAGGCGCAGGGCCAGATCACTCTTGCCGGCCCCCGACGGTCCACTGATCAGCACCCCCCTCCAGCCGGCCGCCGGGATCCACTGCGCCACCGTGGTGGCATGGGTCGGGGTCACGTCTGACGCCCCGCGACCGGCAGGGCGACCTCGAACCGGGCCCCCCGGACCGTGCCGTCCGGATCGGTCCGGTTCTCGGCCCGGACCGTGCCGCCGTGGGCCTCGACGATCTGGCGCACGATCGACAGACCGAGGCCGGAGTTGGCGCCGAAGGCGGTGCCCTTGGGCCGCGACGTGTAGAACCGCTCGAACACCGTCTCCAGATTGTCGGGCGGGATTCCCGGGCCGTCGTCCTCGACCCGGACCACCAGCGGCCTGAGCGGATCGGCACCGTCGCGCGCCAGGGTGACGCGGACCTCGCCCCCGGACGGGCTGAACGAGCGGGCATTGTCGATCAGATTGCGGAAGACCTGGCCCAGCGGACCGTCGCGACCGCTGACCATGGCGGACTCGACCTCTTCGGTCAGCCGCACCGGGACCTCGCCGGGCTTCAGGCTGCCCGCATAGACGCTGATGATATCCGCCAGCAGGGTCGCGACGTCGACCGGGCGCGGCCGGTCGCGCGACAGTTCGGCGTCGAGGCGCGAGGCGTTGGAAATGTCGGTGATCAGCCGGTCCAGACGTCGCACGTCCTGCTGCAGCAGACTGGTCAGCCGGTCGCGTTGGGCCTCGGTCCTGACCAGCGGCAGGGTCTCCAGCGCCGAGCGGATCGAGGTCAGCGGATTCTTGATCTCGTGCGAGACGTCGGCGGCGAACCGCTCGATCGCGTCCATCCGGTCGGACAGGGTCTCGGTCATGCTTTCCAGTGACCGGGCCAGATCGCCGATCTCGTCCTTGCGACCCTCCAGATCCGGCAGGGAAATGGCCCGCGCCCGTTGCAGTCGCACCTCGTCCGCCGCCGCGGACAGCCGCATCACCGGCCGGGCCACGAACAGGTGCAGCAGCAGCGAGCCCAGCAGGTTCACGGCCAGCGCCACCAGGGCGAACGGCATCAGCGCCCGGCGCTGCGCCGCCAGGATCTGGTCGACGTCGCCCGCCTCCAGGGTCAGCACGCCCAGCACCTGACGCACGTGGCGCACGGGGATCGAGACCGAGATGACCCGGTGTCCGTCCTCGGCCCAGCGCAGACCCGTCTGGGCCCCGCCGTCCAGGGCCCGGGTCACCTCGGCCGCCAATTCGGCGTTGGCGCGCGCCAGGTTGCGGGCGTCCCGGGCCTTGGTGCGGGTCAGGTCGGGTTGCGCCGTTCCGGCGGGCCGCGCGGGCGGCAGGGGTTCGCCCGGAATCGCCTCGGTCACGACATAGCTGTCGGCGACGGGCCGCAGGGCCAGGCCGGGCAGGCTGTCGGCCACCGCCAGGCCGTCGATGTCGAAGACCCGCACCCGCTGGCCCGGGGGAATGAAATTGTCGCGAAGCCAGAACGACAGCTCGATTTCGTTGAGCGAGGGCAGGGGTTCGCCTTCGGTGATTCCCAGCCGGCCCAGCACGCTGGACAGGATTTCGGCCTGGGCCAGCAGGGATTCCTGCTTGGCCTCGACCAGCCCGCGCTTCCACTCGTTCAGGGCCAGGGCCCCGCCGAACAGGATCAGCAGGCTGAGCAGGTTGAGGGCCAGAATCAGCGCGCCGAGTCGCGAGCCGCCGAACCGGATCAGGCGGTGCCGCAGCCCGGCGGTCTTTCCGGGGGCGGCCTCCCCGGCGACACCGTCGCCGGGCGGGTCGTTCCGGTCAGCTTTCGCGATAGCGGTAACCGACGCCATACAGGGTCTCGATCGCGTCGAACTCGGGGTCGACGACCCGGAATTTCTTGCGCATCCGTTTGACGTGGCTGTCGATGGTGCGGTCGTCGACATAGACTTGGTCGTCGTAGGCGGCGTCCATCAGATTGTCGCGGCTCTTCACGAAACCGGGCCGCTGGGCCAGGGCCTGCAGCAGCAGGAATTCGGTCACGGTCAGCTTGACCGGCTTGCCTTCCCAGGTGCTCTCGTGGCGCGCCGGGTCCATGGTCAGCTTGCCGCGCCGGATGGCCTTGGACGAATTCTCCAGCGACGGCTCGGCCTCCTGGCCGTCGGCCCCGGTGCGGCGCAGCAGCGCCTTGACCCGCTCCAGCAGCAGGCGCTGGCTGAACGGCTTGTGAATATAGTCGTCGGCCCCGAGGTTGAAGCCCAGGATCTCGTCGATCTCCTCATCCTTGGAGGTCAGCATGATGACGGGAATCTGCGAGGTCTGGCGCAGGCGACGCAGCACCTCCATGCCGTCCATGCGCGGCATTTTCACGTCGAGGATGACCAGGTCCGGCGGATCGGACTCCAGCCCCTCGAGACCGGCGGCCCCGTCGTGGTAGGCCGTGATCTTGTGGCCATGGCTTTCCAGCGCCAGGGACACGGAGGCGACGATGTTCTCGTCGTCGTCGACCAGGGTGATGTTCGCCAATGGGCTCTCCTCAATGCGCGGCCTGCGGGTCGCGACGGTCGCGGCCTGATCTGGGGAACGCACGACAAGCGTAACCGTTCTCCGCAATCGCGGTGACAATACGGCCACAGGCCCTGCGCCGCCAGTCGTCTCATCGAAACGCCCCCTTAAAGCCTTTGTGAGACGGTGCGGGCTGTTTCCAGTGTGAGTACCCGATGTCCGGCCCCGTTCACTACGAAATCTATATTCGCAAGACCGCCCCGGCTCCGTGGTCGCTGTTGATGGCAACCGAGGATCGGGCCAGGGCGATCGAGACGGCCGAGGACCTGCTTTCGGACCATCGGGCCGCGGCCGTGCGGGTGACCAAGGAGATGCTCGACTCCGACACGATGGAGTTCTCCAGCGTGACGGTGCTGACCAAGGGGGCCCCCGAGGTGAAGCAGAAGCGGGTCGTGGCCGACGCCGATGCGGGCCCGCGCTGCAACGGCCCGGAAGACCTCTACAGCCCCTATGCCCGCGAGATCATCGGACGGGTGCTCGAGGACTGGCTGGGCCGCCAGGGGGTGACCGCCTTCGAACTGCTGCACCGGCCGGACCTGGCCGAGCGGCTGGAAACCGGGGGCACCGAGCTGCAGCACGCCATCCAGAAGGTCGCGGTTCCCGAGAGCCAGGCCGTGGGCCAGCCGCTGCATGATCTGCTGCGCCACTATCAGCGCCTCGCCGACAAGGCCATTGAACGCCTGGTGTCCGCCGGCCGTCGCGGCCTGTTCCCCGATCTCGACTCCCATTCCCTGGCCGATATCGCCCACCGGGTCTCGGCCTCCCCCGAGCGCGGGCTGATCATGGGCGGGGTCATCGCCCGGGCCCTGACCGACCTCCGCGGCGGGCGGCTGCGTCTCGACAAGCTGATGGACCTGGCCGAACGGGCCCCGATGGAGGGCGCGCCCCGGGCCCTGGTCATGGTCGCCATCGAACAGGTGCTGTGCGAGACCGTCGCCGTGCGCAGCAACCTGGCCGACATCCTCGGTCCGGCGCTGGACCAGGGAGCCAGCCTCGCGGCCGTGGTCCATATGGTCGCGCCGCGCGAGGTCGCCGCCCTGATCGCCCACGACGCGCGCATGGCCCTGCACGTGCCGCCGGTGTCCGGTCCCGCGGCCCGGCTCGGCGCGCGGCTCGAGGCCGGGGAGTTCCCGCTGCTGGCGGCGGCCCTGTCGCGGATGGTGGTGCGTGAACTGGAATCGCCCCGCCGGCTGCGCCCCAATGACGCGCCCGGCGAGATCGAGATCCTGCGCACCCTGGCCATGTCCCTGACCGCCGCCGCCGGGCGTCTGCTGACGCTGGAAGAGGTGCAGACCGCCTTCGTCGAACGCTCCAAGAGCCTGGTCATCGCCGATTTCGTCGGGGCCTATGTCCAGCACTGCGAGACCATCCTGTGCGAGGCCGAACATCTGGTCCGGCTGTGCGAGAACGTCACCGGCTCGGCCAACAAGCGCGCCGCCGCGCGCTGGCTGGCGGCCTGCGTCAGTTCGCTGCGCTTCGAGTCCGAGATGCGCGCCCCGGGTCCGACGGCGGCCCAGAAGCTGGCGATCCTGGCGCGGCTGCAGCGCTCGGTGCGCGGGGCCCTGCTCAACGAGCGCGACACCGAGGTCATCACCGGTGCCATCGGCACCGTCGGGGGCGTGGTCGAGGCCGAGGGGCGACTGGCGGCCCAGCTGGCCAGGGCCACGGCCCCGGTGCAGCAGAAGCTGACCCTGCTGCTGCGGCTGGCCACCGGCGAGACCGCGCCGCTGGGCCCCGCCGCCGACCGGGCCAGGGTCGAGGCCCTGCGCCTGCTGCGGGCCCCGGAGTCGCGCGCCACCCTGGCCGCCGACC
>TARA_R110000868_G_scaffold13892_1_pt1 | contig 74887 bp, 57 predicted proteins | sample TARA_R110000868 | Tara Oceans TARA_R110000868 (sample SAMEA4397489) | marine metagenome | biome: Polar Biome; feature: [SRF] surface water layer (ENVO:00010504); material: water (ENVO:00002006), including particulate matter (ENVO:01000060) such as... | depth 5 m | reverse complement strand
CTGATCCATGGCGCTGACGATCCGCTATTTCGCCGCCCTGCGCGATGCGATGGGCCGCTCTGAAGAGACGCTTCCCTTTGAAGCCGGTGAGACGGGCGAAGGCCTGACCGCCCGCATCGCGGCAGCCGATGGGCGCGCCAGCGCCCTGCTCCACCCTTCGACCCGCCTGATCGTCAATGACGAGATCGCACCGCGCGCCCTCTCCCTGCAGGATGGCGACACCATCGCTTTCTGCCCGCCTTTCTCGGGAGGCTGATCATGTCGGTACAGGTCCATCTCGTCACCACGCCCTTCGATTCCGGCGAAGCCCTGTCCGGCCTGGCCGGGGCTGAAGCCGATTGCGGCGCGGTCGCCAGTTTTACCGGGCAGGTCCGCGGCGGTGGCGAGTTGATCGCCCTTGAGCTCGAGCATTATCCAGGCGTCACCGAAAAAGCCCTCACGCGCATCGCCCACCAGGCCGTCGAGCGCTGGTCGCTGGGCCAGGCCGTGATCATCCATCGCGTCGGCCGTATGGGTATCGGCGAGCAGATCGTCTTCGTCGGTGCCAGCGCCCCGCACCGCCGGGCCGCGCTTGAGGCCGTCGCCTATATGATCGATGTGCTCAAGACCGGCGCGCCCTTCTGGAAGCGCGAGATCACAGCGACCGGCGCGAGCTGGGTCGAGGCCCGGCCCGAGGATGACCTCGCCGCGGCCGCCTGGCTCGACACCGCCGGAAAGAGCCCCGCATGAGCGAGATGCCCAAAACCATCGGCTTTGCCATGATGACCGTATCCGACACCCGCGACGCCGTCAGCGACCGCACCGGCCCGTGGCGACGCGAACGAATCCTCGCCTACAGGAGCGTTGAGCATGAGTGACAAACAAGGCCTCACCCACCAGGACAGCGACGGCCGCGTGCGCATGGTCGATGTTGGCGGCAAGGACGAAACCGAGCGCCGGGCCGTCGCCAGCGGACGCATCTCGATGAGCCGCGCCGCCTTTGACGCGATCCGCGACGGACAGGGTCCGAAGGGCGATGCGCTGAAAACGGCCGAGATTGCCGGCATCATGGCAGCCAAGAAAACATCCGATCTGATCCCGCTCTGCCACCCTCTGCCAATCACCCAGGCGAAGGTGACAATTTTCGCCGGTGAAATGCCGGATGAATTGCCAAAGATCGCTACAGCTTCGCCACACAACCCCACCCAATCGCCACCCTATTTCGTGATCCGCGCCGAAGTCTCGACGCGCGGCCGCACAGGCGTGGAAATGGAGGCCCTGACAGCGGTTTCAGTCGCCGCCCTCACCCTCTACGACATGGCGAAAGCGCTCGACAAATCCATGCAGATCTCACGCATTGAGCTGATCAGCAAAACGGGCGGGAAATCAGGTGATTACCGTCGCGATCCGGACTGAGCTCCGGGCCGACCCGGCAGAACGCCCCCCTTTCCCGCCCTTCACTGCATTGCCGCCCCGAAGGAAACGTGGCATTCAACCATTTCCGCAAATCACTGACTTACTGACATCTATCAAAGGCTTAGTTGATGACTACTCTGAGTTTGCCCGCTGGTTACGCGGATCAAGTCGCGCGGTTGCAATCAGCCCTGCAAGCCGCGTTCGACCGGAAGTTTGAGCTCAAGACGGAGGAACAGCGCAGCCAGGTTGAAGCATTGCTCAGCAGAATTGGCACGGTGGACTGGGAGTCGGAGGGCTTTAAATCACCGGAAAACCAAAGAGATTTGTCGATCAAGTTCAGCTGGGGGCACAATCACCGCTTCAACGACGAGCTTTCAGTGGACGGCCGCATGCGCGACCGCCACGTACAATTGGTAGCAGAATTCATGACCGGCTTCGGGCTCGCCGAAGACTATTTTTCGGACCAGTCAGTCCTTGATGTCGGGTGCTGGACCGGCGGCACCACTCTGATGCTGAAACTCCTCGGCGCAGGCGCGATAACCGCGGTCGACGAGGTGAAGAAATACGCCGACACCGCCCACATTCTCGCCAGGCAGGTCTATGCCTATGAGGATGTCGAGGCCCGCCATATTTCGCTCTATAATCTTGAGCAGGGCACATTTGACCGGGTCTATGTTCCTGGCGTCGTCTACCATCTTTCCGACCCGGTCCTGGGCCTGCGGAGATTATTCAACCGCCTGCGGGATGGCGGCGAAATTCTGGTCGAGAGCGCCGGGATCAAGCATGAGGAAGCGATGTGCTGGTTCAAGGGAAACTCCCGGCACAATAGTGGCACGGAAAAGGAACTGAACCGTGGCGGCTGGGCCTGGTACTGGCCCTCCGCGGCCTGCCTCGAGAGCTGGCTTGTCGAAGCCGGTTTTGACGAGATCCGGGTATTTCACTCTGACCTGACCAATCGCGTCTTTGGCCACGCACGTCGCCTCGGACACCGCGAGATCACGCGCGCCGGGCTTTCCGTCCCAGACATTGAGTGAGCCTGCCAGGTGGCCATAATCAGTTTCAGGCACAACTTCATCTTCATCAAGACGCGGAAGACCGCTGGCACAAGCATTGAGGTCGACCTCAGTGCCATCGCCGGCGATGATGCCATCGTCACCCCCATACAGCCGGTCGAGGCGGGCCATGACCCGAGAAACTATCTGGACGAGAACGGAAAGCAGCGCTTTTTCAACCACATGCCTGCGTCCGAGATTCGTGACAGGCTGGGCGCTGAGCGGTTTTCCTCAATGTTCAAATTCTGCGTCGAGCGTGAGCCCGTCGAGAAGTGCATCAGCCTCTATCACATGCAGCGCAACTCCGCATTTCACAACCCGGATGGCCAATACGATCTGAGCTGGGATGAGTTTTGCAAGAGCAAGAAACTGCCGGTCGATCTCGACAAGTATAGCGAAATTCGCGACGGCTCTCGCATTCTCATGGTTGATCGCGTTCTCAGATATGATCAGTTGGCCAGCGCTCTTCCGGCAATGATGCACGATCTCGGCATTGAGAATTTTCAGCTTCGCACGCGGGCCAAGACCGAATACTCCCGGCACAAGCTGGTAACGGAGGACATGGTCACTCCTGGGCAACGCAAGGTCATAAGGGACGCGTTCGCAGCGACTGTCAGTGTTACCGGAATTGAGTGGTAGGCGGCTGGATGCCACGACGAGACCAGAAAAGGGTGATCCGGACGCCGCGCGTCTTCCAGGATCCCGGGCCAGACTCGCGTGTGGCCGGGGGGCGGATAAAGGGGGAGCCACTGCGACCAGCCCGGCCCCCGAAATGAAGCGATCCGGCCGAGTTCCCTTACAGGCCCGTGCCGGATCGTCCACTGTCCGCAATACTGCGCCGCAAAAACAGCGTCGCAGGTTTTCCTATTTCATCAGGGCCTGGATTCGAGCGCTGCCACCCGCGAGCTGAGCTCATCGATCATATCTTGCTGTTGCACGATATAGATATGAGCGTGCTCCAGCTCATTGAGCATGCGACCCATCTTGTCCGAGACATCGAAGGGTGTGTCGGCCGTCGTCGGCCCGACATTCGGAAGATAGCCGCGGCTGAACATCTCTTCGGCATGCTCGCGAATTCCGGGCAGAGCGTAATCTTCAGTGAAGACGGCGTCGCAGCCAACCGAACAGGAACCGGCAGTCGTGATCCCGCCTTCCAGCCGCAAATTGCCACCGGCATCGAGCGAGAGTTCAACTTCGTTGGCCCCGCCTGGAAGCGTCGTGATGCGGAACTCGCCGCCGGAATTCTGCACATTCCAGATACGCCCGGTATCATTGCCGGCCGCAATCGAGGTGTCTTCGATCTCGAGGTAGTTCGTACCATTATTCCGGAGCGTCAGCGTACCACGCGCAGCGGCCGTGCCGCTCGCTTCCTCAATGAGGAAATTGGTACTGCCATTGGTGCGCCGGAGGTGCAGAGACTGTGACGGCGAAGTTGTCCCAAAGCCGACATTGCCGGTGCTGTCCAGATACACGGTAGCATCAGGCGTACCTGGCTCGATCCGGAAGGGCAGCTTGCTGCCATTGGTCACGTCGCGGATGAAGAAGTTTGCTTCATTACCGGCCAGGTCCCAGGTCTGGGGCGAGAAGCCGGAGGCGCCACTTTGCTCCAGGCGCAGCGCCGGTGTGTTGCCGTCAACGACGTGCAGGTTCAAGGTCGGGGTTGATGTACCGAAGCCCACCCGGCCGGCACTGCTGACGAAGATCGAGTTCTCTGGCGCACCGCCGGTGACCGTAAAGACGCGGCGGCCCGCCGTCGTGTCCCGGATAGCGAAATACTCCGCGCCACCATTGGAGCTGTCATTCGCTGTCAGCTCCCAGTCCCTTGACGGAAACGATCCCGAACTACTGGTGTCGGTGAAGGCGATCCGCGTGTTGTTTTCCTTCAACCGCAGGGTATCAAACCCGAAATTCTCATTATTGACGCAGTCGAACCCGACGCAGATGCTGCCTTGGACGATTGTGTCGTCGGCGTGGACAACGTCCGACAGGGCCGGGGCGGACAATCCGATGAATGCGGCTGCAGCAAGAGCAAGCGAGCTGGCAGTGAGAGAAAGTTTCGACATAGTCATCCCCGGGCAAAAAATACGGTCAGCGTTCAGCTGCCGCTGGATCCGATTGCAAAATCTGGCCATTCACGATGCGAAACGTCCCCGACATCGAGGTTGAGGCCCGGCCGCGCTGGGTCCCCGGCAGCCGGCCATTGGCAGTTGCGTCTTCAGGTCGGGCCCTGGCCAGGCGCGTCGTGGTCGCGGCCGTCAGCTCGTACTGATAGAGGCCATCGGCCAAAGTCCCGAATTCGGTGAGTGAAAGCGACGGAACCGTCCGGGCTGAATAAGCCTCCGCGACATATTCCTCGGGGCCGATTACGCGCAGTGTGAAATTGGTCAGGCTGGTGTCGGAAACGCTGAAATACAGCCGCGTTCCCGTGAAATTCTCTGTCAGCTCTTGAGCTGACGCAGCCCCTGAGAGGGATGCAAACACGCTGACCGACAGAGCCAATGCCGCAAGTGAAATCTTGCTTTTCATTACGTGTTCCCCATTGGAGCGCTCCCCGGATAGCTCCGGAAGAGCACATGATTTGCGAAATCATACACGGTCCTGCTTGCGCAAGCACCCCTTGATTTTCTTTTTTCTGCAAACAGCCGCGAATTTGGTCCGGACAGGCAGCCTCAGCGAGATGTAGCGAACTCCAGCATCGCCGCCTGAGCGCCATGCAGCTGATCCACGCTCATCTCCAGCGCAAGCGCATCCCGCAACCGGGCCGCGCCCGGCAGGTTGCGCTGGGCAGCGAGCCCCGCCCAGAAGTAGGCCCTCGAGAAATCCTGCGGCACGCCGCGTCCAAGCGCATAGAGCACCGCCATATCCAGCTGCGCGCCCCCCAGCCCGGCCCGGGCGGCGCGCTCCATACGCTCAATGCCTCCCGGGATATCCTGGGGTACACCAGCGCCGGTGATAGCCCGAAAGCCTGTCTGGTACAGGGCGACCGGATCAAGCGCCTGCGCTGCAATCTCTTCCGCGGGCTCCGCAGCAAGCGACCAGTCCGGCACAGCCAGACGTGGATCATAGGGAAATCCCAGCGACTGCAGCAAACTGGTTAGCGCGTCCCCGCCCGGCCCATGCGCCTGCTCAAGAAGATCTCGCGCCATATCCTCATCGACCGGCACGCCAAATCCATTGTCATACATGACTGACAGGTTCGTTATCCCCTCGCGCAGCCCCTGCGCGGCGGCGGCCTCAAAGAGCGAGAAGGCCCGGTCATAGTCGCGCTCGACATCCTCACCCCGGACATAGAGGAGGCCGAGATTATTCTGCGCACGGGCATCGCCCGCTTCACTTGCCTGCGAGAAGAGCTCGATCGCCCGCCCGGGATCGCGGGCGACGCCACGGCCCTCGAGATAGAGCACACCCAGGCTCGTCATTGCCGTTATCGAGCCCTGCTCGGCCGCGCTTTGATACCATTGTGCGGCGAGGCCGGGTTGTGCTGCCCCGCCCAGCCCAGATTCGAATCCGCGAGCCAGGTCGATCTGATAGTCCGGATTCCCGGTTCGCGCAGCCTGCGCCAGATAGGTCAGGGCCAGCTCGCCGTCCTGCTCGACCGCACGCCCTTCGGCATACGCCCGGCCCAGGGCATTCGCCGCAGCCGGATTGCCTTGCTCTGCGGCTCTCCGGTAAAGCTCAAGGGCGCGAGAAAAATTCTGTGGCAGCCCGAGTCCCGCCGCATAAAGATCGGCCAGCAGGCGCTCGGCATCCGGATTTCCGCGGGCGGCCTCAGGCTCCAGCCGCTCCCGCGCCTCGACATATCGTTGCGCCGTCATCGCGGCCTCGGCCTGGCTCAGCCAGTCCGCCGTACTGACACCGGAATCCTGAGCCAGACCGGGCGCGCCGAAGGCGAGACTGGCCAAAAGCAGGGCAGCGAGAGACGATTTACGGGCCACGATGTTCTGCCCGCCAGGACGTCGCCCGGGACTGGGCCTCGGCCAGACTCTCTGGCGTCAGGAACTGCGCGAAGAGCGTACGCTCCTCAGCGGCACCCTCTGCCCCGGCAGCCGCCGCCAGATTCGCCCAGACGTGCGCCTGAACATAATCCTGCTCGACGCCCTCACCCGTAGCATAGCGCCGGGCGAGTGCCAGCTGGGCGGCCGGATCACCTCCATCGGCGGCGCGTTGGTAGCAATCAAGCGCCAGGGCCCCGTTTTGTGGCAAGACCTCGCCGGCATCATAGAGCCCGCCAATAACGGTCAATACAGCCGGACTCCCGGTTTCGGCCGCCGCTTCAAGCCAGGCAACCGCACCGGGCTGCCCCGCCCGGCCGGCATCCGCGACCCAGCCCGTAACCTGCCCGGTCACCGGTGCTTCAAGCGTCCCGCTGATCACCAGACTCCCCAGCCGGGAACCGACACCGGCCGCACCCGCCTCATAGGCATTCATATACCAGCGGATCGCCTCAGGGAGGTCGACTTCGGTCCCGCGCCCTGTCTCATAGAACAGACCGATAGCGGCCTGGGCCCGGACCAGCCCGGTTTGCGCGGCCGCCAGATACCAGCGGAAAGCCTGCGCATCATCGGCAACGACCCCGGTTCCGGTTGCGTAAGCGTAGCCCAGATTGGTCTGCGCCCGCGGATCGCCGGCCTCGGCGGCAGTCAGCAGCAGCGCGATACCGCGATCGACATCCTGCGGCACACCGGTTCCGCTGAGGTAGTAGGACCCCATCACAGCCACAGCCGTTGTCTCGCCAAGGTCCGCCGCTCGCTGATACCAGGCAAGGCCATCCTCAAGCGTCGCCGCGGCGGCCGCCCGGCTCGTATAGATCTCGCCAAGCGGGGCACGGGCATCGGCAAATCCGGCATCAACAGCCTGGCTCAGCCAGCTCTCGGAAACCGCCTCATCGGCCACCACGCCGGTGCCGGTCTTGTACATCAGGCCCAGCCGGTATTGCGCCAGGGGCACGCCTGCGTCCGCAAGCCCGGTGAGCACGGTAAGCACGCGCGGGTAATCCGTCTCCGCATAGGCGGCCTCCGCCTGCGCCATCGAAGCATCGATCTGTGCCTGTGAGAGGGCAGTCGCAGACGGGCGGAGGAAGACGGCCCAGGCTATCGCCGCCGCCACCATAAGAAGGGCAGCGATAGCAACGGGCAATATCAAACGCTTGGTCATGGCTGGGTGTCCTCCGGGAGAGTTGGGTCGGCCCGGCTGACGAGATAGGTCGCACCAGCCTGCAGCGGCTGGTCAATATGCGTCACGCCCCCATCTGCCCAGCGAATTATTGCGGACGTGACTTGCGTGGCTTCACCGAGACCGAAATGCGCGACCGGCGTATCGAACGACATATAGCCGCCGCCCAGTTGCAATTCGCGAATCTGGGTCTGGTCGCCGGCCTCGCCATAGCGGACCTCGATCCGCGCACCGACACCGTCCCGATTGCCGAGCCGGTCATCGATGCGGAAGCTGATCGCATTGGTCGCGGTGGCGTTGTTGATGAAGGCGACCACCGGCCCATTGACCGGCACGGCGATGATGTCGAGATCGCCATCATTATCGATGTCGAACACTGTCGCGGCGGCGGTGATGAGATAGTCGGTGAGGCCGGCGGCCTCGGTCTGCTCGGAAAAACCGGTTCCGCCATTATTGTGCAGGAAGATGTTTGACGGGGTGACCTCATTGGGCACCCAGGTGCCATTGACGATGTAGACGTCCTGCCAGCCATCATTGTCGAAATCGGCGACAGAGACATCCCAGCTCCAGCCACCGACCTCGAGGCCCAGCGCGCCAGCCCGTTCGACATATGTGCCGCCATCAGCCTGGGCGAGCAGGACATTGCGCGCCAGGACTTGCGGAATCGCTGCGTCCTGTTCGGCAAGCGACATCGCCCTCGAAGGCTGGAAGTGGATGTCGCAATACTGTCTGGCGCGGACCTGTCCGACCGGGACAAGCGCGCACATGTCCGGATTGCGATTCTGGATCGCTATGTCCTTGATCAGCATTCCACGGCATTCCGAGCGAAGCGGCTCGGCCAGGCGCGCGCACTGGCTGGCAAAGGACGGGTCGAGCGCATTTCCCGGCCGGTACCACGTCTTGATGTCCATATTCTGCTGACAGACGGCGCGATCAGCCTCGCGCTCTATCCCGTCGCAATAGCGCTCGATGGGCTGCATGTGCAGCCGATGCGAGACGCCTGAGGCGCGACCGGCGATCTGGGCCAGATAGATTTCCATATTGCCGTCATTCGTCAGATCAGCGGAGGAGACCGACATGGTGGTTGTCGTGGTTTCAGGGATCCGCCCATCCTGGTGAGTGATGGCTGTCAGCCCACCCTCGCCATCCCCGAGGTAGAAATAGTCCGGCACCTCAAAATCATTGCCGACCAGGAGGTCCTGCGTTCCATTATTGTCGATATCGCTGAACAGGATTGAGAGCGTCTCGCCCGGCACGCCCGGCAGGTCGCGATACTGCTCGCCTGACAGGCTGCCCTGATCGTTCAGGATCAGGCGATTGCGCGATTCCTCACCGGGAATGCGCCGATACCAGCCGGCCGCCCAGTTTCCCAATGCCAGATCAAGATCGCCGTCCCGATCGACATCGCCGAAGGTGAGCGCCATGGCGAGGATGGCATCCTCCCGGTTCTCGACCGGACGCAGCGCGCTGATCTGGAAGTCTCCGGCCTGGTTGGGCAGGACGAAAAGCCCCTGCTGATAGGTCGCGATAAAGAGATCCAGCCAGCCGTCATCATCAATGTCCACGAGGACCACGTTGAAGACCGGCATATCGGCAATCGCACCAATATCGACGGTGGAGGCGGTAAAACCGCCAGCCCCGTCATTGAGATAGATATGCAGCCCGGTGCGGGTCGAGGCGAAGACCAGGTCGGCGTCCCCGTCACGGTCGATATCGCCACTCGTCACACCGCGCCCTTCCCAGAAGGGCGGCCACATATCCGCAAAGGAAAACTCGACCGGATGATCGATCCCGATCTGCCACGCCTCCAGGCGTGTGAATGGCGTCTCGCCGCGTGAGACGGATGCGCCGTATGGAATGCGCTCGAGCGATATCTCCCCCGGCACAGACGGGCCAGACAATGCCGTCTGCTGGCGCGCCGGCCCCGCCGAGGAGACCTGCGGCGCGCTGTCATTGACCAGGATTTCGATGGCGCGGCGAGTCTCGTAGCTATGGTAGGCGTCGGCCGCCATTCCGGAGGTGAAGCCCAGAGCCATGACGATCCCGGCCAGCATCCCGGCAGCCCGCCAGCCCACCGAAGTCCCGACAACCAGGAAGGAATAGATGCTGAAACTGCCCAGCGTGAAGACCAGGGCCATGATGTAGCCGTGACTGGCGCCGCCATTGAGCATGGCGCCTGACAGGACAACGTCGAAGCCGATGGGTACCGGCATAAACGTCCCGACAATGGCGACAATGGCCGCACCGAATGGCCCGAAATCGCCAAGCGCCAGACCCTGCGGCGGCATAAGGGTGCCAACAATCGCCCCGAGGAATCCGGCAAGCAGCATAAGTGGCATCGTCGTGCGCAGGATGAACCAGAGATTCCGCGCATAGTCTGCACCGAATTGTAGCAAGGCGTCGAAAACGCCCTCCGCCTGCACATCAGACCCGGCTTCAGGCGGCGGGGCCAGCGGCGCTGTCTCCGGCGTTTCAACGGCGTGCAGCAGCTTTTCCTTGGGAATGAAACGGCACAGGACCGGCACCGCAACCAGGATCACAACCAGGCTAAGCACCAGCTTTGTCATCGCGATATAGAAAGGCAGAAGCGAGAAAGACATCGTCATCACAACGATATTGAGTGTTGGCGATGCAATCATTGCCGACAGCGTCGTCTCTGCCCGCGACCCGCCCTGGTAGAGCCCTCTGGCAATCGGTGCCGCACAATTGACACAGACACCCAGGGGCGCTCCGAGGAACATTCCATACAGCGAGTTCGAGAAGGGCAGCCGGAAACTCCGCCGCCTCAGATATTCGAGGAAAGTGAGAAAGGCGGCCGCGAAGAGCAGGCCGAAGGTCATGCCCTTCTTGTTGGTATCGATCCAGTTGACCGTGGAGTAGAGGATTTGCTGCACCACTGAGAGACCGTGCTCGATCGGGATGAGCGCCTCAAATCCAAGTGGGTCCTCGAGCTGGATTGCCCCACCCATCATCGCTTTCTCATCAAGCGAGGGATATCGTGACCCTGTCCAGAACATGTAGGCGAGCACAGAGATAAGCAGCATGGCGAAGACGAGCCGCTTGGATCTCGTGACCATAATGATGTTGCCAAGGGTCATATCGACTGTCCTCCCACGACTTCGTCCGTGCATCCAGCGACCGGTATTTCCGGCACCAGAAAGGCTACCCACTCAAACGGGCGACGGCGATCATTGCCGAACAGGGCAAGCGCCTCGGTCTGCGCTCGCGCGCCATTGGCCGCGACAAGCTCGGCGCGAAACGCAACCCGCACCCCGTCCATCGTCTGCCCTATATTCAGCAGGCTTGCATCAAGCTCACCAGCTGGCGTACCGCCAAATACCGTCAGATACGGCGTCGCACAGGCCAGGCGCCGCGCGGTCATGTCGCGAACATCGATCAGCTCTGCGACGCTCATGAATGGCCGGTTTTGCGGAAGCCGGGTTGTTCCGGGCGGGTAGTCGCCCTCCTCCGCACCCAGAGGACGGCGCTGGGCATCACTGTCCCGCCAGTCAAGAATCTGATCGGCGAGGCGACGCGCCGTCGTCTCGGGTTCGCCGAGCCGCGTGAAGAGCGCGATCCATTGTTCGCTGGTTGCCATATTGATGTCGAGTTGGCGCTGGGACGGGGCCAGGCTGACGCGCACCGTCAGGCCATCGACCGCAACAGTCCGGGGCAGGCTGGCGAGATAGCTGCGGCCCGACAGGGCTGTGTCGAAAGCCACAAGATCCAGGGCCGACTGCAGGGCCTGCTGGTTGACCATGATGGCGCGCCGCCCGGCCGTGAGCCGCAACTCGGCCTGGGTCTGGGCCATGACACCCGCCAGAATGACCGCGAGCAGCGCGGAAATCCACAGGACAAAGACGAGTGCCGAGCCGGCCTCACCGCTATGGTCCGGCCAGCGCCTCATTCTTCAAACAGGTCGCCACGCCTGGCTTCCAATGCCTCGAGTTCACGGCGCACATGCTGGAGGATGCGGGCGGCATCCTCATCAGTATTGATGATGCGCGGCGTCAGGAAGATCACCAATTCGCTCCGCTCGCTGGTGATGTCGCGATTCTTGAACAGATTGCCCAGCCCCGGGATGAGGCCAAGCAGCGGAACAGCCGCCTCATTGTCGGAATGCGATTCCCGGATCAGCCCTCCAAGGGCGACCGTATTGTCGCTTCGAACGGCAACCGTGCTCGTGAATTCCAGCTTCTGGATCGTCGGCGAGTCAATGCCCGACGTTGTCGTCGGCCGCACACTGCTGACTTCCTGCATCACCTCCAGCACGACCATGCCGCTGGCATTGATGCGCGGCGTTACTTCAAGAATGACACCCGTCTGCCGCAGCTCGATCGACGAAACGAGAGGTGCATTTGCTTCTGTCACCGAATTGGCCGTTTGCGTCACGATCGGAACTTCATCACCGACCTGGAGGTGGGCCGTCTGATTGTTCTGAACCATGATTGACGGTGCCGACAATACGGTCACATCGGTGATGGAGTTGAGGGCATTGAGCGTGGCACGCAGATCCGAGCCTGTGAAGGTATAGTTGAAACCGGGAAACACCGGATTGGTCGTCCCGTTCACATCATCACTGAAGCCGCCGGTGGAAACACCGGAACCCGCCTGGCTTTCGAAATACCAGCGGACACCGAAGCTCAGACTGTCATTGAGGCGCACCTCGGCAATCGTCGCCTCGATCAGCACTTGTGGCGGCATAACATCCATACGGCCGACAAGGTCGAGTATCTCACGGTATTCCTGGTCGGTAGCGCGAATGATCAACGCGTTGTTGAGCAGATCCGGAATGATGGCGAGCCGACCTTCCGGCTCATTCTGGCCGCCGCCATTGCGCGATGCGCCGCTATCATCGCCGCGCGGTTGCGGCTCGAAGCTTCCTGCGCCCCCGGTCTCGCCGCCAGCGAACGCCGCCGTGATCTGGGATGCGAGGGCACTGGCCGGCGTGTTGCGCACGACATAGTAATGCAGCCTGCGCTCATCGCCGCCGGACGGGCGGTCGAACCGGCCCACCCATTCGCCAATCTGGTCAAATTGCGCGCGGTCACGCGTCACGACAAAGAGCAGGTTGAGCCGCGGCATCGCGATGGTCGAGGTCGCCTGCGAGACATTTCCCAGCCCCGCGAGCAGCGCATCAACCTCACTTTTTGCGGTCTCCGCGTCGACATAGTGGAGTTCGTACATGCCCGAGACGCGATCCGTGAGGAAAGGCCTGTCGAAGGTGCGGATGGCATCAACCGCATTTTCGACCTCGCTCGCCGGCCCGGCGATAACGAGCACACCCTCTTCATCGTGCGGGATGATCTCGACGCGATCAGACAGGAAAGGATCGATCAGGGTCAGGATGGCACTTGGATCAGTGTGCGTGATAGGCACGACCCGCCCGCCATAACCCAGCGAGGTGGCGTATTGCGACAGGCTGGCCTGGGCATCACCCGAGGTCGTCAGCAGGAAACCGGCTTCGCGCTCGATCAGTGCAAACCCGGACTCGCTCAGCACGGTTTCCAGCGCGGCAAGGGCAACCCGCGCCGGGGTCGGTTCGGGCGAAGTGAGCGTAATCCGCCCCTGTACGCCCGCAGCGACCAGAACGGGCCGGCCAAGCGCGTCAGAAATAATCGTCCGCACAGCGTCCGCGACCGGAGCATCCACGAAATTGAGCTGGAGCGTGCGGCCCTCAAGGCTGCGATCCCCGGACACGCGGGCGGTCGCCGTGCCGCGCTGCTGGTTGAAATACACCAGGCGATCAGCTTCCGACGCCGCAGTGTCGCCTGTGGACGCGACGGCATCCGATCCGGAATCCACCGCCAACGGCGTGGTTCCCTGCATGCTTTCACGCCCGGCAGGGGATGGCCGACCCGGAAACTGCTCGGAGTGAACGCTCCGCGCATCGGGCATCATGGCTGCACAGCCAGATAGCGTCAAAAGGGCAAGAAGCGACAAACCCCCGCGCCAGCAACCGGTAATCGCCGTCATATTTTCCCCACTCCCGCACACGAGACCATAAGCTCAATCACCGGCGATCTCCAGCCTCGCTTAATCTGCCAAGCGGAGCACGACGTTATTCCCGTCCCGCTCGAACACTATACCGGCATCAGTAATGCTGACAGCCTCATAGCCATCCAGGACGGCGCCGACCGCAATGGATCGTGTGCCGCCGCGACCCGCTATGACAGCCAGCATACGATCATCGACCTGCACCAGACCCACCAGACTATAGTCCGACAGGGGCTGGTCCTGTACCGCCGGCCGCTGCACTTCGGCCGCAGGACTGAGTCTGGCCTGCAGAAGATCAGGCCAATCGGCACTCTGCTGCGACAATTCCCCCGCGACGGGTGCCATAGTGACGGGCAAGGGCTGCTCAAGCTGCCCCGGCAACAAGGCGAGCACGCCCAGCACAGCGAGGCCAAGTGCGATACCGGACCAGAGAATACCCCTATTGGTCATCTGTATCTCCCGCCGGCATGAGATAGGGCTGGCGAAGCTGCATCTGTCCCCGGACACGCCCCTCGGGCTGACCCGGGACGGCCTCCACATTGAAAACGGCCAGCCTGATATTTCTGCCGCGCATTGCGAGCAGCGCCTGCGCGACCGCGCTCATCGGGCCCGCAAAGGTCACGTCACCGGACAACTCATTGATACCGCCTTCGAGGGAAACATCTCTCGTCGCCGGCGCACGTACGAGGTGGGCCCCGGCATCGATCAAAGCCTGTGACAGACGGTCAATATCAGCGTCAAATGCCTGTCGTGCCAAGGCTGGATCGCCATACTCGGCGACGCTGTCAACAGTCTCGCCATGCTCTGCATACCAGGCGTTCACCTCGCCAAAATGCTGTTCGACCCGGGCCGTGAGACGATCGACGTCACGACGCAGGGCCTGGGTGTCCTCCCATGCCTGCCAGACACCGGCCAGGGACAGGAGCACGGGCAGACTGATCAGGAGTGCCGCCGCAATGAGGATTATCCAGGCAAGAGCCAGGCCTTGGCGTCCCTGGAGCCGTGGGGTGGCGACGAACAGCTTCATTGCCCCTTCCCCAGACCAAGCTCGAACCGGACAAGGGTCTCCTCGCCGTCGTCGCCGGGGGCAACCGCCTCAACGATCAGGCCGGCATCGGCATCGAAATCGACCCGGCGAATCCCCTGCGTAACCGGCTCGTGCTGTGCCAGGGCTGCGAGGCCCTCGACCACGCTATCCAGGCTCACGACCGCCTGATCCGCTCCGAGCGCTGTCCTTGCACCGGTGATCGCTAGGTCCGCATCGCGCAGACCGCGGGCAAATTCGGTGAGTTCACCACGCCGCAATTCGAGCATCGCCGCATCGCGTTCGAGCCGCCCTGTCCAGAGCAGGCAGACGATGACACATCCCGCGAGAACCGCGACAAGGCGCCAGAGGGGGCCGATGCTCCAGGCCGACGTCTCTGAACTTCCGCTGACATAACGGAATCCGGGCTGACCATGAGCGTCCAGCGCCCCGCCAATCGTCCACGCCGTCGCGCCGGTCGGGATCGCGGCCACAGCTTCATCGAGCCTGGCTCGACGAACCACCGAGACCTCAACCACATACCCGCCATCCACCGGCCCGAGGACGCGATAGTCAAATTCGGCCTCATTGACCGGGATGGGGCTGAACTCGCTGAGCCGCAATTCCAGCGCCGGGCGCCCGCGTCTGACGGCACTTTCACTCATGATGAGCTCACGGCGGTACTGATCGGTCTCGGCAAGATCGACATACACCCTGCCCGGCACAGAGCCGCTACGCGCTTCGCTCCGGCTCGTCATGCCCAGCAATGACCGTAGGCGCACGCCCGATGCTGTCAGTCCGGATGTGGATGCGAAACGGTAGAGGGCGAGATCAGGATGTGGGCCCAGATTGCGCAGCGCCGCGGGCAGGCTTTCGCGAACCGTCGCCAGGGCCCAGCTCAGCATCGCCTGTGCCTGGTCCATGCCTTGTTGAATGGAAGAAGCTGCCGTCACTGATTATCCCCCAGGCACACGCCGCGGCCAGAATCGAAACGGCACTCGAATTCACCATTTCCACCGACCAGTGCTTCAATCCTCTGGGCGCTGCCGTCAATCCCGGTCATGTCGAGCCGGACCAGCCGCGGCGGACCGTTTGCGTCCCATTCCCGATACCAGGCGGCGGTGGTGCTCTCATCGGCAATGCCAAAATAGCCGAATTGCGCCCCGGCAATATTCTCTGCGACCACAACTGCGCCCAAGGCAACGAGCGCGGGATCATCGGACGAGACCGAAAGTTCGAGCCTGCCGGCTTCGAGGGACAGGGATATCCGCGTCGGGCGAGCCGAACCCGCACCGAGCGTCAGGCCGGACATTTCAGTCGCCGTGCCGGCAAATGAGCCTCCCGATTCAGCCTGGGGAGCGCGCAGGGCATGCAGCATCAAATCGCGGACCAGGGCCTCGGCGGTGGCGCGCGTCTCCACACTGGCAATCCGCCCGGCAGCGCGCGATTCCGTCCGTACAGCTGTGCTGACCGCAGGCATCAGCACAGCCGCGATGGCGGCAAGGATGGCCACGGCAATCAAGGCCTCCAGCAGGGAAAATCCTGTATCATGGGCAAGCGGCCGGATGCTCATCACTCATCATCCTGAATGATGAAGCCATCTTCCAGATAGATCAGCTCGAGCGAGACGAGTGGCGCTATATGCTCGATCCGCGCTCGCGTGAGCACGGCCCCGGTCCGCGGATCAACCGGACGATCCACAGCCGACAATTCGATCCGCCACTGCGGATAGTCGGCGGCGATGCGCTCGGCGCGATCCCCGGCGCGCAGTCGCGCCGAAATGTTCGCGCCCGCAGCGAGGGTTTCCTGCATGTCCTCGGCACCGCGCGTCCCGCGCAAGGCCCCGGCCATTCCGGCCATTGCGCTCGATACCACGGCCGCGGCGATCACGGACGCAACAAGGACTTCGGTGAGCGCATATCCGCCGTCTCGTCCACTACCCGTCATGAACCCGTCCTGTGATGCGGTCGATCCGCACAGCCCGCGCCTCATCGCCTGAGAGGATCCGGACCTCCAGCTCGGGCGAAAGCGCTGTGCGCGCCGGAAGGGAGAATTGCGAGACCGGCCACCAGACGCCGTCGCGGCGCACGCGCCAATCTGCAGTCACCCCTGCAGGCCAGACCCGTTCAATATTCAAGGCGGGTACCGCATAGCCAATCCCGGTGACCTCGATCCCAGCGGAAACGCCCTGACTGCGGGCCTCAAGACTGGCCTGCCGCAGGTCATGGACCAGTTGTTCAACCGCCCGCTCATGACGCAAATGGCCCAGCGTTCCGCTCAGCGCGAAGCTCGTGAAGCTCGCCAGGGACGCAAAAATGACGAGCGTGATCAGGAGCTCGAACAGCGTCATGCCGCGCTCGTGACGCCGGCAACCGCCCGTCAGTATCCTAGCTGCGGGTAAGGTCTCGGTCTTCGCCATCGCCACCGACCTCCCCGTCCTTGCCCAGGCTCGACAGCACATACCTGTCGCCGGTTTCTGCGGGCACATAGAGATAGGGGCGGCCCCAAGGGTCAGTCAGTCCTGAACCGCTGCCAAAATAGGGTCCACGCCAGAGCGGGGCATCGGCCGGCGGATCGATCAGGGATTCGAGGCCTTCATCCGCTTCCGGGTATCGGCCCATATCGAGGTAGAACAGCTCCAGCGAGGTCGCGATGGAGGAAATCTGCGCCTGGGCGACATCGGTTTTGGAACGGCCGAGATAGCCGATGACGCGGGGCGCCACGATCGTTGCCAGCAAAGCGATGATAACCAGCACGACGAGGAGCTCGAACAGCGTGATCCCGCGCTCGCTGCGGCGAACCGCGGCAGCAGCCTGGCCGATATCAGTAGACGACGTCATTGAGACTCAACACTCCCACCATAACGGCAGCGATAACCCCGCCGACACACAAGCCAAGTATGGCGATCATTGCCGGCCCGATCAATGCAACTGACGCCTTCAGCAGGGTGCGCACTTCGCGTTCGTGGAAGGCCGCTGCGCGAGCCAGCATGGCATCGAGGCGGCCCGTTTTCTCGCCCAGTTCGACAAAGCGCTGCGCCTGTTCCGGCAAGACATTCTGCCGGGCGAGCGCGACCGAGAGCGACGCCCCTTCCCGGACCGACTCGGCAGCGATCGCATAGCGCGCGCGCAAACCAGGCGACGCGACAGCCGTGCGGGCTATCACCTCGGCGCGGGTGAGGGGCTGGCCGCTGGACAGTAGCAAACCCAGTGTGGCGCAGAATCTGGCCGCATCAAGGGCACGCAGGGTCGGACCGAGCACGGGCAGTCTTTGAAACACACTGTCCAGCGCCGCGAGGGACTGCCGGATCAGGATGCGCGCCAGGATAGCCAGCCCGATCACAATAGGGGGTAGCCAGACAGCATAGGTGCGCAGGAAGGCACCGACGCCGAAGACAAACTGCGTCACCGGCGGAGGCTCGGCGCGGGCATCGGCGAAGATGGTCTCAAACTGCGGCAGGACAAAGTAGGACAGGAAAACCAGTGTGAGGCCGATCAGGATCACCAGCGCCAGCGGGTAAATCATCTGGCTGACGAGCTCCTGGCGCAGCGCTTCCTCGTCCTCCATCTGCGCAGCGAGGCCGGTCAGATTTTTTGCCAGCAGACCAGAGGACTCCCCGGCCCTGGCCAGCGCAACGAGGATTTTGGGCAAACCAGCCGGGTCTTCCTCCAGGGCGCGGCTGAAGCTTTCGCCGCTACGCAGGCGGTCCTCCAGCCGGACAAGCACGCCGCGCAGCGCCGGCCTGCGCTCACGTTGTGCCAACGCCGAAAGAGCATCGCGCAGGGGAATGCCCGCATCTATCAGCTCGGCAGTGCCGCGCGTCAGGTCGAGCACTTCCGACGGCACGAGCCGGGTCCGGGCCTGGCTGAACAGCCCGCGACCGGGCGCTGCCTGCTTGAGCTCAAGGGGTGTGCCGCCCAGCGCCTTGACCTTCAGCAAAGCCTCAGCCTCGGTCCGGCCGATCACATCGCCGCGCAGCTGGCGGCCGTCCTCGGCCTCGATGACATAGCGCCAGGTGACCGGCGGCACCGTATCCGCTGTGGTCGTGTCGCGATCAGCCACGACCGACCGCCCGATTGACCTCGGCCATTGTGGTCAGGCCGGCATCCGCTTTCTCGCGGCCATCCTGGGACATCGGGATGAAGCCCTGTTGCAGCAATACGCGCGCCAGATCGGCGCCCGCGACGGACTCCCGGATAACGCCGCGCAAGGTCTCATCGACTTCAAAGCCCTCGGCAATCGCGATCCGGCCCATGAAACCGGTGCCCTGGCAGCTGGCGCAGCCGGCGCCGCCGCACTGCGTGCAGGTGCGCCGGACCAGTCGCTGGGCAAAGACGCCGACCAGGGTCGAGGAGAGGAGATAGTCCTCCACCCCCATGTCGAGCAGGCGGATAATCGCCGAGGCCGCGTCATTCGTATGCAGTGTGGACAAGACGAGGTGGCCCGTCATTGCGGCCTGAACCGCAGTCTGAGCCGTCTCGGTATCACGTATCTCTCCGACCATGACGACGTCGGGATCGTGCCGCAGGAAAGATCTGAGCGCACTCGCAAAGGAAACGCCGATCAGGGAATTGGTCTGCGATTGGGCGATGCCGGCAAGCCGGTATTCAATCGGATCCTCAATCGTCAGGATCTTGCGCTCGCCATCGGCAAGACTGCGCAGAAAGGAGTAGAGCGTCGTGGTCTTGCCGCTGCCGGTCGGTCCGGTGACCAGGATCAACCCGTGCGGGCGCTGCAGGCAGGCTTGGGCGACGGCCTTGACCTGGGCCGGAAGACCGAGATCATCGAGGCCATGTAGACTGGCCGCCGGGTCGAGCAGGCGTACGACCAGGCTTTCACCATGCTGGGCCGGGACAACGGAAACACGCAGATCGATCGCCCGTCCCCCGACCGGAAGGGTGATGCGGCCATCTTGCGGGCGGCGGCGTTCGGCAATGTCCAGATCCGCCAGCACCTTGATGCGCGAAATCGCTGCCAGGGCCTGCGAGGTGTCGAGCGTCTCCAGGTCGCGCAACACCCCATCGACCCGCAGGCGAACCGCGCAGTCGCGCGAGCCGGGCTCGATATGAATATCCGTGGCGCGGGCGCCAGCGGCAGTGGTGATCAGCCGGTTGACGAGGCGGACTACAGGCGCGGTGCTGGCGAGGTCCTTCAACCGGTCGAAATCAGCGCTGACGTCGAACTGCCGGTCGGCGGCGTGGGTACCGGCCTCGTTAAAGCGGCGCTGGTAGAGGGCATTGAATTGGGAATGGGTCGTGACAACGGGCGTCACCGGACCGCCAAGCGCGAATTCCAGGCCGCGCAAGCCGGTATCCTGGGCCGGGTCGATCACCGCGGCCAGGACGGCGCCATCACGCAGGCAGACAGGGATGACCCGCTCGCGCAGGACAAAGTCAGGATTGAGCTTCTCGTCGAGCGCATCAACCTCGCCTGGATCGAGGCTCGTCAGGTCGAGGCAAAGCTCGCAATCGCTTTCCCGGGCGAAGCGCTCAGCCAGAAAGGCTTCCGTGAGCAGACCCAGCTGGGTGAGCACCTGATCGATAGGCTCGCCGGTCCGCCCCAGCAAGGCACCGGCATGCGCGGCTTCTGCTGAGGTCAGATGCCCCGCCTCCACCAATTCCGCCAGCCTGGTCCGGTCGATATCCATAGGCCTGAGACTAATCCATTTCTTGCGCTTGTGGATGCGAAAGAGCCTGCGCGACGCTGCCCCGAAACGGCAACCGGCTCGCCTTGAAGGGCGAGCCGGCCTTGTTCTTACCGCGCCAGTCAGCCCGGCGGCTAGTGCATGCTGAGCGGCAGGCGCACCCGGATCATGGCGTTATTGGCTTCAAACTCGCCCTCGCCCACACCCATGACGCCGATTTCACCCGAAATGCGGCCACCATTGGCCATCTCCGCTGTGAGACCCAGCCGCGCGTCGGCCCGCAGCCCGCCAATGCCCTGAAGCGCGCCAACGGCGTTGTAGACATCGGCACCATCATAATCCCAGACCGCCGTCACGCGCAGATAGGGTTCGAAATATCCGCCCTCGCTATTGACGAAGCGGTAAGCGAATTCCGGACCGGCATTGAAGCGGCCGAGCGTGATTTCCTGGCTCGGAATGAAGAAGCCAAGCGTGTCGGTATAGGAGGCCTGCTCCTCGCTGAAGTAGGCGAGGCCCGCTCGCGGCGTAATCCGCCAGTTTCCGGCACTGATCTCGCCAGAGACATTCGCTTCTACCAGCCAGCGGGTCGTTTCGAAATCATCGACGTAGAGGCCGAGCGGGTCGACCGTATTGTCCGACCTGCCCCAGGCGCCGCGCGCGTCCAGATACACATTCTCGTACAGGCGGGCGACCATGTAGGGCCCGGCCAGCCAGCCATCACCCTCGACCTGGCTGCGATAGGTCCCTGTGACCGTCTCGGCATGATCCCATTGCAGCAGGGCACCAATCAGCAGGTTCTCCGACGCCATCATGTCGACGCCAAGATAGTAGATGCCGAAGGTGGAGCTGGAGTCGAGACCGGCGCGATTATCGTCAACGCTGGCATAGTTTGCCTGCACCCACACGTCCAGGCTGGCCGCGCCCACCTCACTGTCGAGATTGAGACGGCTTTGCCCGGGCATTTGTGGCTCGCTGCTTTCGGCAGCCTGGCGGATGGCGCTCAGGCTGGTCGAGATATCGGCGGAGAGCCGGCCCTCGGTATAGTCCGCCGCAAAATGGTTCGGGGTCGCCGAAGTCCGGCTGCCACGCATGCGGCGCGACAGATCCGGCGTGTTGGTCAGGATCTGGTCGGCACGGGCCACCATGAAGCTGCGAATTGCACTCTGCGTGACCATCCGGACGAAGTCCTCGTCCCGCTGGTTGGCGAAAGTACAGGTGATGCTCTCGTCAGCGTCGAGGTCGATGACCATGCTGCCTTGCTCGAGGTCATAGGTAGAGCCCGAATCCGTATCTCCAACGCAGCTGATGGAGTCGAGGCGCCAGCCTTCCGGCGCTGCTTGCGCAAGGGTGTAGGCACCAATCGGAACCGCAAGCGCTGCCGATGACGCCGTGCCGCCCGAGGTCGCAAGCGACAACCCGTCCAGTTCAGCCAGGCTGGAAGCGTAGACGAATGTGCCATCACCGGCAGGTGCGGGCGACGTCGTCGCGATGATCGTCAACGTGCCTTCGCGTGAAGCCAGGGTGATCGTGACCGGGATCTGCAGCACGGCCAGGGAGTTGGCGCGTGTTCCGCTGAACTTCCCGGCTGGCGCCTCAATCTCTGTAATCGTGATCGTTGCCGTGTACTCGCCCGGTTCAAGAGCCAGCACGGCATCTGTGAACGTGATGGTGAAATCGAGCGAACCTTCGGCCGGGATGTCACCCGAGGTCGGGTCAATGACCAGCCATGGTACATCCGTGGCCGCTGTGAAGGTGAAGGCGCGTCCACCGGTGTTGGCGAGCGCAAAGGTCGTGCTCTGTCCGGTTGGGTCTTCGGTGGTTGCATCCAGGGACAGCGTAACCTCGGGGATGATGGTCTCATCGATCGCCGGGTCGGCAATCCAGGCGAAATTGCAGGTGACATTGTCGCCCGCCGTCAGGCTGACCGTGGTCGCGCCGGTTTCTGCATCAATCGTATTCGTTCCGCCGACACATGCGATCTCATCGAGCGAGAAGCCATCAGTGGCGGACGGGGTGATCACGTAATCGCCTGCTTCCAGGCCGGCAAACTCGCTTGAACCGGACTGCGAAGCCGTTGTGATCGTGAAGGCGCCCAGATCGCCGGTGAAGTCAAACTCGCCATCGATGCCGCCGGTGATGCTCGTCGCGACGACGATGCCGCCACGACGGAAGTCGACGCTGAAGACATCCGTAAACTCGGTCGATGCGAGGGCATTTCCGGCAATGTCCGCAGCGCCGGAGACTGTGACGTCAACGTCCTCGGAAAAGGCACCGTCATCCGCAACATCATAGGTGATTGTATAGACGGTGTTTCCCGCCGACCAGGCCGCTGAACTCTCGACCAAGGCGGTCGACAGATCGGCACCGGAGAAGGAAAGCTCGGGCTCAACGGCGGTATCAAGTGCTTCGGAGAAAGTAATGGTCAGGGTGAATGGCGTGCCAATGTCGGCGAGCAGGAGCCGGTCATCAGAGGCGATGACCGACGACACCGTCGGCAGATTGATATCGGCGGTGACGCTGAACTGGGTTGCGGCCGTGTTGCCATTACTGGCGACGTCAGTCGCGGCATTGGCAGCCACGTCAACTGTGACTGCGCCATCGGCTGCCGGAGTGATTGTGGCCGTGTAGACCGCACCACTGCCCGCAAGGTTGCTGGCAGCGCCATTGCCGACGCTGATGTCGCCAAGCGCGAACCCGCTGACGGATTCGGAGAAGGTGAAGGTGCTGGTGAAGGCACCGGTCTGGGCCGTTGCCGGGCCGGTGATCGCCAGCGTCGGCACAGTGATGTCCGCCGAAATCGCGAACTGGCTCGCCGCCGTATTGCCATTGCCGGCGGCATCCACCGCAGCGTCGGCTGCGACATCGACTGTCACCTCGCCATCACCGGCCGGGGTGATCGTGGCCGAATATGTGGTGCCCGTTCCGGCGAAGGCTGATGCAGCCCCATTGCCGACCGTCAAATCGCCAATCGTGAAGCCCGTGACGGATTCAGAGAAGACGACATCGAGCGTGAAGGCGCCGGAAACCGGATCAGGGGAGACGGTTGAGAGCGCGACGCTTGGCAGGGTGCTGTCAAAGCTGATCGAGAATTGCGGGGCCGCGACGTTTACATTGCCTGTGGAATCGACCGCAGAGCATTCAGGCAGATCGACCGTGACGAGACCGTCAGCGGTTGGCGTTATCGTCACTGTATAGGTATCACCGCTTCCAGAAAAATCAGACGCGGTCGCGTTTGAGAGAATGAGTGAACCTACGGTGAAGGCGGTGACATCCTCGGAGAAGGTCACTGTCAGCGTGAAGGCCCCGGAGACCGGGTCAGTTGAACCGGAGGACAGCGTGACGGTAGGGGCTGTCAGGTCGGCCGTGGTCGTGAATTGCGTCGCCGCGGTATTGTCATTGCCGGCGGTGTCCTGAACCACTGCGGCGGCAAGATCGACTGTCAGGGCACCATCCGCAGCAGCCGAAATGACCGCGCTATAGGTGTCCCCGGAGCCGGAGACACTTTGGACCGCGCCATTCGCGACAGTGAGATCTCCGGTATCGAAGCCCGTGATCGATTCAGAGAACACGATATCGAGTGAGAAGCTGCTGCCGACACGGCTGCCGGCCGTAGAGGACAGGACAGCGGTCGGCTGGACCGTGTCCTTGGTCGCGGTGGCCGTCTCCTCCGGGCCAGTATTCAGAGCCGTGTCCGTCAGCGTCGCGCTCAGTGTGATGGTACCATCCGCCAGGAAAGAGATATCAATTGCGGGGAGGGTGCCGGTCGCCGCGCTGACCACAGCCGAATCGCTGACTGTCGTTGCGCCATCGCTCAATTCATAAGCCAGCGTGCTGCCGACTTCGGCCCCGGAGAAGCTCACAGTCACTGCTCCGGCATTGGCGATATTGATCGGGTCCTGATCGATTGTGACCGAGTACCCGCTCGGGGCCGTCAGATCGAGCCCGGTTCCGGCGATATCAAACGTGTAGGGCGACTCATTGGTATCATCGTTGGCGACACTGACCGTTGAGGTCTTGGCCCCCGTGGAGCTCGGGTCAAAGGTGATTTCAAACGTCGTCGTGAGGCCAACGCCTACACTGGCCGCAGGTTGTGATGTCACCGAGAATTCGGACCCTGTAACGCTGACGGCGTTGGCACCAAGGGTAAGCGGGCCTGTGCCACTATTGGTGATGGTGAAGGTCTGGGCATCGCTGCCGCTAGCGACGCCAACACTGGTGAAGAGCGTTCCGTCCGCTGCGTCCGGGGTCGCATCTCCACTGGTGATGGACGTGCTTTCGCCGGTTATGTCGATTTCCGGCGTTGTCCCGGTGCCGGAGACCGAAAACTCGTAGCGGTGCTCATCGGGATCGTCCGTACCGAAGGCAATCTTGGCGCTGATCGAACCGGTCGCACTCGGCAGGAAGAGAACGGTGAAAGAGCTGGACGCACCGGCAGCAATGGTGGTGGAGGGCTGAGAGATAATGGAGAAGTCGCCAGAACCGAAGACGTCAACGGTCGTCGTGCCCGTGACGTCGCCGGCCGTCTCGATCGGAGCCACGGAGAGCGTCAGATCGGATGTCCCGGTATTCTCGATCACAAATATCTGCGCGACGGCAGCGCCGGTATTGCTGGAGCCGAAATTCGTGCCGTCATCAACACTCGGCGTGGTGTCGCCATCAAGGATTGTCAGGCCGAGCCCCGTCATATTGACCTCGGGACCACCGGTCGCGGCACCCGAAACTGCGAAATTATACGGGTTCTCCGACACGTCATTATTGGCCACATTGATGACCGCGCTATCGGACCCAACGCCCTGGGGCGTATAGGTGACCTCGAAAGTCGTGCTCGAGCCGATGCCGACTGTCGTGGCAGGCTGGCTCGTGACGGTGAACACCGAGGCACCGACATTGGCAACGGAGACCGCATTGGAGCCGAGCGTCAGAACAGCGCCGCCGAGATTCTCGATCGTATAGGTGCGGGCAATGCTGGAGCCCAGCTCCAGGCTGCCGAATTCCGTGTGATCTGCGCTGGACGGAGACGAATCGCCGTCGACGATGGACACGCTGTTACCGGTAATGTTGATTTCGGGTGCCGCGACCCCCTCACCGGTGATGGCAAAGGTATAGGGCGCCTCATCAGCGTCATCGCTGGCGATATTGATCGTTGCGACATCAACCGCGACCGCGCTGGGATCATAGGTGATCTGGAAAGTCACGCTATCGCCGGCAGCCACAGGGCTGGCAGGCTGGGCAACTACCGAGAAGTCGGCCAGGTCAGCGCCGGTAATCGTCACCGGCGTGCCGCCGGTCAGGGTCAGATCGCCGGTTCCGGTATTCTGGATGGTGAAGGTGCGGGTCTGTTGACCGGATGTGACGTCGACGAATCCAAAACGGGTTCCGCTCACATCCACCGGGATCGTCGTGCCACTCGCGATCGAAGCGCCCAGGCCCGTGACGTTGATTTCCGGCTCTGCTGCGACCGCACTGACGCTGTAGAGGTTGGAAATTGTGTTGCCATTCGTGTCGGTATCGACCACGGAATCCGCCGGCAGCTCAACGGAGACGGCACCAAGCCCGGCCGGCGTGACCGTGATGGCATAGTCTGAGCCGACGCCGGTGAGGTCGGAAGGCGTGCCATTGGTGACACTGAAGTCTCCCAGCTCCAGGCCCGTTACAGGCTCACTGAAGCGGACTGTCACTTCAAAAGCGCCCGAAAGCGGACCGGCAGGACCGCTCAGGGTCGCACTTGGCACCGCGCTGATGACATCAAAGCTGTCGCTTGCTGCAGCGAGCGACAAGGCCGTCACGGTGCCACCTATATCCTGGGTGCCGGTCAAGGCGCCGGACGTGCTGGCATAAGTGCCCGCGGAAGCGGCGTTGGGCACGCGCAATGTTACCGCGAAGGTACAGCTGCCATCCACTGGCAGGCTGCCACCGAGGAAGGTCAGGTCCGGCCCCAACCAATCCAGCCTCGAACCGGCGCCGCAAATATCGTCCAGAGGGGTGTCAATCGCCTCAAGTGAGGGCAAGACAGTGGCAAGACTATCGGAGAAGGCAAGCGAGTCTGCACTGCCGCCTTCGGGTGCCACGATTGTATAGGTCAGCGTAATCTCGCCGCCCGGCAGCTGCGGGTCGCCGCTGAACGCCTTGGAGAAGACCGCCGGGGCGCCTGCGCCCTCGATAGCACCGATGGTGAGAGTGGCATTCGTGATCGAGGACGACACGCCGGTAGCGTCGAGCGAGTAATTGAAGCTGTTGGTTGAGAAGAGGTAGTTGCCCGTCGCCGTCGCGCCACCCACATTCACCGGAATGTCGAAAACGCAGCTTGCCGAGGCAGCAAGACCGGCGCCCGACAAGACGACCGAAGCGCCAGAGGGCGTCAGCGCCGAGCTCGCGCCACAAGGCGTCGCAGGAAGCGCACCCGCCGTCAGACCGGACACGGTCGCGCCGAGATTGACGGAAAAGCCTCCGGACGACAGCACAAGGCTGTCGCTATTATTGGTGATGGAGACGCGCAGCGTTGTGCTGCCTCCGGGCGCGACCGGGCTATCAAGGACGCTGAACACCACATCGGCAAGGTCGATGACAGTTGCCGAATCCGTGGCACCGACATTGGTATTCCCGGCAGCGTCAGTTGCGACATCGGCAGGGACCTCGATCGTCAGCGCACCGGGTCCGGAAGGCGTCACAGTGAAGGTGTAGACGGAGGCAAAACTGCCCGATTCACCAGTCTGCGCCACGAAATTCGATGCGACGCCATTTGTGATGACAAGCTCGGAAACGTCGAAGCCCTCGACGGGCTCATCGAAAGACACGGCCGTATCAAACGGCGCATCGGCTATCACGTTATCCAGCGGGCCAACCGTCGCGGTCGGCTTCTGGGTGTCACCGACGACGGTGAAGGTCGGATCGGGGACATCGATCACGAACGACGTCGTCGTCCCCCCGCCAGTATCATACGCGGTACCGGTCAGATCGCTCGTGGCAACCGTGTACACCCCCTCCGGTATGTCATCCGGCAGAATGAAGGTGAATGTCATTATGCAAGTAGAGAGCGCGCCTATCGACATGGGCGCGAGATTGACAAAGCTCGTGGACCCGATAGCCGGCCCGACAGCCCCGCAAATCGTCGCAGGGGTGGCGCTGGTAATGGTTACTGGCGAAGGAATGTCGGACAGATCGACGCTCATCACCATGTTGCTGAGATTCAATTGTACGAAGCTGGGGGTAGTTTGATACCCGTAAACGACAAGCTGAAAGCTCAGCGTGTCGCCAGGATAGAGCTGGCCACCATCGGTGTCGGAGATTGCCGGCGCCCCGCTCGTTAGCGGCACCGGGTCGGCAGCCTGGGCGGGCGCGGCCGCTGCGAGGGAAAGCGCTCCCGCAGCCAGGGTCACAGCGAATTTGGTCAACCAATCGCGCGAAACGGATCCGCACTGATTCACGAAATTTCTGATAGACATATGTCCCCCGGGGTCCAACCAATCAGGCTTGGGCCGTTGCACGGACGTGCCCCCCAAGCCTCACTTCCCTGCAAGTCAGGCCGCTGCATCACAAGAAATTGCAAAGCGCGCGTCAGGCGAGTCTATAACGTCAGGGGGAAGCCGCAAAGCGGTTTCGGCCTCAGCCGGAAATTATTGTCTGCTCGCACAATGCGACGTTGAGCAGGTTGGCAGCACCGGCCGAAAACGGTCCACGCCGTCCCGGCTCATCGCCAGCCTGCAGCGATTGCCGGGGACAGGGTGGACATGCTGCCGCTCAGGTCCCGCCATCTCGGGGATTGGGACTGATCCCCGGCAGCGGACGAAGAGGACAGCACCATTTCAGACTATGGCCACATCGTGAAAATAATCGAGGCAGTGTTGAGAAAAGAATGACAATGCGATAGACCATCATGCATTCGCAAACAGGGGAATTGTCATCTTTGGCGTCTTGAAAATCGTCCGCCGCATTCTGGAGGGCTCGGTTTCTTCTATAGTTTTGATCGCGATTATTGCGGTTCTGGGAGCATCCGAAACGATCAATCTCCTGCTGGCCGATAGAAGCCTCTCCTCGATCCTCTTCCTGACCGTGATCGCGATCGTGCTGGCCGACATAATTGCCAAGCTCATCTCAATCCTGGATTCGACACTTCCCGACCTCATTCCCCGCCTCGATGAAAACGATCTGAAGCGCGCCTCGCTCATCCGGCGCCTGGCGCCGGGCCAGACCGTCGCGCTTCTGTCGGGCGCCTATGCGGCGCGCATCGCGCTTTTCCTGCTGATCTTCCTGCTCCTGGGCGCGAGCTATGCCGCGGCCCCGAAGCCCGTGCAGGAATCCCTGTTTGGCGACTTCACGACCTTCCAGGCGGTCGAGATCTTCCTGCGCGAGGGCGTCGCCGGGTCCGTCGGATATTTTCTTTTTTTCATCGGGCCGGAGAATTTACGGCCGATCACACAAGCCATCATCACCCAACCCCTCGAAACGGCGACCATCAGCGGCGATGTGTTTCTGGCCGGCATCCGTCTCTATGGCTTTGCCTTCGTCCTGGCAGCCCTGCGCACGCTGGTCACACCGATCACCTTCCTGCGCGCCCGCCTGCGTGCCCACGCCATGCCGGCAAGCGCCCCGGACCCCGACTGACCCGCGAGGGCTCCGCTAGCTGCGGTGTTCAGGGTTCTCATAGTCAAAGCGGCACCCGGCCTTCCAGGCCTTGCGGTCATTGCCGTGATTGGGCAAGCCGCCGGCATGTTTCAGCATTTTCGCGATATGCATCAGATTCCAGCTCATGATGGTGGTGTTGCGCTGGGTGAAGTCATTATCGAGGCCCGCACCATCATCGCCATAGCTGGCGCCGGGGCCGGCCTCGCCGATCCAGCCGCAATCGGCCTGGGGCGGAATGACATAGCCGAGATGGCCGAGCGCGTAGAGAATGCTCATGGCGCAATGCTTGATCCCATCCTCATTGCCGGTGATTACCGCACCGCCGACCTTGCCATAATAGATCGACTGACCCTTGTCGTTCAGCTTGCCGGACTCGGCATAGAGCCGCTCGATCACACGGCGGCAGACGGAACTTTCCTCGCCCAGCCAGATCGGCGTGCCGATGACGAGAATATCGGCCGCCATGACTTTCGCGGAGAGTTCCGGCCAGTCATCCCGGGCAAATCCGTGCTCCGTCATGTCGGGATAGACGCCCGGAGGCAGGTCATGATCGACCGGTCGGATCATCTCCACGGCGACACCATTAGCCTCCATGATCGCCTTTGAAACGCTGAGCAGCGTCTCGGTGTGCGAGGGTGTGCCTGTCGGTTTGAGCGTACAATTCAGGAAGAGCGCCGAGAGCGATGAAAAGTCGAAATCATGCCCCTCGCACAAGGCTTTCTGTTTTGCGTTAAGACCCATGGAGTCTGCTCCTTATCTGGTGCTTCGTCTGGCGCCGGCATTGTCCAAGGATGGCGCGGACCGGCCTCCCCGAGCCCCGGCCCTGGAGCACAGGTCAGAGCCGAATAATCCTGATCGACAAGACCCGCCCGGGGCCACGGCCGGCCAGATCCGCCGGGCTGGAAACAGCCTATCAGATGAGCCTGACCAGACAACGCCCGGCCCGGGATCGGGCCGCGCCTGCATCCTTTTCTCCCCTTATTCGTTGAATGGCGGCATGTTAGACCCACCTGAACCTGACCTCGCCACGCTTGGCCAAGTATGTGCCAACGCCCCGCGATGATCCCTCGCAGCAGGCCCTGGCACAAGGGAGACTTGCCGATGATATCCTTCCTCGAAGCCTTGCAGCGCGCGATCGTGCCGCTGGTCAGCGCGGCGATCCTTGTGCTGGCTTTCTGGCTGTCGCAATGGAGCGCGTGGTGGTGGCTCCTGCTGATACCGGCGGGGCCGGTCCTGCTTGTGAGCCTGTATGATTTCTTCCAGACCCGCTGGACCGTGGCGCGTAATTATCCCGGCGCGGCTCACATCCGCACGCTCTTCTTCAATCTGCGCCCCTATCTGCGGCAATATATCGTCGAGGGCGATCTGGAGGGCACGCCCTATTCCTTCGAAGCGCGCACTCTGGTCTATGCCCGCGCCCGCGGCGAGACCGATACCCATCCCTTCGGCACGGAGCGCCGGGTGGATGAGGAGGGGTATACCTGGATCTCGCACTCCATCTCGCCGGGCAAGGATCCGGACATGGCGCCGCGGGTGATGGTCGGCAATGAGCAGTCGAGCAAACCCTATTCCGCCTCGGTCCTGAATATCTCGGCAATGAGTTTTGGCGCGCTCTCGGCCAAGGCGATCGAAGCCCTCAACAAGGGGGCGAAAACCGGCGGCTTCTATCATGATACCGGCGAAGGCGGGCTTAGCCCCTATCACCTCAAACATGGTGGCGACATCGTGTGGGAGCTGGGCTCGGGCTATTTCGGCGCCCGCGACAAGGACGGCCATTTCGATCCCGGCAAGTTTGCCGACAGGGCGCAGGATGACCGGGTCAAGATGACCGAGATCAAGCTCAGCCAGGGCGCCAAGCCCGGGCATGGCGGACTGCTTCCCGCCGCCAAGGTAACCGAAGAGATCGCCGAGACCCGGCAAGTGCCAGCCTTCCAGGATTGCCTCTCGCCGCGCGGACATTCAGCTTTCTCCACACCGGTCGGGATGATGGAATTTGCCGCAAAGATGCGTGACTTGTCCGGCGGCAAGCCGGTCGGCCTCAAGCTCTGCATTGGCCAGCCCCATGAGGTCATGGCGATGATGAAGGCGATGCTGAAAACCGGCATCTATCCCGATTTTATCGTCGTTGATGGCGGCGAAGGCGGCACGGGTGCGGCACCGCTGGAATTGTCTGACTGGGTCGGCATGCCACTCGAGCCGGCGCTCATCATGATGCGCAATGCGCTGGTCGGGGCCGGCATCAAGTCCAAGGTACGCCTGGCCGCCAGCGGCAAGGTCTATTCCGGCATGGGGCTGGCCAAGAATATCGCGCTCGGCGCGGACTGGTGCAATACTGCCCGCGCCTTCATGTTCTCGATCGGCTGTATCCAGGCGGAACGCTGCCATCTTGGCACCTGCCCCACCGGCATCACCACACAGGACAAGTGGCGCCAGCGCGGTCTGGTCGTCGATGTCCAGGCCGAACGCGCCGCGCGCTTCCACAAGAAGACGGTGGAGTCGCTGGCCGACATTGTCGCCGCGGCGGGGCTGACCGAACCCGGTGAACTTCAACCGCACCATCTCGGCCTGCGCGCAGGCCTCTGCGATGTCGAGACGATGATCGAGAAGGCCAGCTTCCTGCCGGAAGGCATACTGGTCGATGCCCCTGAAGACACACTCTACGCCCATTGGTGGGCGGCGGCGGACCCTGACAGCTTCAAGCCCAAGGCCGATCTCGTCGGCCTGCTTTCGGCCGGTCACCCCTCGCACTCGAACTCATGGAGCCGCACCCGCCAGGCAAGGGGGGATCAGGGCTGAACCGGCCGCGCATGACGGCCCGGCCCGATCGATATGAAGGTGAATCGGGCCGAGCCGGTCATGCCATGATGCCAGGCCGCTAGCGGCGGGACTCGTTATCATCGACGGCGTCAGCGACGTCATCAACGGCTTCATCGATTTCCTCGCCAGCCTCTTCCATCGGCCCCTGGCGTTCGCAGGCCGAGAGCAGCATTGCCGACATCGACATGAGCGTTATTGCTATAATTCTATTCATATCAGTCTCCTTGTTTGCGTGAGGTCGCGGGGCCGGTCAGATCGATCGACGGCCCGAAAGCACGCGGGCGACAAGCGTCGCCAGAAACAGCACGATGAAGACGAAAAACAGGATCTGGGCGAAGCCGGCGAAGGCAGCGGACAAGCCGCCAAATCCGAACACGGCAGCGCCAACCGCCAAGAGAAAGAATGTGATAGCCCAACCGAGCATGGCATTCTCCTTTTTGCTGTGCAGGCGGCAGGTCCGACAGGATCGTCGATTTCGTCCCGCCTGCTCGCTTCCACCCTGACGGCGCTCAAGATCAGCGATGCTGATCGATATTTGCGGTTTTCCGCACAGCCGAGGGTGAGAGACGGTGAGTCTAGGGGAGAAGATGGTGACTTTGTGGCAGCGCCGTCCCAGGCCTGCCTGGCAGGCCACCTCAACGGCAAGTCTAGGCCTGGCCGGCCCCGGCCTCGTCCTCACCAGTCCGGCGCACATCGCCGACATCGAGAATGGGGGCGGCGTCGACATCTTCCGCACTCATGAGTTCGGCGACCCTCTGCAGCGAGGCGATCAGCATGAGCTGTTCCCAGTCGGCGAGTTCGCCGAATGATTTGAGGAAGCCCGATTGCAGCGCCGGCGGCGCATCGGCCAGGCATTGGCGGCCCGCATCGCTGATTTCGACGACGACGCTGCGGCGGTCGGTCTGGCTGCGCTGACGTGAGACCAGGCCACGTTGCTCGAGCCGGTCGAGCAGGACAGTGACTGTGGGCTGGCTGAGCGAGACCTCGCGCGCAATCGCGCCCGGTGCGAGACCGCCATTCCTGGCAAGCGTCTGCAGGACAATCCTCTGCGAGGAGGTCAGCCCGCTCGCCTTCATCAGTTTCTTGGAGTGGAGATCGACCGCCCGCACAATCCGGCGAACCGCAATCAGAACCGTATCCTGCCTGTTCATGAGCCGTCCTGAGTCCCTGCCGCCAGCCGTCATACCTAACCTTCTTCGCGCCGCCAAGGCATGTGATTTGGTTGATTAGATAACAAATAAAATAGCCCCTCCAACACTCGATTACGGCCCTCAAAAACCCGAGATGATTTCGTTGCCATTTTGCAACGATTCTTCTATCTAACTGTTTTATAACACCTATGATCTACCATATAATTCATGCCAGGCTGAATCTCCCATGGAGTTTTTCCTTAGATAACTAATGATGTATGGCCATCTTCGGACCCATCGCCTAAACCACGGCCACCAGCAAAAAATCGAGGTAGCCAAAAGTCATGCTCAAAAAGCGCGCGCTTACGACGACCATTCTTTCCTCCGCTCTCCTGGCAGCCCTTGCCACAGGCATCGCCGCCGCGCAGGTGGAAACCATCACAGTGACCGCCACCAAGCGGGAATCGAGCACGCAGACGATTCCGATTGCGGTCAATGCCATGGGGGAACGCACGCTCGAACAGCTCCGGGTCAATGTCTTCAGTGACTATCTTCAACAGCTTCCAGGCGTCACCGCCGGGGGCTCCGGCCCGGGTCAGAACACGATCTATATTCGCGGCCTGGCCTCCACGACCCCGAACCTGACAACCGCCGGTGTCGCCGGCCTTGCACCGAATGTGGCCTTCTATCTTGATGAGCAGCCCCTGGGTCAGCCCGGGCGCAATCTTGATGTCTACGCCGCTGACATTGCCCGCGTCGAAGTCCTGCCCGGACCGCAGGGCACGCTCTACGGTGCCAGCTCGCAGGCCGGCACGGTGCGGATGATCACCAATGAGCCGGTCATCGGCGAGTTCGAGGCATCGGCCAGCTTTGGCACCTCCTTCACCGAAGGCGGTGAGATGAGCAATAATGCCGAAGCCGTGATCAACCTTCCGGTTTCCGAGAATTTCGCCCTTCGCGGCGTCGTCTATGTCGATAACCAGGGCGGCTATATCGACAATGTCGCCGGCACACGCTCGGCCATCGACAGCGCGCGCTTCCGCGCTGCCGGTACGATGCGCTCCAACGGTGTTCCGGTGAATGCCAACCGGGCCGGCTTCCAGGCCGGGTCCGATCTGAGCGGTGTCACCTTCCTCGACGCAGATAATTCCGGGCTGGTCGAGGAAAACTTCAATGATACGAGCTATCAGGGTTTCCGTCTCAGCGGCCTGTGGGACATCAATACCGACTTCAGCCTGCGCGTAACCCATACGCGGCAAAGGCTGAACAGCGACGGCGTCTTCTTCTCCGACCCGACCCTCGGCGACCTGGAAATCCAGCGCTATGAGCCGGACCGGATGGAGGATAGCTTCAGCAATACAGCCTGGACGCTTGAAGGGCGCCTCGGCATGCTGGATGCGGTCTATACCGGTGCCTATACCGACCGCCAGACCGACCAGCGGATCGACTATTCCGACTACCTCTTCGTCGGCCAATACCTGCCCTATTACATCTGCGACGGCTCGGTCTCCTATCCGGGCGGCGCAGCGCCGTCGGGCACGTGTCAGGCCCCGAACCTGTTTGTGAACTCCACCACGGATACGACAGTGTTCACGCAGGAGCTCCGCTTCAACACGCCGGAAGAGAACCGTTTCCGCGCGACATTCGGCGGCTTCTACAGCGAGCTTGAGCTGGCAGAACGCAATGACTTCACCTATCCCGGTTCGGTCAATGCCGTGCTGTTTGGCCAGACCGGCTTCTCGGATAATTACCCGTTCACGACAGGATACACTTCCGATCCGGGTCCCTTCCCGGCCGGCGTGATCTTCCGCAATGACGTGTTGAGAACTGACACCCAATACGGCTTCTTCGGTGAGGCGAGCTTCGACTTCAATGACCAGTTCTCGATCACGTTCGGAACGCGCTATTACGACATTGTCGTGGATCTTGAGGGCAGCGCCAATTCGTCCTTCTGTAACGGTTTCCAGGCCGACTCCAACTCCTACGGGACGGATATTTCCGACCTGTATAATGGCGATGGCGCGATCACTTTCCGCGGCACGTGCGATCCGGCCTCCCAGATCACCTATACCGATCCGAACACGCCCGGAATTCCCGCCTCGGTGGCGGCCGCGCTTGCGGCCCCGGACGCGGCGCGCACGGATGGCTTCATCTACAAGCTGACTGGTCAATGGACGCCGCGTGACGGCATGCTGTTCTACGCGACCTATTCGGAAGGCTTCCGTCCCGGCCTGCTCAACCGTCCAGGCGGTGCCGCCGGCCCGAACGGGTTTACCGTTCCCTTCGCGCTGGAAAGCGATGTCGTGACCAATTACGAGATCGGCTGGAAGCTCGACCTGATGAACGATCAGCTGCGGTTCAACGGCAATGCCTTCTTTGTCGACATCGAAAACCTGCAGACCACGATTTTCGACCCGTCCATCACCAATCTCTTCTTCTCGGACAACGCGGCCAATGCCGAGATCCGGGGTATTGAAGGTGATGTCACCTGGGCTCCTTCGACACTGCCCGGCCTTACGGTCACCGGCGCCTTCTCGGTTCTCGATACCGAAATCACGGAAGTCCTCACCCCGACGACGGACGTTGTGGTGGGTTCGGAACTGGCCTTTGCGCCCAACGTCCAGGGCAATCTCCGGGCGCGCTATCAGTGGCAGCTTGATAATGGCCTGACGGCCCACGTCATGCCGCAGATCGTCTTCTCGGGCGATTCCGTCAGTGACGTGATCGAGATCAACAAGGTTGCGCTCGATGGGTATACGATGGCCGGCTTCTCAACCGGGCTGACCAGCGATGGCTGGAGCGTTGAAGCTTACGTCGACAATCTCACCGACGAACGCGCCGAGTTGAGCAATAACTTCGTCTATGACCGGGAAAGGGTAACCATTGCCCGGCCGCGGACATGGGGCATTCGGGCGCGGGTCCAGTACTGATCCCGCACGCGACGACAGAGAGTTGATCCAGAAGGTGGGCGCGCCGCATTATTGCGGGGCGCCCACCCTTGTCAGACGGAAGCCGATTTGCCCGACACGATTCCAGCCGAACCCGATCTGTTGCAGACCGCACAGTCCCGCATGTATGCAGGGGAGTTCCGCGAAGCCATCGCCGTGCTCGACCAGGCACTCCAGTCCGGGGCCGACCCCGTTGAGGTGCGCTATATGCGCGCCGTCTGCCATCGCTATCTCAAAGACATGCCCGCGGCTGTGGCCGATCTCGCCGCGCTCAAACAGATCGTGCCGGATTTTGGCCGTGCCTATCAGGAGGAGGGTCACCTCCACCGCGATAGCGGCAATGCCGAGCGGGCACTCCTGGCCTATCAGCGCGCCTGCCGGTTCAATCCGGCCCTGCTGGCAAGCTGGAAATCCCAGGCCGATATATTGCGCGCCCTTGGACGGTCAGGGGAGGCCGACCAGGTTGACGCCCAGGCGCAGCGGCTGGAAGCCCTGCCCTCCGAGCTCGTCGCCGTTACCCATCTTCTCCATGAGGGCAAGCTGCTCAAGGCCGAACAGCTCTGTCGCGCCTATCAGCAGAAACACCCCCGTGACGTCGAGGGCATGCGTCTCCTGGCCGAGATTGGCAAACGCTTCGGGGTCATGGAAGACGCGGATTTCCTGCTCGAAACCGCGCTCGAACTCGATCCGGAGAATATCCAGCTACGGCTCGACTTCATCGACGTGCTGCGCAAGCGACAGAAATTCCAGGCTGCCCTGTCCCAGGCGCAGGCCCTTTATGAGCGCGAGCCCGGCAATCCGCTCTTCCAGTCCCATCTGGCGATTGAATCCATGCAGACGGGTGATTACGACACCGCGCTTGCCCTGTTCGAGACCATCCTGGAAACCCTGCCCGAAGACGCCGCCACACTGACCTCGCGCGGCCACGCCCTGAAAACACTGGGCGATCAGGACAAGGCCGTGGCCTCCTATAAGGCTGCCGCCCGCATCAAGGCCGATCATGGCGATGCCTGGTATGCGCTCGCCAATCTCAAGACCTACGCCTTCTCCGATGACGAGCTGGCCACGCTGCGGGCCCAGGAGGCCGGCGCCGATTTGGGATTCCAGGACCGCGTCTATCTCTGCTTCGCGCTCGCGAAAGCGCTCGAGGATCGCGGCGAGTATGCCGAAGCCTTTGCCTATTACGAACGCGGCAATGATCTCAAACGCGTCCAGACGCGCTACACCTCGGACCAGATGGAAGAGGAGCTCGCCGCCCAGGCGCGCATCTGTACGCCGGACCTGTTCGCGAAACAGGCGGGCAGGGGCTGTCCGTCGCCGGACCCGATCTTCATCGTCGGCTTGCCACGCGCCGGCTCGACCCTGATTGAGCAGATCCTCGCTTCGCACAGCCAGGTCGATGGCACGCTGGAACTGCCCAATATCCTCGCCTTGTCCCACCGCCTGCGCGGCCGCAAGCGGGTGAGCGACAGCACGGTCTATCCGCGCATCCTGCATGATCTGGACGCGGAAAAACTGCGCGAGCTGGGCGAGGACTATATCGAGAACACGCGTATTCACCGCCAGGGCGCGCCCTTCTTCACCGACAAGATGCCGAATAACTTCCGGCATATCGGCCTGATCAAGCTGATCCTGCCCAATGCGAAAATCATCGATGCGCGGCGCGGCGCGATGGCGTGCTGTTTCTCCGGTTTCAAGCAATTATTCGCCGAGGGCCAGGAATTCACCTACGGGCTCGACGAGATCGGCCGCTATTACAAAGCCTATGTCGCGCTGATGGATCATTGGGACGCGGTTCTGCCCGGCCAGATCCTGCGCGTGCACCATGAGGACGTCGTCGAGGATGTCGAGGCCCAGGTGCGGCGGATTCTGGACTTCTGCGGCCTGCCCTTCGAGCCCGCCTGTGTCGACTTCCACACCACCAAACGGGCTGTACGCACCGCGTCATCCGAACAGGTGCGCCAGCCGATCAACAAGGATGGCGTGGATCAATGGCGTCATTTTGAGCCCTGGCTTGCCCCGCTCAAAGAGGCCCTGGGAACTGAACTCGCGAAAGCCTGAGGAGACGACGGGATGTCCCGGAAATTCTACAAGACGACCCACAAGACCGGCGAAAACAATGTCGAACTCCTGGGGCTGGACGTCCATAATCCGGTCTTCTTCCTGGCGGCGGGGCTGGTCGTCACCTTCATCAGCCTCACCCTGGCCTTCCCGCAATCGGCCTCCGCCATTCTGCTCTCATCACGCACCTGGGTGTTGCAGACCTTCGACTGGCTGTTTGTCTCGACCGTCAATATCGTCTTCCTCTTCGCCCTCTTCGTGATGATTTCCCCGCTCGGACGCTTGCGTATCGGCGGCCGCACTGCGTCGCCGGATTTCTCGACCATGTCCTGGCTGGCCATGCTGTTCTCGGCCGGTATCGGGATCGGCCTGATGTTCTGGGGAGCTGCCGAGCCGCTCGCCTACTATATCGACTGGGCCGGCACGCCGCTCGGGGTCGAGCCGCGCACCGAGGCCGCCCATGATCTGGCGCTCAGCGCGACCATGTTTCACTGGGGTCTCAATGCCTGGTCGATCTACGCCGTCATGGGGCTGGCGCTGGCCTATTTCACCTTCTCCAAGGGATTGCCGCTCACCGTCCGCTCGGCCTTCTTTCCGCTGCTCGGCGACCGGATCTGGGGCTGGCCAGGACATCTGATCGACCTGCTCGCGGTGATCGCCACCCTGTTCGGGCTGGCCACCTCGCTCGGACTGGGTGCCCAGCAGATCTCGAGTGGCCTGCACTATCTGTTCGGAATGGATGCCGGGATCGGCCTGCAGGTCGGCATTATCGTCTTCATCACCGGCATCGCCACAGTCTCGGTCGTGCGCGGACTCGATGGCGGTGTGAAAGTCCTGTCCAATATCAATATGGCGATGGCCGCGGCCTTCATGCTCTTCGTCTTCGCCGTCGGGCCAACCCTGCTTATCCTGACCGGTTTCTGGGAAAACACGGTCAATTATGTCCGCGACTTCATCCCGCTTTCCAACTGGATCGGGCGTGAGGACACGGAATGGTTCCACAGCTGGACCATTTTCTACTGGGCCTGGTGGATTTCCTGGTCGCCTTTCGTCGGCATGTTCATCGCCCGCATTTCCAAGGGCCGCACCGTGCGGCAATTCCTGTTCTGCGTGATCTTTGTTCCCCTGCTCATCACCGTGGCCTGGTTCACCATTTTTGGTGAGATCGCGATTTTGCAAGCGGATTCAGGCGTCGGCGAACTCGCCAACGGGATCGACCGGGTCTCGCTGGTGCTGTTCGAAATGCTGGAACAACTGCCCTTCGAGCGTATCGCCTCAATGCTGGCGGTCGTCCTCGTGCTGGTCTTCTTCGTGACCTCGTCGGATTCAGGCTCCCTCGTCGTCGACAGCATTACCGCCGGCGGCAAACTCCACGCCCCCGTCCCACAGCGCATTTTCTGGGCCTCCATGGAAGGCCTGATCGCGATTGTCCTGCTCTATGGCGGCGGTGCCCAGGCGCTGCAGGCCTTGCAGGCCGGCACGATTGCCGTCGGCCTGCCCTTCACCCTCGTTCTGCTGGTCTGTTGTTTCAGCCTCTGGAAGGGATTGTCACAGGATTCGCACGCCCTGAGAGCTCTGGAGCGCGCCGAGGCCCTCGAGAACGAGGCCCCGGCGTGACGGGAACGGGCCCGGCCATCAGGCCGGGCGCGACGCCTTCACGGCGAGTTCCAGAATATCCAGCCCTTCATCGAGCGTGTCGAAACCGATGGTGAGCGGCGAGAGGAAGCGGATGACATTGCCGCGCACGCCGCAGGAGAGCAGGAGCAGGCCGCGCTGGCGCGCCTCGGCGACGATGCGCGCGGTGCGAGCCGGATCGGGGCGGGTGGCGTCACCATCCTCTACCAGCTCGATCGCGGCCATCGCACCGAGCGTGCGGATATCACCAATGCCGGTATCCGACTGACGGATCGCCGCACAGCGGCGCACAATCCGCTCACCAATCTCGATGGCCCGTTCGCACAGGCCTTCCTCGGCGATGACATCGAGCACGGCGAGACCAGCGGCGCAGCCCAGCGGCGAGCCGCCATAGGTACCGCCCAGACCGCCCGGTGCCGGCGCATCCATGATCTCGGCCTTGCCGATGACGCCCGAGATGGGAAAGCCGCCGGCCATGGCCTTGGCAATCGTCATCAAATCGGGTTCGATTCCGGTATAATCCGTGGCAAACATGCGGCCTGTGCGGGCAAAACCGGTCTGGATCTCGTCAACAATCATGAGAATGCCGTGCTGGTCGCAAATCGCGCGCAGGGCCTGCATGAAGGCGGGCGAAGCGGCATAGAAGCCGCCCTCGCCCTGGACCGGCTCGATAATGATCGCGGCCACACGAGCCGGATCGACATCGGATTTAAACAATTGGTTCAACGCCTTGAGCGAATCCGCCTCTTCAATGCCGATATAGGGCGCCGGGAATGGGGCGTGAAACACCTCCCCGGGGAAGGGTCCGAAGCCGAGCTTGTAGGGCGCGACCTTGCCGGTCAGCGCCATGCCCATCATCGTGCGGCCATGGAACCCGCCGGCGAAGGCAATGATGGCAGGCCGGCCGGTCGCGGCGCGGGCAATCTTGACCGCATTCTCGACCGCCTCGGCGCCCGTGCTCAGGAAGATCGTCTTCTTCGGCGACGGCCCCGGTGCCAGCTCATTGAGCCGCTCGGCCAGCCGCACATAGCTCTCATAGGGCGTGACCTGGAAGCAGACATGGGAGAAATTATCCAGCTGGGCAGCGACCGCAGCCTTCACCTTCGGGTGGTTATGACCCGTATTGGTCACGGCGATCCCGGCGGCGAAGTCGATATAGCGACCGCCCTCGACATCCCAGATTTCCGCGTTCAGGGCGCGGCTGGCAAAGACCGGATGCATGACGCCGACACCGCGCGGCGTGGCCGCCTGACGTTCAGCCCAGAGCGTTGAGTTTGTCATTGTCTCATTTGTCCCCCGGCGCTCAGGCCGAGAGCCCTCCCATCAACATGTATTTGATCTCGAGATAGTCCTCGAGGCCGTGGCGCGATCCTTCGCGGCCAAAGCCCGATTGCTTCACACCGCCAAACGGCGCCGCGGCCGATGACAGAATGCCTTCATTAATGCCGACCATGCCGTATTCCAGCGCCTCGCCGACGCGCCAGGCGCGGCCGATATCGCGGGTGAAGAGATAGGCGGCGAGGCCGTAAATCGTGTCATTGGCCATGGCGATAGCCTCGGCCTCGGTGTCGAAGACGATCAGCGGCGCCACCGGCCCGAAGATCTCTTCCTGCGCGATGTCCATTTCCTGGCGCACGCCCTCAATGACGGTCGGCTGGTAGAAGAGCTCGCCGGCGGCATGCTTGGCCCCGCCCGTGAGCACTTTGGCTCCATCGGCGCGCGCGGCGGCGACCAGGCGCTCGGTCTTGGCAAGGCCGGCTTCATTGATCAGCGGTCCGACCTCGCAGCCCGTCATCTCGCCATCGCCGACCTTGAGCGCGGCAACGCGCGCGGCCAGGCGTTTGGCGAATTCCGGCATGATACCGGCCTGAACGAACATGCGATTGGCGCAGACGCAGGTCTGCCCGGCATTGCGGAATTTCGACGCCATGGCGCCCTCAATGGCGGCATCCAGATCGGCATCGTCGAACACGATGAAAGGCGCATTGCCGCCCAGTTCCATCGAGGCCTTCTTCACCGTCGGCGCCGATTGCTCCAGCAGTTTGCGGCCGACGGCGGTCGAGCCGGTGAAGGTGATCTTGCGCACATCCGGATTGGTGGTGAGCTCGCCGCCAATGTCTGAAGCCCGGGTCGAGGTGATGATATTGAACACGCCCGCCGGCACGCCCGCCTCCTCGCCCAGCTTGGCGGCGATGAGAGCGGAAAGCGGGGTCTCGGCGGCGGGTTTGGCGACCATGGTGCAGCCGGCGGCAAGCGCGGCAGCGGCCTTGCGCATCAGCATCGCATTGGGAAAATTCCACGGCGTGATCGCCGCGCACACCCCGACCGGCTGCTTGATCACGAGGATACGGTTATTGGCCGAGGAGGACGGGACGACCTCGCCATAGACGCGCTTTGCCTCTTCGGCGAACCATTCCAGATAGGAGGCGCCGTAGAGAATCTCGCCGCGCGCTTCGGTGAGCGGCTTGCCATTCTCGCGGGTCAGGATCAGGGCCAGCTCGTCGGCGCGCTCGACCATGAGGTCACGCCAACGCCGCAGGATTGTGCTGCGCTGACCTGCCGGCAGAGCGGCCCAGGCTGGCTGGGCGGCCTTGGCGGCGGCGATGGCAGAGCGGGTCTCGGTGACACCGCAATCGGCGACCGACGCGATAACGGCACCGCTGGCCGGATTGGTAACGTCGAATCGGCGCTCATCCGCCGCATCACACCAATGACCGTCGATATAGGCCTGGGTCGGGCAGGCCGGGCTTATAGCCGACATGACATATCCTCTTCTCGATAATTGAGGCCAGTTTAGGCTTTCGCCGCACTGGCCATAGGGCCAGATTGAGCCGGCGCGTCGAACCAGATCAGGCTTTGATCTCGACGCGTCTACGGTCGAGCATCCGCGCTGGCAGCAGCATCACCAGACCGCTCAATGCCAGCCCGATCAAGGCCAGATTGATCAATCCGGGAAAGCCGCCATCGCTCGCCAGCGCCCAGCCGGCCACCATCGGGCCGGAGGCCAGGCCAAGCTTGGAGATGAAACCGCCAAAAGCTGAGGCCTGACCGGCCTTGTCGAACTCCGCCGTCATGCCGAGCAGATAGGCGATGACAAAGCCCCAGGTGATGCCGGTGCCGCAATTGGCGACCATATAGGCGACAGGATCGCCGCTGAAATGGAAGATCGCTGTACCGACCAAGGTCAGTCCCATGGCGGCGATCAGCAGGGGCAGGCGCCCGAAGCGCAAGCCGCAGACCATGACCAGGAAGGGTCCGGCCAGGGCGACCCAGGTCGCCAGCCCCAGCGCGAGGGAGACATAGCCGCGATCCAGCCCGTAATCGAGACCGAGCCGGATGATATAGGCGAGAAGGCCCATATTTGCGGCCTGGAAAAGGAAGATCGCCACCAGGGTCAGCAGCAGCGGCGTCCACTGGATCTTGCCATCGGCCAGGGGATCCTTGACCCGCGGCGGATAGGCCGAGAGGAAGGGCAGCATGATCAGCGTGGCCGCGCTGAACAGGGCCAAAGCGATGAAGAGCGCCTGGGTGCCGTAAAGCGGTGCCAGGGGCGGCAGCACCATCACGGCCAGCCCGCCGAGCCCGAATTGCACGAAGAGCAACATGCCGAAAGTGCGGTCGGGATTGGCCGTGCGCGCAATGACGGCAAATCCGGTGCCGGTGAGCACGCCGCCAAAGACACCGTGGATCAGGCGTACAGGGAACATGACCTCATAGCTGTCGATGGCAATCGAGCCGAGATCGATGGCGATCAGCACGATCAGGCAGACCAGGGCCAGCGCCTTCCAGGGCAGGCGCTTGACCAGAAAGACCGAGAGCAGCGCGCCGGCGGCGGCACCATAGATATTGACCGAGCCGATCTGCCCGGCCTGCGCCTCGGTGAAGCCGATGCCGCTGACCAGACCGTCGACAATCGCGGCCATGATATTGACGTAGAAGAGACCGGCCGTGGCGAGAAAGGCCAGCAGGACGGCGGCGATCAAACCGTTCGGAGGCGCCTTGGGCAGGCCGCGCGGCGGCGTGACGGTGTTGATGGCTTCACTCATGGCACGGCCTCGCAGAAAGGTTGAATGGCAAAGGATTGGGCCGCAGCGCGGCGCCAGGCGAATTCGCGCCCGTCGCTGACATAGAAATAGACCTGTCCGTTGGGCATCAGGGCGAGGGAAAGCCCGCCATAGCCGGACATGGACGGGATCCAGACATCATGGCCGCAGCCGAGGTATTCGCCCGCATTATAGGCCCAGAAGCCGGCCCGGTAGCGCAGGCTGTCATCGATGGCCGGCAGGCCCCGGTCGGCGGGATTCTGTTGCAGGGCAGCGGCAAGCAGCTCGCGATCAAGCCAGCTTTCGCCCTCGATCACACCACCGGCCTGCAGGAAGAGCGCGATCCGGGCCAGATCATCAGCCTGCAGGGTCAGCCCCCAACCAGTGAAAGGCTGGGCCTCGGCATCACGGGTGCGGCGGGTCTGCATCGCCAGCGGTGAGAGGTTCAAGGCGCGCCAGATCGGCACGAGAAGGTCGTCATAGAGATCGGCATCGGCGCGCCCGCTCTGCTGGCGCAGATAGGCCTGCATGGCCGTGCCGAGCAGATAGGTGTCGGTGGTGTGATAGACCCAGCGCGTGCCCGGTTCGGCCTGGCGCGGATGCAGCGAACAGGCCCGCCCGATCTTCCCGGCGTGGGTTTCCTCCAGCATGAACTCCCAGAGCTCGGGCGCGCTTTCATCGGCATCATAGACGTCTGAAGTGTAGTTGCCGGTCGCCATGTCGAGCGCTTGCTCGAAGGTCACGTCGCCCCAGCGTTCCGCATCGCATTGCGGCACATAATCCGCGATCCGCGCCTGTCGTGCGCCGGGATAGAGCTGCTCCAGCCGCATCAATCCGATACCGCCGACGATGGATTTGGCCAGTGAATAGGAGGGCAGCGGGATAACCGCGCAATAGGGATCCGGCCCCTGCCGCGTGTCACAGGCACCGGCATAGAAATGGCCATCGGCGACGAAGCCATAGGCCGTCATATTCTCCGGGGAGACTTCAAGCGCCGATCCGATCTCGGCGGTATCGACCTGCGGATAGGCCTGCGCGAGATCGCCAATATCGGCCCGCGGCAAGCGGGCGGCGCGCTCGGCACGCCAGGCCTCACGCACAGCGTCCCCGGCAAGGCTGTCGCCCGCCATGAAACCAAGCGGCAGGCGCGCCATCAGATCGAATTTCAGATAGGCGCAGGTCTCGGCGCCCATTTGCAGCACGGCTTGCGAGACCTCACCGGTCTCGCGATAGAGGAAGCTCATCAGCCCGTTATGGATGCAATTGGCATTGCGCTCCTGCAGCGCCACCGGCAGGGCGGCGCGCAGCCAGCCCTCACCATCACCGCCATCCCAGATCCGGCCCGGCTGGAAGATCCACTCCCATTCGGGATGATCGGCGCGTTGGGGTCCGCGCTGCACGGGAATCAGATCTGCGCCATCGCTGACCAGATCGACCGCGAAGGCGGGCAATTCATCCAGGCGGTCGGCGCGGGAGATGGCGTCGAACTCATCATGCAAGAGCGTGAACCGGTCAGCGCGCCTGTCGGTGGCGAGCGAGAGCCGTCCATTGAGACCGGCCGGCGGGGGCGGCGCTGCAACCGGCGGTGCGAAGACAGAGCTCGCATAGGCCGCCTCCAGGGGCGCTGTCCCGAGCAGGGTTTCAGCGGGCAATTCCTGCGGCAGTGCGGCCAGCGGCACCTGGCCCGCGACGCGGACATTATCGGCCCAGCACGTGTCATTGGACGCATTGCCGGCCGCGCGGAGGCGGACCAGCATGGCGCGATCGCTCTCGGAGGCCGGGACATCGCCGGCAATCGGGGTCAGGCTCACAGCATCATCCTGTCCATCGGCAATACGGCCAATCTCGGCCCAGTTCCGGCCATCGAAACTTGTCTCCAGGCGGCAGCTATCCTCGCCTTCCAGCCCGTCGGCGGCAAAATTGGCAGAGACCCGGATCGTCTGGCCGGCCGGAACGGAGACGACCGCGGCGACCCAGGCATCGCGTTGCAGGCGCAGGGAGAAATTGCCGGCATATTCGCTGATGCGGATATCGCCGCGCCCCGGCACACCGCGCCAGCCCTCGGCATCGCCATCCTGGAAATCATCGGAGAACAGGGTCTCGGCCATGACGGGGCCGGCCAGCATGGCCATCATCCCCAGCGCCAGAAGCGCGGCGCGCATCATGACGTCACACCCAGCAGGGCCGCGAGCGGTGCCAGCTCGCGCTCATAGCGCCGCCAGCGGCCGACCGCGCCGGCATAAAGCGGCTGGCGCACTTGCGCCGCGCTCGCGGTCGCCGTCGGGCTGGCATTGGTATGGAAGTCCAGACAGGCCGGATCCCAGTCGACGCCGACATGACCCAGCAGACGCCGCGTCTCGGCCTCCTGGCCGGCGATGATGTCCTCATAGCGCACATCCAGGATCCGGCCCGGCAGGACGGTGCGCCAATGCTGCATCAGCCGATCCTTGGCCAGCATGTATCCGGCGAGATCGGCGAAATCATAGGAGAAGGGATAGCCCATCCGGAAGAGGGCCTTGTACATGCCCAGCGCATTATCCATCGGATCGCGAACGAGATGGATGATGCGGGCATTGGGCAGGGCGGCGGCGATGAGGCCGATATAGAGGAAATTGGCGGGCGTCTTGTCGATGAAGAAGCGGTGATGCTGGCGGCGCTCGGCGACACGCGACATATAGGCCGCGCCCAGCGCGCGCATATCCAGCGCGGCGGATCGGGACACCAGATCCTGCTTGCTGCTGCCGCGTGCGAGACCTGTCAGCGCCAGCGGCCAGTCATTGAGCTCGCCCAGGCTCTCGATTTGCGTGTGGGCGCTGAGGATACGGTCGACCAGCGTCGTGCCGCTGCGGGGCAGGCCGAGGACGAAGACCGGGCCCTCGCTGTCATCATAAGAGTGATCGGCCGAAAAGAATGCGGCATCGAAGACCTCGGCGATCCGCTCCATCGTCGCGACATCGCCCTCGACCCGATAGGCCATCATCGCCCGCCGCGCCGCCGCGCCGCGCTTCAGCGCCTCGAAGCTCTCGGCGTACTGGCCCAGGTTTTCCAGTTCCAGGGCGAGCGCATAATTGAGCTGGACCTCACCCATCGCGGTGCGTTTCGGCGCCGCGAGCATGCGCCGGATCTCGGCGACATGATTGCTGTCAGGCGTCTGCTTGCGCAGCGTCGCGCGGTTATAATAGGCGTCGTAATCATGCGGCGTCTGCGCAATCAGCCGGTCAAATTCACGCTCGGATTCCGCAAGCTTTCCCGTTGCGATCAGGCTCGAGGCGAAATTATAGCGGATCGCCGCTTGACCGGGATCGAGCCCGGCCGCCAGCCGGCCACAGCGCTCGGCGGCCTCGAAGGCACCGCACTGGGTATAGGCCTCGCTGAGACGGCTCATCCAGGGCGCATCGCCGGCCGCTTCGCCCTCCATCGCCGCCAGGCTGGCAAGGGCGTTTCGGATTGCGCCGAGATGCACCAGCGCCTCGACATCGAGCAAACGTATCAGCGGCGAGGCGGGGGCGAGTTTCAGGGCACGGGCCAGCTGAGCCCGCATCGCGGCATGGTCGCCGCTCATCTGTTCCAGCCGGGCGGCGGCGATCCAGCCATCGACATAGCCGGGCTCGTCTCGCAGCAAGGCCTCGATCAGGGCGCGGGCCTCGGCGAGCTGGCGGCCACGCAGGGCCCGATCAATCTCGGCCAGTCGTGTCTTGGGGGCGATATTTGCGATCAGACTGTCCATGGCAAGGGCGAAAGGGTGGCCGACTCGGACGGCCACCCTGTCATCCTACCTGATCAGAAATTATAGCGCAGGGTCGCGCCAATGGTTCTTGGCAGAGAAATCATCTGCTTGTTGCCATTGCCGAAATACCCGTCCGCAGGTGAGGTTCCCATGTAGGCCTCGGTGAAGATGCCGGTGATGCCTTCCTCATTGGTGATATTCTTCACCCAGAAGGACAGGTCCACCGCATCACGCGAGAAGGTCGTCGTCAGATTCCAGATCGCAAACCCGTCCAGCGGAACATTGAAGGTTGGCGAGGTGGTGACCGCATTGGTCGTTTCCGACTGATAATAGCCGTCCAGCCGTGTGAAGGACGACCAATTGCTCAGCTGGGTCGTATAATCGAGCGACCAGTTGAGCTGATGCTCCGGTGTGCCCGGCAACATGGCGCCATCGAGGGCGATTGGCGTCGCCGGTGCCGGACGATCCGGTGCGTAGAAATCCGCCCCGAGCTCGGCATTGATATAGGCATAGCCCAGCGAGTAGTGCCAATCATCGCCGATGAAGCCGTCGATCGAGGCTTCCAGGCCCATCGAGCTGGCTTCACTGCCATTCTGCACCGCGAAGAAGCCCCAATTGGTCGAGGCCGTATTGAATTGCGGATCGGTCCAGTCGACGTAGAAGACGCTGACATCATAGCGGAAATCGCCATGGTCACCCTTGAAGCCGATCTCGTAATTGACCACGGAATCGGAGCCGTAGATCTGCCAGCGCGGATCCTCCGCATAGACACCCGTGAGCGGGACCGCATTCGAACCACCGCGGCGATAGCCCTCGGAGATCGTGCCGTAGAGCATGTCTTCGTCGGAGAAGCGCCAGGCCATGTTGAACTTGAACAGGACATCGTCCTCAGCCGAGGAGAGTGTAGCGTTCACATCCGGATAGAGCCCGGTCCACAGCGGCAGCGCCATGAAGGTGTCATTGTCCGACTCATTGTCGAAATAGCGCGCACCCAGGGTCAGGTCGAGGTCTTCGCTGGCATGCCAGGTCAGCTCACCGAACAGGGCTGTCTCGGTGAAGTTCTCGATCCGGCGATAGGCCCAGTCCTGGTCACCGGAGACGGCACCGGCGGCGAAGGGCAGGAAGGCATCCCACCAGGCCTTGAAACCGCGCAGATAGCTGCCTTGAGTGGATTCCATCTGTTGCTGGCGATAGAAGCCGCCAACCACATAGTCGAAATTGCCGCCATCATCGGTGACCAGGCGGATTTCCTGGACCACGGCTTCGTCGGCATAGGTCCGCACGGCGGAGGCCATCGGGCGCGGGTAATTATAGTAGAAACCGAGCCAGCCAGCCTGGGCATAGAAGCCGGTGTTCTCGCTCGTGCTGTCGCCATTATGGTCATAGTGCGAGGTCGAGGAGGTCAGGGTCGCGAAACCGAGATCCATTTCCATCTCGAGCGATGTCATATTGATATCACGCGAAGACGGCTCCAGCTGGACCGATCCGTTCTCGTAATCGCCATAGGCATTGCCATAACCGTCAACGCCGACCGTCTGCTGCCGGCGCCCGCCAACATCATCAGACTGGCGCGCATGTACCAGGCGCAGCGAGAAGGTGTCGGTCGGCTCCCACAGGAAGGTCGCGCGGCCCATCCAGGTCTCGACCGTGTCGGCATCGACGACCGAGCGATAGGAGGCCGCCGGATCAAGGATGCCATTGGGCGCAACCGGGGCACCATTGGCGTCGAGATTATAGACATTCACATAATCGGTGATGCCCGGATAATCGCCGAAACTCCCGACCAGACGCAGCGCAGCATGGTCACCGAGCGGCAGGTTGAGGACGCCGTCGAGGCCATAGCCCCAGTCCTCGGAGCCTTCGACATTCGACGTCGAGGCGCTGAGATAGCCATTCACTTCGCCGAAATCGGGATCGCGTGTGATGTAGCGGATCGTACCACCCAGCGAGCCCGAACCGTAGAGCGTGCCTTGCGGGCCGCGCAGGACTTCGACCCGGTCGAGATCGCGCAGGGTGAAGCCGGCGAAGACCGGCGTGTCATTGATATAGGTCGAGACCGAGGCAACCGAGGACACGGCATAATCACCCAGACCATTGCCATCGACGGCCAGGCCGCGAATGCGCGCCGCGTTCAGCGTGCCCGAATTGCGCGCGCCGCGATCCACCACGGCGACGCCGGGGATGGAGCGCAGGAGCTCGGCCTCGTCGACGATATTGCCGCGCTCGATATCGGCGCCGCCCACGGCGGAGATATTATAGGGAACGTCAGAGACGCTCTCATCGCGGCGCGTCGCCGTCACCGTAATGACTTCGCGGCGGCTATCGGCTTGATCATCCTGCGCATAGGCGGGAATGAAGGCGCCGGAAGCCAGGGCCGTCGTCCCCAGAAGCACGGCCATGACCGTCGAGCGGCCGGCAGATTTTTGTGCAGATTGTCTCATAACATCACCCTTATCACCCGTTACTGCGGGTCCTTAAGTCGATCCGGTCCAGGCCGGTCCCCTTCACTCGATGACAGAAAGCCGCGGCTTTGATGCCCGGCCCTCCCCCTTGCCGTCACCGGCTGATCCTTCGTCCTGTCGTTGCGGCATGGTCAGCGCCCCCAGGCCGGGCATGCCCGCCTGTCGCAGCGCCGGGTCCGCGTGCAGCGGAAACAGTGCCGGTGCATCGCGGAAACTCTTGAGAACCTGGCCGAGGCCATTCCAGCCGCGCTCGCGCACGCGGCGGACCTGTTCGAGATCAAGTTCGAAGGCCATCACCTCGCGGCCGGCACCGGCCTCGTGCAGCAATTCGCCACCGGGCCCGTAGACCACCGAGCGGCCATTGCCCTGCTCGCCGGCCACATTGATGTCGACGAAGTAGCACTGATTGACCGCCGCATTGGCGCGGGCAATCGCCAGCTCGACATCGCGGTCGACCGTGTTGGTCATGGTCGGCAGGATGATGACCTCGGCGCCCATGGCGCACATCGTGCGGATCGCCTCGGGGAACCACATGTCATAGCAAATCGCGATGCCGACACTGCCAATCCCCGGGACATCGAAGACGACATAGCCCGACCCGGATTCAACGCCCTGCTCATAGGGCAGGAAGGGGAAGAGCTTGTCGTAGCGGGCGATGATGTCGCCGTGCGGATCGATGACCGGGGTCATGTTGTAGATCTTGCCGGCACGGCGCTCATAGAGCGAGCCAGGGATCAGCCACAGACCGGTCTCCTGCGCCAGGGCCTGCAGCCGGCGCTCGGTCGGACCGCCCGCGGGCTCGGCCTTGTCGAGGCTGGCGCCGTGGATGACCAGCTCACCAATGGCAACCATCATCACCCAGGGAAAGCGTTTCGCGATCGAACGGATTTCACGCTCGACGAGATCGAGATTGTCCGAAGCGGCGGCGTCGAGCTGAATGGTGGCGATCGCCAGTAAAGACATGAACTCATCCCTGATTGCGCTGGCCATGGGTGGGCGCGTGAACGCACACCGTCTGCCTTGTGCAAACCATGGCAGGGCATTCACGGGTGGCTTAGAACCAGATCAGGGCGATCTATGGTACCAGTTGGGCCAGATCAGGCTTTTGTCTTTGGACCAGATGGACCGGTCTCGTCGCCTGGCGCGCGGCTGAGGACGGCGCCGTCAACGGGGCGGCCCTGATCATCCAGCCAGGACAGGCGGTCGCCATCAATCCGGATATGAAAGCCGAGCGCTTCGCCAAAGGCCCAATTGCGCCATTGGCGGTACCATTTATCGCCCTCGACCCACCAGCGGCCACTATCCTGGTCCTCGCCGCCATAGCCGGCGCGGCCGCTCATGCTTCCGTCCGGGCCCAGCACAATCGTGCAGGGCTCGCCATAGACCGTGTTGTAGAGCAGGGTCGCCGAGCTCATCGCCGCGGCGATCTCCTCCGGCCCGAGCCAGCCATCCTCCGCTGCCGGAGCCGTCGCCGGATCTCCATGGTCGAGCTCGCGCATGAGCTGGGACAGGGTCTCGATCCCCGCCCGGATTTCCGGCGCCGGTAGCCCCGTCACGCCGAGGCGGAACATGTTTTTCGGACCATCGGGCAGCGCAAACCAGTCATCGGCCGGCTCGATCAATATGCCCCGCGCCTCCGCCGCCCGGATGAGCACGCGGGCATCCAGATTGTCCGGACCGCGCACCCAGTAAGTGGTGCCGCCCTCCACCGGCGCGATGGCGATCGAGGAGGGGCGGTAATGGTTGAGCGCATCGCGCAGGGCGATCAGGCGCTCCTCGCTGACCCGGCGCAGGCGCCGCAGCATGGCGTCATAATGGCCAAGCGAGAGGAAGAAGGCGGCGGCGCGCTGATTATTCGGTGACGGACGGCGCGTGGTGAGATCGCGCAAGCGCCGCGCCTCATTGATGATCCTGGCCGGTGCGACCATGAAGCCGAGCCGCACACCCGGTGCGAGGACTTTGGAGAGGCTGGCGATATAGATCACCCGGCCCTCTTCATCGAGGCTGCGCAGGGCCGGCAGCGCGTCGCCGAGATAATTCATTTCGCACTCGAAATCATCCTCGATAATGAGGAAATCCTCGGTCGCGGCCGCTTCGAGCAAGGCGCGCCGCCGCTCCATCGACATCGTCACACCCGTCGGCCGCTGACGGCTCGGCGAGGCATAGACCAGATCACTGCCGCGCAGCCGCGCATCGACGACGAGCCCCTCATCATCAACCGGCTGATGCTGCAGACGGGCGCCATACATGGAGAAGAGCTCGCGCAGATCGGGCAGGCCGGGCTCCTCCAGGCAGATGCGCGCCTTGGCATCGGCAAAGAGCTGGGCCACCAGGAAGAAGGCCTGCTGCTCGCCCACCGTCACCAGCAATTCATCCGACCCGGCGCGTATGCCGCGCCGCGGCAGGAGCTTGGTGCGGATCTCCTCGATCAGGGCAGGATCATCGACCTCGCCATTATCGAGCGACCATTCCTCGACCTCATTGACCGCCAGCGCCAGCCGACTCGCCTCGCGCCATTCCGCGGTCGGAAAGAGCGTCTTGTCATAGCGGCCCTCAATGAAGGGGAAGCGGTATTTCTGCCAGTTTGGCGGGCATTTATAGCTCTGGGAATGCGGCCGCACGCCGCGCAGGAAACGCACGGCCTCGACCTTGTCATGCCCGGTCTCGCGCCCCGCCACGCGCACCATGCCGCGCCCCGGCGCGGTGGTCTCGGCGATGAAGATCCCCGAGCGTTCGCGCGCTTCCAGATGCCCCTCGGCGATCAATTGCTGATAGGCGAGGAAGACCGTATTGCGCGACACGCCGAGCACATTCGCCAGCTTGCGCGAGGACGGCAATTTGCGTCCCGGCGGAAAGATGTCGGCCGCAATCGCCTCGATCACCCGCCGCCGGATCTGCTCCTGCAGGGACTGGCCCAGGCTGGCATCGACCCGGAACAGGGGCGCAAAGGACTTCGCCGAATTCGTCATACCCCGCCGCAATCTGAAGCCAAGAATCTCACCCGACGAACCTGACAGGCCCGGCAAGGACCTGCCAAGGCAAATTTCTGCGGGTGCGGCCATCCCGATCAAACCACCACCGGCGCGAACTGGGCAGCGACATAGCTTCCGTAGGCGAGCAGCATAAGTCCGGCCACGACCCGGCCGATCCTCCTCGCAAAGACCAGCGCGGCGCCGAAGAGCACCGCGATTCCCAACATGACCGGAATGTCGAAGCTGACAAACTTGTCGGCGATCGGGATCGGCGCGATCAGCCCGGCAATGCCGAGGATACCCAGGATGTTGAAGATGTTGGAGCCGACGATATTACCGAGCGCGACATCCGTCTTGCCGCGATAGGCCGCGAGAACCGATGTCGCGAGCTCGGGAAGGCTGGTTCCCACCGCCACGATGGTAAGGCCGATGACGGCCTCGGATATGCCGAACTGGCGGGCGAGGGCGCTCGCGCCCTCCACGAGCCATTCCGCGCCAAAGAACAGAACGGCGAATCCTCCCAGGAGGCTGACCAGAGCGATCCCGATATTGCCGCCCCCCGCCCCTTGCTCTGTTTCGACCGGCGGCGGCGGAGCCGACCGTTCCTGCAGGAATGCCAGCACAAGATAGGCAAGCAGGGCGGCGACGAGCACCACGCCCGTGAGGCGGGAGATCACGCCGAATGCTGCCAGGGCCAGCAAAAGGACAGACGCACCGATCATCACCAGCGCGTCCCGCTTGACCGTGCGGCTCCAGCCCTCGGGCGGGCGAACAAGGGCCGCCAGGGCGACGATCAGGATAACATTGGCGATGTTCGAGCCGACCGCGTTACCGATGGCGATTCCGGGCTGACCGTCCAGGGAAGCTCTCGTCGATACCAGCAATTCGGGCAAGGAGGTCCCGAAACCGACAATGGTCAGGCCAATCAGGAGTTCGGAAATGCCAAGCTTGCGGGACACCGTGACCGCGCCTCGCAGTAGCAGTTCTCCCCCCAGGAATAGCGCAACAAGGCCTCCTGCAATCAGCACAAGCGCAAATCCCATTTGCCATGTCCCTCCCGGAGGCTGTCATCTCGCAATTCTTTCCCGGTGAAAACCGTAACCGGTGCCGTGAGGCGAACGCAAACCGGTGACCGCACTCGCAGGAAATCATTGTGTCAGACGCAATTAATCGAGGCGCGCGCCGGTAGTAATACTGTGTGTCCCAATGATTCGCTGTCCCGATTATTCCCGGCTCTTCGCCAACAAACCTGCGTCATCCTGACCCCCGCCAGCCGCGAGTATGATGCGTTTCTTCCGGTCGCACGGGAGGGGTGAGCCCAGTCAGTGGCGGCGATCGGGAGCCTGGAGATTTCGGTGCGCGAGGTCTGGACAGGCGATCACGCCAGCACAGCCCTGACAGGGCCGCGCTAGCCCGGCTGTGCACTCGCTTTCGCCCGCCATTCATCGGGGATGGGCACGGCCTTGCGGGCCCTGGTGTCAAAGCAGACGGCGACGCTGGTGAGACGGGCGGCGCGCTCCTTGCGGGTCAGATTGTGCATCTCGTAGACGCAGGTGACCGACTTGCCGCCCAGCTTTTCCAGCCGTCCGGTGATCTCGAGCAGGTCTCCGGCGCCGACCTCGGCCTCATAGTCGATCTCATGGCGCACATCGGCAAAACCGAGCCCGCCGGCGGCATCGGCTCCGGACCAGCCGAAGGCCTCGAACAGGAAATGGTAGGAGGCATCGTCAAACATCGCCATGTAGAAGCGCGTCGTCAGATGCCCCATCACATCACACTGCCAGGGATGGGCGACGGCCCGGACCGACAGGCTCATGCAGCGACCCGGAGCTTTTTCATCTGCTCGTATTTCTTCAGCCCCAGCGTCTTGCGGGCCTCCTGCGGTGTCTGGACCGAAGACCCCATCATCTCGAGCAGGGAACGGGCGCGCTCAACCAGCTGGGCATTCGTCGCGTAGACGCCTTTCTCCAGATAGAGATTATCCTCAAGGCCGACGCGGACATGGCCGCCGAGCAGGGCTGCCTGGGCAACGATCGGCATTTCATTGGCACCGATCCCGAAGCCGGCCCAATTGGCACCCTCGGGCAGATTATCGACCATGTTCTGCATATTCCGGGTCGTGCCCTCGGCACCCCATTTAATGCCCATGCAGAGCTGGAAGAGAGGCGACTGGTCAAGCAGGCCTTCAGCCAGCATCTGCTTGGCAAACCAGATCTGGCCGAGATCGAAGACTTCCAGCTCGGGCCGCACGCCGATCTTCTGCAGACGCCGGGCACCGGTCCGCAGCATGCCGATCGAGGAGACATAGACATAGTTCGGCGTGTCGTAATTGAAGGAGCCGCAATCGAGCGAGCAGATCTCCGGCAGCAGGGTTTCCACGTGTCGCATGCGCTCGACCTGGCCGACGCAATCGGTGGCCTCGGGATCGAAATCGGTCGGGTCATCATCGGGGCCGAGATAGAGATCGCCGCCCATGCCGGTGGTCAGGTTGATAACGACGTCAGTGTCCTGGTCGCGGATCCGGTCAACGACTTCCTTGAACAGCTCCAGATCGCGGCTGGGCGCCCCGGTCTCGGGATCGCGGACATGAATATGGGCAATGGCGGCGCCAGCCTTGGCGGCATCGACCGCGGCCCGGGCGATCTGTTTCGGCGTGATCGGCAGATGAGGGGTCTTGCCGGCCGTCTCACCGGAACCGGTAACGGCGCAGGTGATGATAACATTTCGGTTCAGTCGCTGATCATTCGGGGTCAAAGCTTTGTTTCCTGTGTAGCGAGACTGGCGCGCTCACGGCGAGGCTCTATGTGGCCCCACGCATGCCAAGCGCGACTGATCAGTCAATCTCAAGATACATAGATAACTAAACAATTCCCGGGCTAAAGCAAGCTTAGGGGAGCCCAGGACCAAAACAGATTTGATGAATAATATTCATGATGAAGTGAATACGTTTGCCAGGATGGTGTTGGCTTGCGCTTGACTGCCCATGGCCCTGGCGACCCAGCGCGCCCTGGCGCCCGGCTAGGAGATCGAGGTGGGGCGCTCAGATCCGGCCTCGACCGTCACTGGCCGACCGGTCCCGATCGCCGGCACCGGCACACCCAGGGCCTGCGCCATGCAGGCGGCCGTCAGCACAGCCAGGTCGGGTTCCGGCGTGATGATCGCAGCGGGCGCGAGGCCGGCATAGATGAGCTCAAGCAAGGCGCCCGGCCCGGCCGTGCTGCCCTTGCTGACAGGCATATAGACGATCCGGCCCGCCAGCGAGGCGCCGAATTGCGGGTGGAAGGTATCAATCACCGCGCCCGTCTCGGAACAGACCCCGCCCCAGAAGCTGATCGGCTCGACCAGTATCAGGACAAGCCCCTCGCCGGGCGGGGTGCCGATCAGGAAGTGCACTGCGTCGCAGGGATTACTCACCGATCGGATGCTCCGTCCGGAGGATACCGCTGGCGGCGGCCTCAACACATTCGGCCAGGCTGGAAAGGCGCGCCCGGACGCCCAGATTGCCGGGACCGTAAGCGGCCCATTTGGCCGATGTCGTCAGGACCAGATCGGGCGTGCCATCCAGCAGGGCCCCGTAATAGGTGCAGGTATCGGTGACGAAAGTCACACCTCTCGCCTCCAGCCGCGCGACCAGACCGGCCTCTTCGCCCAGGCGCAGAATGGGCCGGCTGGTGGAGAGATAGACGGGCGCGCGGAAACGGTCGATGCCGCATGATGCCGTGTCAAAGGCGCGAATATCCTCGGGCGAGGCATGCGGTGCGCCAATACAGACCGCGCCGACCGGTCCGCGCTCGGCACGCCCCAGCATGTCCCAGACCGTCAGAAGCTCAGCTTGCTCAATATGCTGGATCGGCAGGTCGGCTGGCATATCCGGAATGCCCGGCGTGATGCCCTCGATCTGGATCACTGCGAAGCCGCCCGACACGCCGGCAGCGGCACACAGGGATCGCAGCGCCCCCTCCCCGGTTTCCGGCGGCACACCTCTGAGCAAGGGGATTTGCGTGCCGCTGGTCTGCCCGAGAAAGAAGCCAAGCAATTCATGCGCAAGCGGTGCCTGACGCCAGGCGGGCGACCAGCGGGAAATATCGGCGATCCAGCGCGGTGTCCGGCCATCCGGAGCCAGCGCCCCGACATCGGGCATACGCCCGGTCAATGCGCCGGCGAGATCGACATATTGCGGTGTTTTCAGACAGCGCGCACCGATCACCGAATTGGCAAACAGCACGGCATTGGACTCGGCCCAGGCCAGGACCGCCCCTGGCTGCGGACGGATATCGTCGATCCAGTAAGGGGCACAGGACAGGAGCGGCCGGCAGCCCATCTGGCAGTAAAGACTGACCACCTCGCGCGCCGATTCTGTCGCCCCGCTGCGATAGCGCTCCAGGCAGTCATGGCGCAGGTCGGCCGAGGAGGCGTTGAGGCTTGTCGGCAGCCGGACCCGGGCGCCGAGGTCAACCAGATGCCGCAGGATCGCCAGATTGGCGGGCCCACTATGATAGCTGCCGACGAGGTGGGCGGCATCGAGATCGAGCATTTGCCGCGCACCGCCCGCATTGCCGAGCGTGACCAGCAATCCCATGGCCCACTGGGCCGCGGGCCCCTCAGCCCCCGCCAACATGGCGTGATCGCCGGCTGCCAGCTCCATGACCAGCGCGGCCCCGGGGCGTGCGCTAGCGGGACACCGAGGCAGGCCTCGGATAGTCGTGCTGGAGTTGGCGCAGCAGGGAGGCGACCATCACGAAGCCGACCAGAACCAGCGGCGCCGAGGCGATCAGGGCCGCCGTCTGCACAACGCGCAGCCCGCCGACAAACATCAGGGTGACGGGCAGGGCGCCGAGCATCGCCGCCCAGAAAATACGCTGCCACAGGGCAGGATCGCGGCCGGCGGGAAGCGCCTTCGTGGCACTTGAGGCCAGGATGTAGGAGGCGCTGTCATAGGTCGTCGCGGAGAAGACCACCGCGGCAATGACGAAAATCCCCATGGCGATCGTGTCATAGGGCAGCGTGCTCATCATGGCGACGATGGCACTGGCTCCGCTTTCGGCATTGAGGATCGCGACCAGGTCGACCGTCTCGCTGACTTGCAGGTTCATGCCGTAATTGCCGAGCACGATATAGAAGAGGCCGGCCCCCAGGGAGCCATAGCCGAGCATGCCGAAGATCACCTGACGGAAGGTACGGCCCCGCGAAATGCGGGCCACGAACAGGCCCACAACCGGGCCGTAGGCGATCCACCAGGCCCAGTAGAAGATGGTCCAGTCGATGACGAAATTGGTATTCCCGAAGGGTTCCGCCCAGGTGTTCAGCCGGACGAAATTCTGGATCACCAGCCCGTAACCGGTCACGCCCGCCTCGATGAAGAGACCGGTCGGCCCGACGATGAAGATGAAGAAGAGCAGGCCCAGCAGCAGGAAGACATTGATGTCGCTGAGCCGCTCAATGCCCTTCTTGAGGCCGAGCGCCGCGCTCAGCCCAAACAGGCTCATCGTCACCACCAGGGTAATGACCTCGATCTGGAAGCTGGGCTCGATGCCGATAATATGGGCACTCAGCGCCGCGATCATCGGCGTGGAGAAGCCGAGCGAAGTGCCCGCCCCGCCGAGAAGGCCGATCATGAACACCGTATCGACCACACGGCCCAATGGCTGTTCGGCCCCGAAACCGGGGACTCCGCTGCAGCCGGTGCTCAGGCGCAATTTGTCGAGGCCGCGATTATAATAGGGATAGGCGATGGCCAGGGTCGGCAGGCAATAGAAGGCCCAGGCCGATGGCCCCCAGTGGAAAAGCCCGTAGGCCGAGGCCCATTCGAGCGCTTCCGGCGTGCCCTCAGCCAGCCCAAACGGCGGCGTCTGCACGTAATAGGCCCACTCGATCGCCGCCCAATACATCAGCCCGGCACCAATCCCGGCGCAGAACAACATCGCGACCCAGCCGAACAGGCTGAATTCCGGCTTGGCATCGACCCCGCCCAGGCGCACCTGACCGAAGCGGCCAAGTGCGAGCCAGAGCAGGAAGATGATCAACAAGGCGCCCAGCAACAAATAGCCTGGCCCCAGCGTCTCGGCGACGAAGCCATAGATAGCCGGCAGCAATTGCGCGCCGACTTCCGGGTTGGCGATCAGGGCCGCGCAAACGACGATCACGAGCAGGGATGCGACCGAGAATGCCAGCCAGTCAGTCCGTATGGGTTCGTTTTTCATTCGCTTGGTGCCTCGTCGAGGATTGCACAAATATCGCGATCGCCCGGGGTCGTGGCGGTCAGCGTGTCTGACCAGACCAGCATCTCGCCCGTCGCGCCGAATTCCGGCCAGTCTGCCGCGCCCTCAAGGTCCGGGTCTCCGGAACGGATAAATCGGGCCCAGGCCGCATTCATTAGCCCGGACAATTCCCGGTCTTCCGCCGCCGTCGGGATCCAGCCGGCATGGGTGTCGAAGACATAGGGCAGTTCGGCACCATGATAGGCGCCAAGGCTCTGCGCGAACTCGCCGGGCCGGACCCGGTCGAAACGGTAGAGATAGACCGCCTGGCCCTGGCGGACGAGCGCGTCGGCAAGCTGATAGCCCGGACAGCGCATCTGCTCCGCCGTCTCGAGCCGGTCCAGAGCCCCGGCTTCACCGGCCTCGGCGATCAGCCGGTCGACCAGTTCATCACCCATGCGCGCCCGCCATCGGGCGATATCGGCCCCGGCCGCGTCGGGATCGAGATAGCTGAGCCATTCGTCGTGATTGGTGCCGATGATCAGCGGGACATTGATCAAACTCCCGTCGGCCAGTCTCTGCGACGGCTCGAGGGGCAGGAAATCGCCATCGACGACAGGGCCGAAATCATAATCGCCAAGCGCCGCACCGGCCGCAGCCAGCACAACCTCGGCGTTGGCGTCGCGCGGCGCGCCGTCAAGCTCGGCGGCGAGCCGGTCAAACGCCTCACGTGCGGCCTCTGCCGAACCCAGCGCATCATACTCCCAGCCACCACTCTGGCTGATCGCGCCCTGGATCAGGCCATCCGCAGCGGGCACAGCCAGAAGCGTACCGACGGCCGCAGCCCCGGCGCTCTCGCCAGCGATCATGACCCGGTGCGGGTCACCGCCAAAGCTGGCGATATTATCCCTGACCCACTCCAGCGCAGCGAGCTGGTCCATCAAGCCGAGATTGGGATTTCCGCCCTCAGGCGCGAGATAGCCGAACGCGCCGAGCCGGTAGGCGATGGACACCACGAGCACGCCATTCCGCACAAACGCTTCGCCATGATAGTCGGGCTCATAGGCCCAGCCGCCCTGATAGCTGCCGCCATGGATATAGACGAGCACGGGCGCGGGCTCTTCGGGATCGAGTGCCGGCGTCCAGATATTCAGATAGAGGCAATCCTCGGATTCGCCAGTCGGCCGCGGCGCGTCGGAGCGGTCTGCACCAAAGCTCTCGGCGACATTCGCATACCAGGCCTCGATATAGCCGCCCTGCATGCAGGCGGGCTCAAAATCACGCGCCTCGCGCAGACCGGACCAGGCGGCGACAGGGGCTGGCGCCCGCCAGCGAAGCGCTCCCACTGGCGGGGCCGCAAAAGGAACGCCCCGAAAAATCGCTCCCGCTTCGGGCTCGTCGATCCAGACGCCCTCAAGCGTGCCGGCAGCGATCTCGGTCCGGGGTGAAGCGTCAGGCGTCGCCGCTGCGCATCCCGCGAGATTGACCGTGCTGATCAGGGCGATCAACGGCAGGGCAACAAGGCTCGGAAGGCGCAACGGATTCAACCCCTCAGACCTCCTGGACCTTGACGACAATACAGCCGCGCCGGTTTCCGGCCTCGATCGCCTTATGGGCCTCGACACTGCCGTCCAGCGCATAGACCTCGGCCACGCGGTGCAGCAGCCCGCCATCGGTCTCGGCCTGGGTGATTGCCGCAATCGCGTCCGCCTTTGCAGGCTCGGGCATGTCGTAGACGATGATGGTGCGCACGGTGAGGTCCATGAACATCATCCGGTAGAAGGGCAGTGTCGGCGTCATGTTCTGCGATGAGGAATAGGTGCAGATGGAGCCGCCGGTCGCGATACAGTCGAGGACCTGGGGCAGGTTGGCGCCAAACTCCACCTCGACGACCTGGTCAACCTTTCGGCCACCACTCGCAGCCAGCACGGCCCGGGCCCAGTTTTCCTCGCGGTGGTTGACGACATGGTGGGCACCAGCCTCGAGGCAGGCTTCGACATCGGCTGGATTGCTGGCCGTGGCGATCACTTCGGCACCGGCGCGGCGCGCCCACTGGATGGCGTAATAGCCGACGCGCCCGGCTCCGCCGGTGACCAGAATAAGCTTTCCAGCCGGGTCGCCCTCGGCAAAGACGCAGCGATGCGCCGTCATAACAGGGATGCCGTAGAGCGCACCGGCCTCGAAGGAGACCGTGTCCGCCAGACGGGGCGCCCGGTTACTGGCGACGACCACATGCGATGCGAGCGTGCCAAAACGGCGGCCATGCTGGGCCTGGTAGACAAAGACGCGCTGCCCGAGGCGCGAGGAAGCGACACCATCGCCCACCGCGTCGATGATACCGGCGCCATCGCTATGGGGAATGACATAGCCATTATCGAGCAGGTGCGGGAAGGAGCCGCGCCGCTTCTTGGTGTCCGACGGGTTGACCCCGCTGGTCGCGATCTTGACCCGCACTTCGCCGGGACCAGGCTCCGGCATTGGCTTTTCGCCGATCTGCAATACGTCTTCGGGCTCGCCAAAGGCCTCAAACCAAACAGCTTTCATTATGTCCTCGTCAATCAGGGAAGTTGAGTGTTTCGGTGTGGCCATCCACGGCAATAATCTGACCCGAGACGAGGGCGGCCTCGTCCGATGCCAGAAAGGCGCACATATTGGCGATATCCTTGCCGCGCACGAAGCGGCGCATGGAGACCTGGGATTGATAGACCCGCCGGACCTCTTCCGCAGAAATGCCGCGGCGCGCCGCATCGCGCTCTATGACGCCATCAATCCGCGGGCCTTCAACCGAGCCAGGGCAGATGGCGTTGACCCGGACGCCCTTCGGGCCGAGCTCCATGGCCAAGGTCTTGGTCATGCCGATCAAGGCCCATTTCGAGGCCGCGTAGGCGGCCCGTTGCGGATAGCCGAACAGGGCTGCAGTGGAGGCGATATTGACGATGGACCCCTTGGGGGATTTCACGAGATGCGGCACGGTCGACTTGATGAAGTAGAAAGCGCTGTTGATGTTGATGTCGATCGTGCGGCGCCAGTCGTCAATATCAACGTCCTCGACCAGGGCCGTCATCCCGGCCACGCCGGCATTATTGACCAGCAGGTCCAGCCGGCCATAGCTATCCATCAATTCCTGAACCACCCGCGCAGCGCTGGCCGGATCGGCCACATCCGCCATGGTCGCCGATGCCGCGGGGTGGCTCTGCCGGAAATCCGAAACGGCGCGATCACTGATGTCGCAAACATGCACATTCCAGCCCAGAGACAGGAGCTTGTCGGCAATCGCCAGGCCGATACCGCTGGCAGCGCCGGTGAGCAGAGCAGTGCCGGGCTTGTCACCCCCTGATACCGTCGAAGGACCGGGACTCACGCGCGGGGCGATATCGTTTGGAGCAGTAGCCATTTATGCGGTCTATCCTTGAAAAATGCACGACGACGTCGATTTGAGCGGGACGCTAGTGGGTCCGAAATTTACAGGCAAGCAGACACGCTTCATGCCTCGATGAAGGAGATTCACTGCGCCTATGGCGTCGAAGGCTGGGCGTCTCCCAGCGCCTCGAACAAGGGCTGAAGCTGGCTTTCGAAATGCCTCCAGTGGCCGACGCTGCTCGAATAGATCGGCTGGCGTACCTGTTCGGAACTGGCGGTGCGTACGGCCCGGTCGGTTTCGTAGAAACGCAGGCAGGAGGGCTCGAATGGGAGGCCGCAATGCTCGAGAATGCGGGCAATCTCGGCTTCCGAGTTGGCGACGACGTCTTCGTACTGAACCCGCAAGACCCGGCCGGGCAGCAGCGCCGACCAGTGCGCCATCAGATCGGTATAGGCCTCGCAATAGCGGCCAAGCACGGTGAGGTCATAGCTGAAGAGCTGCCCGCGGGCGAAATTCTGCTTGAAGATCGAGAAGCAGCTATCCCTCGGGTCGCGCCGCGCATCAATGATGATGGCCTGCGGCAGCGCCCGCACAATCAGTCCGATATGCAGGAAATTATTGGGCATCTTGTCGATGAAATAGGGGGCGTCGCCGTGATAGCTCGCGGTCTCGTCGAGATAGCGCTGCCCCAGCGCCCGGAAGCCCGCCTCATCCAGATCGTCCAGCGCCTCGGGATAGCCCGGCCCGGCGGTCATTTCGCGCACATAATTCAGGATGTGCGGCAGCTCCATCGTCCCGTCGACCTGGGAGTGGGAGGCCAGAATCTGTTCCAGCAGGGTCGAGCCCGAGCGGGGCAAACCGACGATAAAGATCGGCGTCGGTCCGGACCCGGCCGGGCGCCGTTCGCCACCCAGCTCGGCCGGCGCCGCCTTCAGCTTGCGAACAACCTCCAGGAACCCGTCCAGGTCGAAGGCGTCGGCCGAGGATTTGATGGCGTTTCCCCGGGTATAGTGCGCAAAGGCCTCCGGAAAGAGGGCACGATCCTCGAACGCCTTGCCGAGCGCAAAGCAGAAGCCGGCGCGGTCGGCCATGGGCAGATCCTCGCGCGCTGCGCCCGCCTCCATGCGCTCGATTTGCGCGTCGTCGAAGCGGTAGGTTTTCAGATCGGCCAGGCTCCAATAGGCTTCGCCCAATCCGGGGTCCTGACTGATGGCCTCGTGATAGGCCGCCTCGCTCAATTCACGGGCGCCGATCGTCTTGAGAACATGCCCGAGCGACAGCCAGACACGAGGCTGTTCCGGTTTGAGTTCAATCGACTTTTCATAGCTCATGCGAGCTTCTGCCGGCCGGAGCCCTGAGGCCTGCACATTGCCCAGCATGGACCAGCTATCGGGCTGGTCGGGCCCGACCTCTACTCCCCTGGTCGCCGCCGCAATCGCGGCATCAAAATCAGCCCGCTCGGTGTGCAGGCGCGCGATATTGCGCCAGACCACATCGGAATGGGGCGAGAGGCGGCGCGCATGCTCCAGCAGCCGTTCGGCATCGGCGGTGACGCCGGCATCGAGCGCCAGTGTGGCGAGGCCGATCGTGGCATGAACATGGTTTGGATCAGCGGCAAGGATTGAGCGGAGTATCTCCTCGGCATCCTTCTGCCGGTGTTCCGTCAGGGCCTTGATCGCCGAGGACACTTGCGCGCGATGCGGATCGGTCTGGGCAGCCTTGCGGAAGGCCAGCCGTCCGTCGGTGAAACGCCCGGCCTGGCACAGGGCATCGCCCAGCTGGAGCCAGGCGACGCTCATCTCCGGCGCGCGAACGGTGATGGATTCAATGACAGAAATGGCCCGGTCGAGACGCCCCGCAATCCGCAGCACACGCGCCAGCTCGAGACCAGCCTGGTGAAAGCCCGGTGCGGCAGTGTGCGCCCGCATCAACAGCGCGACCGCCTCTTCAACCTGCCCCTGCTCGCAGCGCAGCGTGCCAAGCAGGCAGAGCGAATTCACCTCGGCGGGCTGGACTTCAAGGATCGCCTCGAGCTGCTCGATTGCCTTGGCCGGCCGCCGGGCAGCCAGGAGGGCACGCGCATTTTCAAACGCTTCACGCACGCCACCGGTTTGATCCGCATCCATCTGGGTCACCGCCTCACTCCGCTTCCGGGCAGCCTGCCGCCGAGAGGCGGGCCAGGTCAAAGCGAGGATACATGGTGTTGTGACGCAGGATCGAACACCGCTCACCGAGCTCCAGCCGCTCATCATTGACGAGAGCGTCCAGAAGCTCGGCGGCGGAGGGATAGGCCGGCCCCATTCCGGGCAGGCCGCTGGCCGGGAAAATGAGCTTCTCGCGACCCTCCGCCCAAGCCTGCCAGAGCGGCAGGTCGCCATCCATTCCGCGGCCCGGATCGCCGTAATAGGCGAAGGCGGCCCAATAGGACATCATGGCGTCTGACAGGGCTGTTCGCGCCGCGGCATTCTCGGCCGTGAACATGAAATCATAGCCATTGGACTGGAAGTCACCGAAGACAAAGGGGATCTCGATCCCGTGCGCGGCACCGACGAGATAGCGAAAATCAACGGGGTCAACGGGCCCGTCATCCCAGTCAAACCGATAAGCGAAGACCGGCGAGCGGGCATTGTCAGCGAACTCATCGACCGCGATCACATTCCACCAGTCGGAGTAGTGCTCGGCGACGGCGTCATACCTGGCCCTGTCGCGCACGACCGGGCCGGTCTCCGTGAAGTCGACAAAGGCGGGGTCAAATGCCATCCAAACTTTTTGCTCGTCACGATTTCCGCCGAGCATGAGCGGCACCTGGTTATAATTCCCGCTTCTGAGCTGCTCGATATGGCCTGTGGCCGGATGCATCACGCCATCCAGCACAACACTTGGCAGGTCATAGCCGAGGTCCGGCTGGTCCACGTAAGCGGCGAGGACTTGCTCTGTGCTGAGAGAACGAAGCCAGGCACCCAGACGCTCCGGAGACCACGTCTCAAGCAGGCTGGCAGCAGTGTCGCGGTCTGTCGCTTCACCCTGGTCGATCAGCAGGCTCACCAGGATCTCGCTCGCGCTGGCGCGGGTTCCTGGCGGATTTCCGTCAACGGGGTTCAGGGCCTGATCGAGCGCCATATTCCACAAGCCGCCGCTCTGGGAAATGGCTCCGTGAAAGAGGCCTGAGGCCGATGGGGCGAGCACAAGGGCATAGACATTCTGGCCGCCCGCCGACTCGCCAAACAAGGTCACATTGTCCACATCGCCGCCAAAGTCGGCGATATTCTCCTGGATCCATTCGAGTGCGGCGATCATGTCCAGAACGGCAAACTCCCCGGTCTGGGGGACATCTTCATCGCCGGCTCGCACAGCCGGGTCATGGAACCAGCCGAACGGCCCCAGCCGGTAATTGATGGTCACAACGACGAGCCCGTGCCGGGCGGCCAGAGCACTGCCGTCATAATCAGCCGCCGCGCCGGCATAGTTTCCACCGCCATGGATCCAGACCATGACGGGGCGTGGCTCATCGGCCTGATCGGTGGGCGCGTAGATATTGAGGGTCAGGCAGTCCTCGACCCCGATGACGGGGTCCTCACCGGCGCCGGGCTGGGCGCAGGCGAGACCGGGAGCGTCAAAGGCAATCGGCGCAGTCGCGTGGACCGGTGCCGCCGGCGGCCGCCATCTCAGCTCGCCAACGGGCGGAGCCGCATAGGGAATGGCAAACCACGCTGTAGCACCAGGGCCTGTTTGCCCCGCCAGAACCAGGCCGGAACTGGTCTCAACCTCCAGCGTGGAAGATGGCGCAGGCTCGCAGCCACTGACTGCGAGCCCTGCCGTCAGGGTCAGGGCGATTGCCGCAAAAAGGCTCGCCCGAACACCGGATTGACTAGTAGCGCGCACTGAGCCGCAGACCGAGCGTACGAGGCCGGTTTGTGGTGATGCGCTGGTCGTAATAGCCCGAATTGATGAAGACCTGGGCGCGCTCATCGGTGATATTGGTACCGAAGAGCTCGAGCCGGTAGCCACCCCATTCCGCACCCGCTCGCAAGTCGAGCAGACCGTAGGCATCCTGCAGTTCCGGCGCCACTCCATTGGCTGTCCCGATAAGCAGGTTCCAGGACTCGTCCGTGTAGGAATAGCTGGCCTGGAGATAGCCGTTGACGGTCTCGGTAAGCGCCGTTTCGTAGCGTGTCGACGCGACCAGCTTCCATTGCGGCACATAGGGGAGCTGCCGTCCCTCCGGCGCCCAGACCTGGGTCGGGTCGACGAGAGAGGCGAAATCCTCTGACAGGACAGAGTCGGTGTAGTTGAGCGACAGGTTGAGGGACCAGTCATCGGTCAGCAGGGTCTGCAGATCGAACTCAGCGCCATTGACCTCGGCATTCCCCGCATTGGCGTAGAAAATCACCGGCGAGATATTGATGTCGTAGATCGAGGTCTGGAAGTCTTCCCAGATCATCCGGTAGACCGCACCGTTGAAGGTCACACGCCCGCCAGCCAGCTGGGAGCGCCATCCGAACTCGAAACTGTCGAGATAATCTGGCCGGTAATTCGCAGGCACCAGCGGATTATTCTGACCGGTCGAGCCATTCGACCCGCCCGGACGGAAGCCCTGGGCGAAGTTGAAATAGGTCAGCAGATTCGGATTGAGGCGGTATTGGATATTGAGCTTGAACGCATCGCCATTCGAGCTGCCCGATGACGCAGCACCGCCGCCTTTCGGTCCATAGAAATAGTCGGACCAGCCGCCGGCGTCCGAGTCAAAGCGATCCTCGAAGACACGGGCGCCGAGCGTTATCGTCAGTTGATCGGTGACGTCATAGCTGACCTCGCCGAAGATGGCGGTTTGTTCCGAGCCGCCACTGCCGTGATAGCTGTACCACTCATCGGGAAGCGGTGTGCCACCATAGTAGGAAATGTAATAAGCCGCCGGCGCGCCGTTGAAATTGATCCCGGGCATTTCCCACAGACCATTGCCTTCATTGCTGTTGCGCTCGAAATAGGCGCCAACAATCCACTGCAGCGGGCCATCCCCGTTGGAGGTTGCCCGCAGCTCGGTCGACCAGCGCTCATTATAGCTGTCGCTGGCGAAGAACATGCTCGGATCATTGCAGCCGACATTGCCGTAATAATAATAGTCATCGCACGCAAACTGCTGAATCCACGGCCCGAATGAGGCGTATTCGACATAGTCCGAATAATCCGCGGACGAGCGATAATCCTGGCTGAAATACGAGGTCGACATCACGATGTCCGCGATCTCCGTTGACCCCTCCAGGGTTCCGGCAATCTGGCTGAACTCACGCTCGCCATTATCGGGCCCGAAGCGGGCAACCTGCAGGTCACCGCGGCGACGCGGATCATGGTCCCAGGCACCATTGGTCTCGGCATTCTGGTAGAAGCCGGAAACCGTGCCGGTCCAGTTTGGCGTCAGATCGGCGCGAATTGCGGCGCGGCCACCCGTGACCGTCGAGGTGTTATAGTCCTCTTCCGCATAGGGCGCGTTGGAAACCACGGCGCCATTTGTGTAGGTCCGGGTCAGGGGAATATTGTCAACGAACCCGCCCTGGTCGTCATACCAGCCGACCAGGCGCACAGCGACGCGGTCCTCGACGATCGGTATATTGACGAAACCCTCAACCGTCGTGATCGAGCCACCATGATCGATTGCGGCAGCGGTCAGGTCATAGCCAGCCTCAAAGCCGGTCGGGTCGGGCTGGTTGGTGATGATGCGGATCGTGCCGGAAACCGAGCCGGCGCCGTAATAGGTGCCCTGAGGCCCGTTCAGCACTTCGTAGCGCGCAATGTCATAGCCGTGCAGGTCGATAATCGTGCCGCCGACGGTGAGAGGCTGTTCGTCAAGATACAGGGTCGCTGTGGCCGCATTGGTGCGGTTCGGGTTGGAGCCGTCAGCGATGCCGCGAATGAAGATATTCTGGGTGCCGGGACGCTCGGAAACGAAGGAGACGGAAGGCGCGAACGCAACAATGTCTTCGAACTGAGAGATGCCGAGATTGCGGATTTCAGTCTCGGTGATCGCCTGGATCGAAAGCGGCACGTCCTGCAAACTCTCCGTCCGCTTCTGTGCGGTAACCGTGATGACATCAATTGTACGGTGGGCTTCGTCCTGCTGCGCCTGCCCTATGGCCGGCGCTGCCAGGGCAATAACGCAGCTCGTCGTCATCAGGCGCATCATACGCCCATGCATGGCTTTGCGGATCCGCTTGGAATGCGTCATGGAAAGGCTCTCCCCCTGTTTGGTTCGCTCCCGGTTGACCGGCAGTTCTGCCTTGAGACTATCGAAGCTTGGCCCGCGCGCGCGACTCGAAAACTTTCGGGACTAGATGAAAATAATTCACCCACCCGGATCACGCGCAACTTCAGATCACTTGCAAACATTGATCTTTGCGGGTCAAACAAGACACCCCAACCCGGGCCGAAAGTGAATCGAGACGGCATCTTCTCGACACAGCAGGCTCGGCCCAACCGAAGAGAGCTCACAGGTTTGCGATGAATCTCCGCCTCCCCTCATTCGCTGCGCTGCGTGCGTTTGAAGCTGTTGTCCGGCTGGAGAGCTTCAAGGAAGCCGCGGCGGAACTCAACGTCTCCCCGTCCGCCATCAGCCACCAGATCAAGCGGCTTGAGGTGGAAGTGAACTGCAAGCTGATGCGCCGCGACCGGGGCGGGATCGAGCTGACGCCGCAAGGGGAGAGCTATGCGTCGACGGCAAGACGCGCGCTCGAAACGATTGCCGAAGCGACTGAGGACCTGCGCTCGGATGCCGGCGCCCGCCTCACACTGCAATGCTATTCGACCTTCACGATCCGCTGGCTGCTATCACGCCTGTCCGACTATACCGAGCAGACCGGTGAACCGCCCATACGATTGGTAACCGCCCAGCGCGATGCGGATCTGGCGTCCGAGCCGATTGATGCCTGTGTGTTCATCGGGCACCCGACCGACCCCACAATCTCCTACACCTATCTCTTCTCATCCCGGGTGTTTCCGGTCGCCAGCCCGGACTATATCGCCAGCCATCCTGAAATGACGGCATTGTCCGATGTCGCACAACACCCCGTCATCCAGGTCTATCCCTCAGCAGATGACTGGGCGGTCTGGCTCGCGGACGCCGGGGTTGGCGGCATCAGGCTGGCCGGTGAGGCCCGCTTTGACAGCTATGACCACGCCCTGGTCGCCTGCACCCGCGGCTTTGGCGTCGGCCTGGCCATCGAGCCCTTCGCGACTGATGAGCTGAACTCTGGCCAACTCGTAGAGATATTTCCGGGACATAGGGCGACATTGCCCCGCCATTGGTACCTCGCCAGCCTTGCCTCCCGTAGCCGGCTGCACAAGATAAAGGCCTTCGAGGCATGGCTGCTCGACCAGGTCGCAAAGGATCCGGAAATTCTGCGACTGCCCGGCCTGACCTATTCCAGCTAGTTCCAGCAGGATCAAAGTCTGCGCATCACCGGAAGAGCGGAAATCGCGACCGCGTGCGCCATCCCGACGGGTACTACACCGCCAGACCGCACTATGCTCTCGCCACGCAATCGCCAAACAGGCTCAACGACCTGCTGAACAACGTCTTGAGAAACGACAGCTAACCCGACGCTGTGGAATACAGCAATTCCGCCCGAGCGGCTGACACTTCTTCAACTTCACTTTTCGTGTCAGGGCATAGTCCCCGGGACGGGACGCGCGCGATCACGTTCATACGGATTAATTCCCAGACATCGCCAACGGCTTGTGTCCGCCGAAAACGGGTGTCGGGACGACCAGACCCAGTCGGTCTTCTGCTGACAAGTCGATCCCGGTATTGCTCTCCGGCGCCCCTTACCGGCTATAGCTTATCGCGAACCAGAGTTTCGTGCGGTCAGCCAAAGCGCTGTCTCCGCCGTCATAAAGGGCAGCCTTGAACTCCAGCGCGACGTGCTCGCTCAGTTGCGAGGTCAGCAAGGCGTCAAATTCAGAGCCCAGATCGGCTCCGCCGTTTTCGGCCTCGAAGTCATGGAAGACGATCGTCGCGCCCATCGCGGTTCCGAAAGCGGGATGGGGGAAGGCGTAGCCGGCACGGCCGTAGACATCGCGAATACCGTTTGCAGGCGTCGTCAGGAAGACGTCGGCCCAGCCCTGATAGCCATGCAGCGTTGCCAGAGGCGTGCCGAAGCCGCGCGCACCATTGCCTGAGAGCGATTCTATTCCGAGCGCGCCGCTGAGCCCGTTCTGGCTCAGGCTGGCCTCGGCCCGGAACATGTCCAGATCGAAGGCCGCTGGAGAATTGCCATAATCGGTCTGGGTCGCGTATTCCAGCCGGTAGCCGAAAGTGGGCTGTCCGTCGCGGGCAACCGAGCCGGACCAGTTGACGCCATAGGTCGCGCTGGAGAGAGCGGCGGCATCCTGGACATCGCTCAGGATCGCGAAGGCGGTGATGGTGCCGACCGGGGCGGCGAGAGCCGCGGTCACGGCATGCGTGTCGAGATCAAACTCCCCGACGGGGGAATCATCGCCAAACACCCGGTGGACGCGGTCAAGATAGGCATAGGTCAGGGTTACGTGTTCGATCGCTGTGATGGAGGCGAGGAGGGCATCGAAAGTCTGCTCGTTCTGCCGGAAGCCGACATTGCCGATATAGCGGGCATCGCCGAGGATGATGCGCTGACGCCCGAGCGTGAGGCTCGTATTGTCGAAGCCCGTATATGTGAGCTGCGCGCGGTTGAGCTCGGCCGCTTCCGGATCGGCGACGACGGGATAGCCCGGCAGACCATTGATCGTATCGTTGAAGTCATCGACCAGATGAAGGACGTTCTCGCCCTCGATCAGGAAGGTGAAGCCCGACATGTCGCCGGTCTGATAGCCAAGCCGCGTTCGCAGCGTGATCGCCGTCGCGTCGTTTGCAAACCCATCCTGATCGACCAGCTCGGTGCGCAACCGCGCATTGGCGAGAAAATGGCCCTCGGCATCGGCCGGCGCAGCGGCGCCCAGGAATGCCATCAGGCCCACACTTCCCAGCAGGCCGGCAGGGTGAAGTTTATTCCAGTTCATGACAACTTCCTTTTCCCGGCAAGTTTCCGCGCCGGTTCAACACAAAATCACTGCACCAGGGGCGAGTTGGCTCCGCGCAGCTCGACACCGGAGATCTTCGCCTCGCCGACGACCAGGGAGACGAACTGGGCGACGGCCCTCCGCCAGCTGGCATCGCGCAGGAATTCCTCGACCAGGGGCCGGGCGAGCTCGAATTCGGGCACCTGGCCGCGCACCAGATGGTCCAGGCGGATGATGTGAAAACCGTAGGGGGTTTCGATCGCTTCACGCGTCATTTCCCCCGGCCGCAATTTCATCATCGCGGTCTCGAAAGCCGGCGTCGTCTGCCCACGCGTCACCTGCCCCAGCCGCCCGCCATCGGTCGCGGAGGAACAGTCGGAACGGTCGCGGGCGATCCGCTCGAAATCGTCGGGTCGCTTCTGCAGATGCTCGACCAGCGTCTGCGCTTCCAGACGGGCCCGCTCATAGCTGTCCGGATCGGCCTTGCTGGCCTGCAGCAGGATATGCACGGGTTCATAGAGATCGGGCGCGCGCAACTTGTCAGCATTATTGGAGAAATACCGCCGGCAGGATTCTTCATCCGGGTCGGGTGTTGTCACTTCGCGATCAACGAAGGCCTGGATGAGAGCATCTTCCTCGACCTCTTTCACGGCGCCGGCATCGCTCGCCTCCGGCGCTGTGATTCCGCGCGCCCGGGCCGCCTGCAGAAGAGCCTCGCGAATGGCGAGCGCCTCGGCCGCGGCCTGCCAGGCCGCCTCGGGCCGGCGCGCCGGGTGATGCTGGGTCTCGGCTGCGATGGCCTGTGCCGGGATGACAACCCCATTGACCGAAACTTCCGGTGTAGGTGCCTTTGGGGTGATGATGGAATGTCCGGTCATTTGTCGGCTCCGGGGACGGGCTTGCGGCGCACGACCTGATAGCCCTGACGGAAGATGTAGCGCGCGGGTGCGCTGAACATGTGCACCAGTCGGGTGAAGGGAAAGACGAGGAATATCGTTAGTCCGAGCAGGATGTGGGCCTTGAAGATCCAGTGGGCTCCGCTGATGTAGCTGGCGGCCCGGAAATCGAGGGTGAAAATGCCCTGGGCCCAGCTCATGAAGGTGACCATCTCATGGCCGTCGAGATGCTGGAGCGAGATGAAAATCGTGCCGAGGCCAAGCAGGAGCTGGGCGTAGAGCAGGATCAGGATCGCATTGTCAGCAAAGCTGGAATGGGCCCGGATACGGGCATCGAAGAAGCGCCGGTGCATCAAGAGGGTCGCACCGGCCAGGGCCAGTGTCCCGGCGACACCGCCGGCCACGATCGCGAGCACCTGTTTGGCGCCATGGGGAATGCCGAGGGCGTCAAATACGGCGATCGGGGTCAAAAGGCCGACGAGATGGCCGAAGAAGACCACCAGCACCCCGACATGGAACAGCACCGAACCGAGCACCAATTGGCGCCGGCGCAGCAACTGGCTCGAGCCAGCCTTCCATGAATAGGGCTCGCGGTCATAGCGGATGATGGATCCGATCGCGAGCACGGACAGTGCAATATAGGGGTAGATGCCGAACAGGGCCGTGTTGAGGTATTCACTCATCTTGATCTCTCCCTAGCCACGTGCCGAGGCCGCAGGGCCGGTGGGCAGTTTCATCTTCTCGAGCATCTTCTCGGCAATATTGCACCCGGCCTCACCGGGCCCGAAGGTAACGGGTTCTTCGGCCCAGGCCTTGTCGAGCGCTTCGAGATCATCGGCCTCCTCGTCCTCTGTCTGGATCTCAGGCTGATCGGCAGTCGCGTCGAGTTTTGCCAGCGTCAGCAGCGAGCGGAAGACGGCCGCATAGATGCTCTTTCGCTTGCGCAAGCGGTCGCGCAGCGCCTCGAGCACATGCGATGTTTCCCCGAGCAATGCCCGGGCCTCGCCCAGGGGAATCGTGGAGAGGAATTCGAGGAAAAGTGGCAGGAAGTCCGGCAATTCCTTAGCATTGATCTCCAGACCATGTTCGCCATAGACATTCTGCAGATCGACCATCGCCTGGCCGCGGGCGCGGCTTTCGCCATGCACATGTTCGAACAGATGCAGCGACAGGGTTCGCGAACGATCGAACAGGCTGACATAGCGTTCCTGCAAATCGTAGAGATCCCGGCCTGCCAGCTGGTCGATCAAATGCCCCAGCCGGGTCTGCTGCCCGACGGACAAGAGGCCCTCCGCGGCCATCACAGCCTTCAATTCCCGGCCGGCATCCTGAATGTCAGCGGTCGGATAGCTCAGCAATGCTGCCATCACCTTGAATGTTTTGGCCATCATGCCTTCTCCATCGGGGTCATGGGTTTGTTGGATTTGCCCTTGCCGAACAGCGAGCCGACGGTGGAGCCGTCGGAACAGCCATTGCCGAAGCTGAAGCCGCATTCGCCGCGCAGGTCATAGGCATCCTCGGCCCATTCGCGGTGCGTCGTCGGGATCACGAAACGATCCTCGTAATTGGCGATCGCCATGATCTGATACATGTCCTCGATCAGATCCTTGGTCAGGCCGACGCGTTGAGGAATGCTCTCATCGATCACGCCGTCGACCGTCTTGGCCCTCATATAGGCGCGCATGGCGAGCATGCGTTCCAGACCGGAGGCGATCGGGGCTTCATCACCGGCGGTGAGAAGATTCGCGAGATAGCGCAGCGGAATGCGCAGGGAGCGCACATCGGGCATGCCGTTCTGGATATTGATGGCGCCGGCCTCGGCCGCCGAATTGATCGGCGAGAGCGGCGGGACATACCAGACCATGGGCAAGGTGCGGTATTCGGGGTGAAGCGGGAAAGCGATCTTCCAGTCAATCGCCATCTTGTAGACGGGTGAGCGTTTGGCCGCTTCCAGCCAGGCTTGCGGCACGCCATCACGGAGCGCCTGGGCCTGGACTTCAGGATCATGGGGATCGAGGAACATGTTGAGCTGGGCCGGATAGAGGTCCTTCTCGTCAGGCACCGAAGCCGCGGCCTCGATCTGGTCCGCGTCATACAGAACGACGCCGAGATAGCGGATGCGCCCGACGCAGGTTTCCGAACACACGGTCGGCTGCCCGGCCTCGATGCGCGGATAGCAGAAGGTACATTTCTCCGACTTGCCGCTCGACCAGTTGAAGTAGATCTTCTTGTAGGGGCAGCCGGAGACACACATGCGCCAGCCGCGACATTTTTCCTGGTCGATCAGGACAATGCCGTCTTCCTCGCGCTTGTAGATCGCACCCGATGGGCAAGCCGCAGCACAGGCCGGATTGAGGCAGTGCTCGCACAGGCGCGGCAAATACATCATGAAGGTGTTTTCGAACTCGCCATACATGGCTTTCTGTATGCCTTCGAAATTGGCGTCCTTGGAGCGTTTGGCGAATTCACCGCCGAGGATTTCCTCCCAGTTCGGACCCCATTCGATCTTCTCCATGCGCTCGCCGGAGATCAGCGAACGTGGCCGGGCCGTCGGGAAAGCCTCGCTCTCGCCGGCACGCTGGAGGTGCTGGTAGTCGAAGGTGAAGGGCTCGTAGTAATCGTCGATTTCCGGCAGGTCCGGATTGGCGAAAATCTTCGCCAGAATCCGCCATTTGGAACCCATTTTCGGCCGCAGCGAGCCATTGCTG
>TARA_R110000868_G_scaffold304437_17_pt1 | contig 75512 bp, 67 predicted proteins | sample TARA_R110000868 | Tara Oceans TARA_R110000868 (sample SAMEA4397489) | marine metagenome | biome: Polar Biome; feature: [SRF] surface water layer (ENVO:00010504); material: water (ENVO:00002006), including particulate matter (ENVO:01000060) such as... | depth 5 m | reverse complement strand
TTTTTCGAAGGACCGAGCCGATCTACAAACACCTCCTTCCATTTTAATAGGTACTCCCGGTCGAATTGCTGATCATTTTCGAAAAGAGACTCTCTCTCTTGATAATCTAAAAATTTTAGTTCTTGATGAGTTCGATAAATCTCTCGAAATAGGTTTCGAAGTTGACATGACCGAAATTGTTGAGGCTCTTAAGTTCGTTAATAAAAGAATTTTAACGTCTGCTACTCAAGGTGTAGAAATCCCCGATTTTGTGGGAATTAAGCATTTAACAACCATTGATTATTTGGATGAAGGTGTTTCTAAGCTAAAAATTAAAACAGTAGTATCACCTACTAAAGACAAACTTGAAACCTTAGTAAAACTACTTAATCATATTGGCGATAAATCTGGAGTTGTATTCTGTAATTTCAAAGATTCCATTCAAAGAGTAAGTGATTTTTTAACTGAAAACGATATTTCTCATGGTTGTTTTTATGGCGGCTTGGAACAAAATGATCGCGAAAATGAGCTTATCAAATTTAGAAATGGAACTCACCGCTTATTAATTGCAACAGATTTAGCTGCACGAGGAATTGATGTTCCTGAAATGGATTTTATCATTCACTATCACCTCCCATTAAAAAGTGAAGAGTTTACCCATAGAAATGGGCGTACAGCTCGCATGAATGCAAAAGGCATTTCTTATGTGCTTAGTTGGTCTGGAGAGCCTTTGCCTGATTTTATCGAAAGTGATGGAATAGAAGAACTAGTAGATTCAACTTCACCAGATGCTACAATATGGAAGACTCTTTTTATTTCTGGAGGTCGAAAAGATAAAATATCGAAAGGAGATATTGCAGGCTTATTCTATAAGCAAGGGAAATTAAATAAAGATGATTTAGGTAATATCGAGTTAAAAACTGATAGTGCTTTCGTAGCTGTAAAAGCATCTAAAGTAAAGCAACTACTTCCTTTAGTTAATAATGTGCGGTTAAAGAAAAAGAAAGTAAGAATTAGCGTTATTTAAGATTCCAATTCTATTGCTTATGTTCACCCTAATCTCACACACTTAAAAAATCCAAAATCATGACTAAACTAATTACAGGTTTAGCCTTAATATGCTTTACTTCAATGACAAGTTTCGGGCAAACAAGCCCTGTAATAGAAAATGGAGCTGAACTAGTTCAAATATCAAACAAATTTGAGTTTACTGAAGGACCTGCTGTAGATCATTATGGAAATGTCTATTTCACAGATCAACCAAACAACAGAATTTTAAAATGGTCGACCCATAATGGGCTAAATTCATATATCAATGAAAGCTTTCGATCAAATGGCTTATATATTGATAATGAAGGAAATTTAATTGCTGCAGCAGATGAGAAAAATCAGCTTATTAAAATAGCTCCCGATAAAACAGTTACTGTACTTGTAGATAATTTTGAAGGTAAAAGGTTAAATGGTCCAAACGATATTTGGGTAGATTCAAAAGGTGGAATTTATTTTACAGATCCAAAATATGATAGACCTTGGTGGGATAATGCTGTACGGAATCTTAAAGAGCAGGTTTATTATCTATCTCCCGATAGTCAACTCGTTGTAGTTGCTGATGATATAGTAAAACCAAATGGTATTATAGGTTCAGCAGATGGAAAAACCTTGTTTGTAGCTGATATTGGTGATCAAAAAACCTACTCATATACTATCAATGAAGATGGAACATTATCAAACCAAACCTTATTTACTAATTTAGGTTCTGATGGCATGACATTAGACAACCAAGGCAATGTATACTTAACGGGTAATGGAGTTACCATTTTCAATCCAGAAGGCGAACAAATTGAAAAAATCTCAGTTCCTGAAGGTTGGACCGCCAATGTTACCTTTGGTGGGTTTGAGCAGGATATTTTATTCATCACCGCTATGAATTCCTTATATACAATAAAAATGAAAGTGAAAGGAATAAAGGATTATGAATTATAGAACACTTGGCAAAACAGGATTCAGCATATCAGAAGTATCATTAGGAACGTGGCAAGTTGGTGGAACTTGGGGTTCTGGTTTTGATCATGACTTAGCTTCACGACTTCTACATCAAGCTCACGAGCATGGAGTAAATTTTATTGATACCGCAGATGTTTATGAAGCGGGTGAAAGCGAAAAAGCAGTTGGTAAATTTGTTAATTCTGTAAGCGATAGGATTTATGTTGCTACTAAATGTGGACGGCAAATTAATCCTCATACCAATGAAAACTATACTCCTAAAACTCTTCGAAACTACGTTGAGGATTCTTTAAAGCGACTAAATCTTGACACTATAGATTTAATTCAACTTCACTGCCCTCCTACCGAAGTCTATTATCGTCCTGAGATTTTTGGTGAATTTGAAAAACTGAAAAATGAAGGGAAAATTCAAAATCTTGGTGTTAGTGTAGAAAAAGTTGAAGAAGCATTAAAAGCCATCGAATTCGATAATGTGACCACCGTTCAGATTATTTATAACATGTTTCGTCAACGCCCTGATGATTTATTTTTTAAAAGAGTAAAAGAAAAAAACGTTGGTGTAATCGTTCGCGTTCCTCTTGCTAGTGGTTTATTAACTGGAAAATATACTAAGCAAACTACCTTCGATGATGGAGATCACCGTCATGGAAATCGTGATGGCGAATGGTTTGATAAAGGTGAAACCTTTGCAGGAGTGCCATACGAAACTGGAATTAAAGCTGTAGAAAAAATCAAAGCATTATTTCCAGAACAAGAAAATCTAGCTCAAATAGCTCTGAAATGGATTTTAATGAACGAGAATATAAGTGTTGTCATACCTGGTGCTTCAAAAGCATATCAAGTAGATTCCAATATGGAAGCTATTTCACTCCCTTCTATTCCAAGTGAAAAACTTGGCGTGATTCAGGATATTTATAAAACTGATATCAAACCTCACGTTCATCATCTTTGGTAATTTTTAGATTAGCTTAGTTTCTCAATTTCTCTTACTCTTTGAAGTATAATTCCTAACCAAGATTTTTATAATGAAGAGATTTCATTTTCTAACAATGAGCATAATTCTATGTTCTATTGCATGTACAACTACACAAACTAACGACAAGGTGATAGATACCGACGCTAAACAACGACTAAATTCTACTCTGGAGCAGTTTGTCACTGGGAATCGTGTTGCTGGTGCATCTGCTTTAATATTCGAAAAAGGTGAAGAAGTATATTTTGGTGCTTTTGGTGATGCCAATAGAGAAGCTGATATAAAAATGGATCGCAATACCATTGTACAGATTTATTCAATGACCAAACCTATAACTGGTACTGCACTCATGCAACAGTATGAATCAGGTAAGTTTAAACTTGATGATCCTTTAGGAAAATACCTTCCTGAATTTAATGATTTAATGGTATTTGAAGGACTTGACGAAGCCGGAAACCCCATTTTGGTTGAAGCTAAAAGACCCATTACAATTCGAGATATAACACGCCACACTGCAGGTTTCGCTAATGATAGAAGTGAACCTTATTTAGGTGAGATTTTAGTAAAAGCAGACCCGATGAATAGAGAAAATACGCTTTCAGTTTTTACAAAAAAATTGGCCAGTGTCCCTTTAACTTTTCACCCTGGAGAAGAATGGTATTATGGACCATCAGTAGATGTACAAGCACGATTAGTTGAGGTTTTATCTGAACAACCATTTTCTGACTATGTACGTGAACATATTCTCGACCCTTTGGGAATGAGTGACACACGATATTTTGTACCAGAAGAAGATCTCTCAAGAATGGCTTCCTCTTTTGGTAAAGGTGAAAATGATGAATTAATTCAAGTTCCTAATTCACAAGCTCATTCCATGAATACTAGAAAATGGCCGCTAACACCTGGGGGATGGGGATTGACATCAACACTTGATGATTACCAAACTTTTGCTCAAATGTTAGTAAATGAAGGGACTTTTAACGGAGTGCAAATTCTTAAATCTGAGACGATTCAATTAATGGCTACCAATCAACTTTCAGATGATGTCACCGAACGACTCTGGCTTCCATCAAAAGGTCAAGTTGGTTTTGGGATTGATTTTGCTGTTCGTTTAGCCCCTCCTGTAGATGCTAACGAAAATCAAGGTGTTGTAGGAGAATTCTTTTGGGATGGCGCTGCCACAACCCTTTTTTGGGTTGATCCTGTTAATGAGCTCACTGCTGTTCTTTTTGTACAGATTTTCCCCTATGATGGAACATTGCATAAAGACTTTAGAGATGCTGTATATGGTCAGTATTCAATGGAATGATCCCCTTCTCTTGCGTACTCGAATCTCTATTTTGTTATTCTCATACTCCTTCTATGAAATGAAGTCTGGAATTATCAGATTCCATCTTTCCGCATTTCAAGCCAATTAAATGGGCCAAATTCAGTAGTTGATTTTATGATTGTACCACCTCTCAGATGAATTCCAGTAACTATGTCTTTAGTAAGTTTAATAATTTCTTTCTCATCATTTAAAATTCCATTAAATGCCTCTAAGCTTCCTTATACTTCCCATTCATTTGTTTGTGAAGCTCTTTTTACAGCATTTAGTCCCGGGCAATCTCCACCACCTGTTAAAATAAATACTTTTTTCATTTCTAAATATTTGATTTTGTATTCCTCGGATAATCGTGCTGTTACTACCTTAAACCAAAAAAAAGGATCATATTTAAAAAGGATAGTTTACGCGAGTTTCATATTTTAGGAGTTCATCACTCAAAAAAAACTCATATGGTGCTTACTACACACCAAAAAAATAAGACACTTTCTCAATTAGCAGATTTAATTTCCTCACATAAGGTGGGAATATTGAATGCCAATACGAAGGATTTAGAACTAGCTCAAAACTTAGACCCTACCCTTTTAGATCGGCTAAAGGTTAATGATCAAAAGGTAGCTGGCATGATCGCTGCTATTGAAGAAGTGATCCATTTAGAGGATCCTCAAGGCAAACGGCTTAGTAAGTACGAACATCCAAATGGAATGCTGGTTGAAAATAAAGTCGTTCCCTTCGGAAAAATCCTGATCATCTATGAATCTCGACCTGATGTGACTATAGAAGCTGCAATTAGTGCCTTTAAAGCTGGAAATAAAATCCTTTTAAAAGGTGGAAAAGAAGCCAGAAATACCAATCTCTTTTTGGTCGATCTTTGGAAACAAGCGCTTTCCTCTAATAACCTTCCCGAAGACTATGTGGTCTATTTAGATATTGATAGAACTCAAACACAAGAGCTTTTAAAAGAAAATACTAGAAAAGTAGACTTAATTATCCCTCGTGGTGGAGATGGACTTATCAATTACATCAAATCGAATACCGATATTCCCCTCCTAATTAGTGGACGTGGTAATAATTTTATTTATATCCATGATGATGCTGATTTTGAAATGGCAATGGATCTTGTTTTAAATGGAAAAAGTCGACTTAGTGTTTGTAATGCCATTGATAAAGTTCTTTTCAACTCTGGAATTTCAGATTTAAGAGCCAAAATAAAAGGCATGCTAACTCCTCTTAAAATAATGGGGATGGAGCTTTATGGTGATGGAGATTTTTTTGAAGCGATGGATGATATCAGATTCAACAAGTCTGAAGAACGTTGGTATGAAGAATTTCTTTCTGCAAAATTACTTTTTGGAGTTGTGAATTCTCTCGATGAAGCCATCACTAAAATTAATAGATACTCTGGGGGACATTCAGCAGTAATTGTTACCAAGAATAATGAAGCTGCCGATAGTTTTATGGAAGAAGTAGATTGCGCTGCTGTTTATCATAACGCCTCCTCTCGATTTACAGATGGAGGTCAATTTGGCTTTGGAGCTGAGATTGCAATTAGTACACAGAAGCTTCACTTCCGAGGTCCACTTGGTTTAGCTCAATTAGTTACCAATAAATGGTATATAACAGGTAACGGGCAAATTAGAGATTGAAATAAAATGAAGCAAAAAATCGTAGTTAAAATTGGTTCCTCTACCCTTACAGCGGGAACTAATAGAATTTCTAGAGGAAAACTTGAGGATATTGCAAGACAGTTAGTCAACTTAAAAGACAATTATGATATTGTTTTGGTTTCTTCTGGAGCAATTGCTACCGCTAAACAGTTTATAACAATCAAAAATTGGGAAAATGAAGTAGCATCTAAACAAGCAATGTCGGCTATTGGTCAACCCAAGTTGATGCAACTTTACAGCGAAGTTTTTGGGGATTTTGATCTTCGTATTGCCCAATGCTTAATGACTTATCGCGATTTTGAAAACGGTGAATCGAGAAATAATACAATAAACACTATCAATGAGCTATTGAGTCATGGTTTTATTCCAATCATTAACGAGAATGATACTACTGCTGTAGAAGAACTTGTATTAGGTGATAATGACAAACTCTCAGCGCTTGTGGCAACGTTGTTAGAAGCTGACAAACTCATCATCGCCTCCGATATTGATGGACTCTACAATAAGAATCCTTTTCTCCATAAAGACGCTCAATTAATTCCCAAAGTAACCGATTTAAAAGATATTCAACAGTACATTCAGGAACGTGATAATGGAATCGGTACTGGTGGAATGACTTCAAAAATAAAAGCTGTCGAAATCTGCTTTGCATATAATATTGAGGTATGCTTAGTAAATGGCAGTAGAACCGGTTTTATTGAACGAGTTCTAGATGGAGAAGGAAGTTTTACAAGGTTTGTAAGAAAATTGATATGAAACTTATTTGCGAGGAGCAAATGTGACGAAGCAATCTCCCAATCTAAACTATGGAGATCACGTCGCCCCGCTCGTGAATGTAGGCCTTTTTTCCACAACTCACTTCTACTAGTACCAATACTTCGTATACGGAACGATGAAATAATACTCCTTAATGTTGGTTTCATTTCTATTTCGGCCTTAGAATTATTGGCGGAAATAGTGAGCAGGTGATTGAAGCGTATCCCGCAGGATGAATAAATCCACACAGGCTTAGGCTAGTACACGTTGAAAAACGATCGAAGACCATTGGATTTATTCAGCGAAAGCGTCTTGAACCAGCTAAAAATTCATAGCCTTGATCTTTTGTTACTTTTGCATCATGGCAAAAGTAAGGGAAACTACGATATGAACTTACTTTCTACCTTCCATCAATCCCCCAACAAAGATTACTTCGCTCTGCTCGTGAATGTAGCCCTTCTTCCCAAATCTCAAATATCCAAAAAATAGTTTCTAAACTCTTATTAGATTGCAAATTATAAGTGTATCTTATGAGCGCATCAAACTGATGCACATTAATTTATAACAAGATTAGAATACCCGTGAATAAAGGAACAGTAAAATTTTTCAATGAATCTAAAGGTTTTGGATTCATCGCCGAAGAAGGCACCAAAAAAGAATATTTCGTACACGCAACCGGTTTAATCGATGAGATCCGTGAAGGTGATGAAGTAGAATTTGAACTCGCCGAAGGTAAAAAAGGTATGAACGCAGTAAACGTACGAGTACTGTAAATACCAGCAACAAACTTTTATAAAGTTTTTTAAAAGCCCATCAATCTGATGGGCTTTTTATTTAAAAATAATACCATTTCATCCTTTTTTGATATTTATAAGCCATATTTTTTGGAAGTAAAGATTGGCTATTTACTACATATCATTCTTTAGAAATACTATTTAATTGATAGATATTATAATTTCTATCATCGCTTTTTTGCTTTGCTTAGCTTGTTATCAAAATGGTAATTAGTTCAGATCTCTTCCAGCATTGGGCATTCATAAACCTACAATGACATTTTCAGATTTAGAACTAATCGAACCCATACTTCGTGCTCTCGATGACGAAGGATACACCAATCCTACTCCCATACAAGAACAAAGTATTCCCATTTTATTACAAGGAAAAGACTTACTCGGATGCGCTCAAACAGGCACAGGAAAGACCGCAGCTTTTTCAATTCCTATCCTCCAACATCTCTTTAATTCAAGAAAAAAAGACCCGAATCACCAAAAAATTAAAGCTTTAATAATTACCCCAACTCGGGAGTTAGCCATTCAAATCGGTGAAAGCTTTTCTGCATATGGAAGACATACAGGCTTAAAAAATACGGTTATTTTTGGAGGCGTTAAGCAAGGTAGACAGGTAAACAGAATTCGAAATGGAGTAGATATACTTGTTGCAACTCCTGGTCGATTATTAGATTTAATGAATCAAGGTTTTATTACACTAAAAGATGTGGAATTTTTTGTGTTGGATGAAGCTGATCACATGCTCGATATGGGCTTTATTCACGATATCCGAAAGGTTGTAGCTAAGTTGCCCACTAAGAGGCAATCATTATTCTTTTCAGCAACTATGCCCCCTGCTATCATTGATTTATCTGGGAAAATTTTAGGGAAACCTGAACGCATTACCATTAAGCCTAAACAAGCAACTGCAGAAAGGGTTGATCAAGCAGTCTATTATGTTAGCAAGGGAAATAAAAATAAGCTTCTCATTCATTTATTGGAAACAGAAGATCATGACTCAGTACTAGTTTTTTCTCGCACTAAGCATGGAGCCAATAAAATTGTAAAGGTTTTAGAACAATCTAAAATTACTGCTGAAGCAATCCATGGAAATAAATCACAACCAGCTCGGCAACGTGCTTTAGAAAATTTTAAAACTGGAGAGACAAAAGTCTTAGTTGCTACTGATATTGCAGCTCGTGGTATCGATGTAAGTGAATTATCATTAGTGGTAAATTTCGATCTCCCAAATGTACCCGAAACTTACGTTCATAGAATTGGACGTACAGGTCGTGCTCATGCTAGTGGAATTGCGATTTCTTTTTGTGATGGTGCCGAACGAGCATTTCTTAAAGACATTCAAAAGTTGATTGGTCAGGATATACCTATTATAGATGAGCATCCTTTTCTTGCGGGAAGTGAAGAAGTAATTAAGGAACCCAAAAAACAACGACCATCTAGAAACCAACAAAAAAGAAAAGCTAGCCCAAACAGCCATAAAAAAAGAAGGCCAAGCAGCAGAGCAAGACGACGAGATTAAAACTAAGTATGTAATATCAGCTTATTATTACCTATTTAGGTTCTTATAAGAAGAAATAAGATTTGATCGAATTACTTGATCTAATATTCATGCTAAATCCTATAACTAATAATTAAAATAAATTTGAATTATTTCCGATATTCGACAAAAATCTGATAGGGCTTTTTCTACTAGAAATTAAAAATATTAACTATTTATGGCTACCGATCTACAATTTCCTCTAGATCCATTTTTTGTGCTTTCAAAAGATTTGCTAGCCATCGCTGGATTTGATGGGTATTTCAAAAAAATAAATCCAGCTGGAATTGAACTTTTAGGGTACACTGAAGAAGAACTACTTTCGACCCATATAAATGAACTAATTCATCCAGATGATAGAGAAGAGACGATAAGAATTAGGAATATACTTAGAAACAATCAAGATATTCTAAATTTTGAGAATAGATATATTACTAAAAATGGAGAAACTATTTGGTTATTGTGGACTTCAATGCCTATTTACTCAAAAAAACTAGTTTATGCAGCGGCTAAGAATATTACTCATATCAAAAAACAAGAAGAGGATAGAAACACTATTTTAGCAAATTTGACTAAAATTAACACTGATATGAAGCAACTCACTTACAGAGTGTCTCATGATCTAAGATCTCCAGTAAGTAATCTAGTCGCTGCTTTTAGTCTTTTGGATGAAAGTAAAGTTAAAGACAAAGAGACTCTCGAATTCATTAATCTATTGAAGCTTTCTACAGATAGTCTAAATGATCTTTTAAATAACTATGTCGAAACTCTGACTCAGGAAACTGATCAAACCAATATGTTCGAAACTTTAAGTCTCTATGAAGTACTTGGAAAGGTAAAAACTAGCATCTCTTCATTAATCAAAACTTCTGGAACTACTATCTCTGTTGATTTTTCAGAATTTGATGTAGTTAGATTTAATAAGTCATATATGGAAAGTATTTTTCTAAATATGATTACTAATTCCATCAAATATGCTCATGATGAAAGAAAACCTGAAATTTTTATCTCCACTAAGGAAATTGATGGGGCACAAAAATTACTTTTTACTGATAATGGTAGAGGTTTTGATTTAGAAAAAGTAAAAGATAGGATTTTTGGTATGCACCAAAAGTTTACTGATCATAAAGATAGTAAAGGGATTGGCTTACATTTAGTTCAAAACCAAATAAATAGCCTAGGTGGAACTATTTCAGTAGAGTCCAAAATTGATCATGGTTCTACATTTATAATCACTTTTTAAAGCTAGCTTAGCTTACCAACGCACACTTAAACGCTACTTTACCTACATTTGTTGAAGTACAAAAAATAAGAAACTCATCTCCCCCATCAATCAGCCTAAATTTCTTTTTTAGTTCATTTGCTCCAATTGGGAAGTTTTTAGAAATCACGTTTACTTTACCAGATTTTAAATTCTTTCTTATTTCTTTTTTATTTGGTTTTAGTATTTCGGAAATCTTAAAAATACGACCAGGAAAACCTTCTATTATACCATCGGAAGTATATAAATGGGTATTGGAATGGAGCTTTTCTAGTCCAAATCTCGTTGCTACTAAATTAAATGCACCAGATTTTCTTATCGCTGAATTAGGTTCGTATAAATATTCTTCTGAAGATGTAATTTGAGGAGTGGAGTCTCTTTCTTCATTATAAGTAAAAATAAACCGCTGCTCTTTTTTTGATTCTGATATATTCCATGCTTCAATTTCTATCTCATTATTATGCCCTTTCTTTAAATAAAAAAGAACCTCTTTTACCTCATTATCAACAGCCACAATTTGGATTCGAAACGTATCTGGGAGTAGTTTTAACGTACTTTTTATGTTAATCATTGGGGAAGTCTTTATTACCACTTCCTTCCCTATATCAAGCAATTTATCATACAGTAATACAACATTTGGTTGATAATCTTCAAGTCCAGATACACGCTTTTCTTTATTAGTTCTTCGGGATGGATCTAGATAAATGACATCGATCTTTCTTGTATTTGAACTAAGAAATTCTTCTGTATTACTTTTTAACACTTCAATATTCTTTCCAAATAGAGTGAAGTTATAATCCGTAATTTCTAATAGTTCAAGATTAATCTCTACATAAACAGCCTCTTTAAAATTCTTACTTACATAGAATAAGTCGATCCCACTTCCTCCAGTTAAATCAACAATAGTGTTGCCTCTTAACCATCTTGATTTAAATTTTGCTGTTATTTCTGAAGAAGCTTGCTCAAGATTTTGTTTAGGAGGGAAAATTACATTTGGATTGGAATACCATTCAGGTAATTTTTTCTTAGCTTTTTTACGAGATACTATCTGAACCGCAATTTCATTTATTGGTAAATCAGGATATTTCTTAGCCGATAATACTAGCTCAGCAGGATCAGAATTTAAATGATCTTGAATGAATTGAATAACTTCAGGGTTAAATTGTTTTATCGCCACTAAATTAATGTAGTTTTCTTAGTCTTTTGTGTAATGTATGAAAAGTCTCCTCTTGAGGAATGATGAAAGTACAAATAGTTCTTTAGACTTTTCGAAAGGCATAACTTTTAAAAATCCATTTGTGAAAATATCTGTCATTGGTGCTGGGATTGGAGGTTTAGCTTCCGCTTGTTTACTTGCTACAAAAGGACACCAGGTGATGGTGTTTGAAAAGAATTCAAGAGTGGGCGGAAAAATGAATATTGTTGAAGAAGAAGGATTTAGATTCGATACTGGTCCTAGTTTATTAACAATGCCTCATCTCCTTGAAAAACTATTCAGTGAATGTGGAGAGAATTTATCCGACCACTTAAATTTACTTCCACTCTCTCCAATTTGTCGCTATAATTACCAAGATGGAACAGTATTCAACTGTTTTGAGGATCGGTTTAATACACAACAAGAAATCAATGAAATTGCTCCTGAAGACTCCGAATCTTATAGTAAGTTCCTTGATTATGCCGAAGCAATTTATAATAAAACAGCTGAAGCATTTATCTACAATCCACTTTATGATTTTTCAGACTTAAAGAATCTAGATTTGTTTTCTTTCTTTGGGATTGATGCATTCTCAAAAGTTAATGAACGGGTTGATAGCTATTTCAAATCAGAATACTTGAGAAAGTTCTTTAAGCGCTTTACAACTTACAATGGCTCCTCTCCTTATCTCGCTCCCGCAACTTTGAATGTGATACCACATGTGGAATTAAATCAAGGTGGGTTTTATGTAGATGGTGGGATGTACAAAATTGCTGAAACTCTTTTCTGGCTCGCTGGCAATCTTGGCGTTGAATTTACCTTCAATGCCGAAGTTTCAATGATTGAAGAATCTAAGAATCGGGTAAAAGCGATTAAAGTTGAGAACACTATTTTTGAATCAGATTTGATTATAGCAAATAGTGATGCAACCGAAACGATGTTAAACTTACTTCCTGAGCATTCAATTCTTGAAAAGAAAAAGACCAAGGTAAGAGCCATTGAACCTTCTTGTTCTGGTTTTGTTTTACTATTAGGTCTTGATAAAAAATATAACGAACTGGTGCATCATAATATCTTTTTTAGTGATGACTATGAACATGAGTTTGAGCAAATTTTTACAGAAAAAGTAATGCCTGATGATCCCACCATTTATATAGCAAATACTTCATTCTCTAATCCTTCTCATGCACCTAAGGATGGCTCTAATCTCTTTATTCTTGTAAATTCGCCCTATTTATCAGAAAACTATGACTGGAATACAAAAGAGGAAAATTACACGACAAAAGTGATTGCTAAACTCGAACGCAGAGGGTTGAAAGATTTATCAAAGCATATTCAATTTAAAGACACCATTACTCCTAAAGGTTTTTACGAAAAATATCTTTCTAATAAAGGAAGTATTTACGGGACTTCATCAAATAAAAGATACGCTGCTTTTGTTAGACCGAGGAATAAATCACGAGAAGTTAAAGGACTTTACTTTGTAGGAGGTTCTACTCATCCAGGCGGCGGAATTCCACTAGTTATTCAGTCTGCCTTTAATGCCGTAGAATTAATCGAACGTTATGAGGGTTGAGTAACTCCCACTTTTCCAAGATTGATGACTTCCAAATTCTGGATTTTACCTTCCTCAATATCAAAACGGATTACAGTCCGGTATTCCTGAAAACCTTGTCTACCGGCAGCACCAGGGTTTACATACAGCATTTTTGAGAGACTTTGATCACGAGCCACTTTTAGAATATGAGAATGTCCACATATAAAAACGTCAGGAGTTTTATTCTCAATTTCTTCACGGATTGGAATACAGTATCTACCAGGAATCCCTCCAATGTGAGTCATCCAAATATCAATACCATCACGTTCAAATCGTTGATGAAGCGGGTATTCATGCCTGATATCTTGGCCATCAATATTACCATATACACCTAAAACTGGCGCTATCTCTTTAAGTTTGTTTGCTATTTCAATCGTACCAAAATCACCTGCATGCCAAATTTCATCACAGTCTTTGAAATAATCCAATACTTGTGGATCAAGATAATTATGGGTATCAGAAATAAGACCTATTTTGATCATACAATTTTACTATCATCCTTGCCAATCGTGTAGGTGGAAAAGTAACAACTTTTTGACCTTTCCTCCTACTTGAAATATAACATCTAAAAAATTTAATTCATTCATTGAAAGGCTTTAGCATAATTATAGTTACCTGGAACGGGTTAAAGCATTTAACTACCTTCCTTCCTTCGGTTGCTGCAACTAACTACGATGATTTTGAGATTATCCTTGCTGAAAATGCATCTAAAGATAAAACTGTTGAGTGGGTTAAAAGTAATTACCCTTCTGTGAAAATTGCTTCCTTCAATGAAAATTATGGATACACTGGTGGTAATAATCGTGCAGTTCCATTTGCTGAAAAGGAAATACTGCTTTTCTTAAACAATGATGTGAAAGTTGATCCTAACTGGTTACATGGAATTAATAAAGCCTTTGAAAGTGACAATGGAATTGCAGCGGTTCAACCCAAAATTCTCTCCTATAAAGACCCAGAATACTTTGAATACGCGGGTGCCGCAGGTGGTTATTTAGATAAGCTTGGCTATCCATTTTGCAGGGGTCGTTTACTAGATTCGATCGAAAAAGATGAAGGTCAATATGACACTGTTGAAGATATTTTTTGGGCTTCTGGAGCTGCTTTAGCAATAAAGAAAGATGTTTTTGAACAACTTGGTGGCTTTGATGAAGACTTCCAGTTCCATATGGAGGAAATCGATTTGTGCTGGAGAACATTGAATGCAAAACATAGAATTATTTACACACCAGAAAGTGTAGTCTATCATTTGGGCGGTGGATCTTTGCCAATGGGTTCTACTAGAAAAGTGTATTTCAATTTTAGGAACAACTTATTTATGCTTTGGAAAAATCTACCGGCAACTCAGCTTTGGTATAAAATTATTTTTCGCTTAGCTCTTGATGATATTGCAGCAATTCGGTCATTATTATCTGGAAAACCAAGAGAATTTGGAGCAATTATTAAAGCACAGATTCATTTCTTTAAAAGCCTCCCTTCTATTCATAGAAAAAGAAATGAAATCCCGAATACTCCAAATGCCAATGTATTATCTCCTGTCCTTTTAATCTGGCAATACTTTATTAGAGGAAAAAAGAAATTCAGCGACTTATTTTAATATGGATGTTGAAAAACATATCGATAAAGCAATCCCTTTAATCAAAAAATGGGGGTTTTCTTTACTGCTCATTATTCCTGTTTGGATTTCAATTGAAAGAGCTTGGGTTTCTTTAAGCCATAATATTTTACTCGCTATCAATTATCCATACCCTCCAATCTTGAATTTCGTTTTCTTTATTATCGATACTATTGATCTCCTACTTCACGAAGGAGGTCATACCATATTTGCTCTTTTTGGATGGAGATTTCTAACAATTCTTGGAGGAAGCTTGATGGCAGTTCTAATTCCATTCCTGCTTTTTCTTACTGCATGGAATAAGGAACAAAAAATACTTGCCCAAACTTGTCTATTTCAGATGGGATATAGTCTTTTTGTATCCGCTATTTATTGTGCCGACGCCTATTACAAAGTACTCCCACTCATTGGTAATGACGATTCCAAAGAGGGGCATGATTATGCCAATATGCTGAGCGATTTTAATATCGTTAATAAGAATATGGAAGTAGCTTGGGTTATTTTTACTTTTGGAGTTCTCTTTTTAATTCTAAGTTTTATATGGCCAATTTTTGAAAGAAAAGAACTTGAAACCATTGACCTTAGTAAAGAGCTAAAAAAAAGCGGACTCCGTTAAAAGTCCGCTTAATGTCTTTTCAAAAATAGCTATTTAAAAGCCCCTAATACTAGTCCCATTAAGGTAAATACTACTACCCAGTAGCCACCTTGAATAAAAGAAAGTTTAAATGAGCGTTGCTCATATAAGTTATTAATAACTATAGTTGGGAGAACCCAACCAGCCCCAGTAAGAAACCCATAAAATACTGACATAGCCAAATCAATAGAATCATCTGCAAGGAACATGGCTAAGCAATAAGTCATTATGATTTGAAGTACAAAAGTGATCCCAAAAATTTTAGCCATATTGCCTTCTTTTGCTTTTTCTTCGGTCATGCCTGTTTCTGCCATCCAAACTTTTCCAAAAATGGGACCATACCATAAAAAGCCAACAACAAATCCAACCAGTGAAGCCGCAACTATTGCGATCCAATTAATTTCTACATCCATTATTTACTCCATTAATTCTTGTTAATAAATGCATAGTATTGCCTAGCAATGACTTATGCAACAAAATAATGGATTATAGACATTAATGTTCCACTTTTAATCGTATCTAAATTCTATACTTAATCAAGTCTTTGCTATGTAATAAATAGCCTTCTTCTTTTGATGAGAAATTCACTGAATATTATTCTAAAGTAAATAATCTTATAGTTGTTAGATAATTCGTAAGCGAATTTAGAATTTCATTTTTCTAATTAGAAATGGATTTAGATTTTTGGTATATATTCATATATAATTGAAAAATATGTGTATCTGAAATATTAGATAAGAGTGACCATACCAACTTCAGAAAAGAGGGTAGATTTACATGAAGTATCAAAATAAAATATTTAATCCTTTTCAACCATTACTTTTCGAATTTGAATTTGAGGAAACAAATACTGTTTTAGCAATTCACCAGCTTACGTTCGTGGGTTAATTATGAAACCTACCATCAATATTATAATTCTAGATGATAATATCGATGACCTTGAACTCATTTTATTAGAGCTTGGTAAAGGCGAGTACGAGTTCATATATAAACATTGCGCCGACAAGTCATCGTTTGAATCATCATTAGCTTCATTTAGTCCAGACATAATTTTATCTGATCATAATCTTTCAGGCTACACAAGCATGGAAGCATTAATTACAGCAAAAAAGTATTATCCGCTTACCCCCTTCTTACTCGTTTCAGGATTTATAGACGAGGATGAAGCTATTAAAATGATTGTAGAAAAAGGTGTTAGTGACTATATCCTAAAAGACAATTTAAGTCGTTTAAACATTGCCGTTTCTAGAGAGATCAAAAACTATCGTTTAAAGACTGATTTAGATTCCAAAAATAAGGAACTCCAATTGCTTTCTATGGTAGCAAAGCAAGCTCATAATGGAGTTATTATTACAGATGCTGAAGGCAGAATAGAGTGGGTTAATAAAGCATTTACAAACTTAACGGGTTATTCACTATCAGAAAGCTTTGGAAGGAAGCCTGGTCATTTTTTACAAGGGAAAAATACCGATCCTGATGCTGAACATAGAATCTCAACTAAATTAAAATCGCTCATTCCATTTCAAGAAGAGGTCTTAAATTATACCAAATCGGGAGAAGAATATTGGATTAAATTAGATATATCCCCTGTTTTTGATTCAGATGGGCATCCTTCGAAATTTATTGCCATTCAAGAAGATATTACTGAAAGAAAGCGAACCGAGATTTTATTTTCTGCAGTAAATGATATCACCACTTCTCTTCTCGATTCTGATTCTTTATCAGATATTTCAAGAACAATTACTGATAAACTCGCTTCCCATTTTGGGTTTGATGACTGCTACATTTATGAGCAAAATAATAAGACAAATACATTAACATTACTTGCCGTTAAAGACAAAAAACATAGGCCTCAATACTCTGATTTTAAACCCTTAAGATTAAAATCTGATATAGGAATTCTCGGACTAGTTGTAAAAAATAAACGTTCTGAAATTATTCCAAATACTTCTGAAGATGAGCGTTATGTTCACCGAATCCAACGTGGGTTATCGAAAATTACCGTACCTATTATCATCGATAACGATGTAATTGGCTTAATTGATTCTGAACATAAAGAAGTTGGGTTTTACACCGAAACCCATTTAAAAAATCTTGAAACTTTAGCAGGGGTAATCGCTTCTAAGTTCAAAGCTGCTCAAGAACGTGAAACCAAAATTAATGCTCAAAATGAGCTTATAGAGAGCCAGAAACAGCTCCTTCAAATCACTTCAAATATTGATGCAGCTGTATTAAGATATACACTAAAACCATCTGGTGAAGGCGTACTTACTTATGCTAGCCCAAGAACTTTTAATATTTATGAAATAAATCCAGAAAAGGCCTTAGAAAATGACGCGCTTATTTGGGATCAAATTCTAGTTGAAGATAAACCCCATGTTGATACAACTTTCGAAAAAGCAATTAAGAATAAAACCAGTTATGAAATAAATTTCAGAATTAAAACCCCCTCTGGAAAACTAAAATGGATAGAAGCTAACGGAACCATTACCTATACAGATAATGGTGATATTATATCTGATACCGTAAATAAAGATGTTACTGAAAGAATAATAGCTACTAAAAAAATTGAAGAAAACGAAGCTTTCTTAGCTTCTATTACAAATAATATCCCTGGTGTAATTATACGATATATTCTATACCCAGATAATCATGATGAGATAGATTACGTAAGTGATGGGTGCTATGACTTATTTGAGATTTATCCAGAAGATATAAATCAAGATTCTTCCAATCTCTGGAAATTAATTTTTCCCGAAGATGCCGAGAAAATGATACCTGCAATTCAAAAATCAGCAGAAAACCTTTCACTTTGGGATTTTAACTATCGAATAAAAACACCAAGTGGTAAAATTAAGTGGATGCATGCTTCTGGTACACCAGAAAGGAAAGATGATAAGGTAATTTGGTATACAGTAATTCTTGATATCACTAAGGAAAAAACTGCAGAACAGGAGCTTATTGAGTCAAATAATCAATTATTGAGGGCTCAACAAGTAGGTAATATTGGAAATTGGAGCTTCGACATTGAGTCTGGAGAAATAAATTGGTCGGATCAAGTTTTTGTTATTTATGATCGAGATTTTGTATCTGGTAACCCAAGTTTTGAAGAGTTAGCTACCTATCATAGTAGTTCTGATCCTGGGATTATAGAAATTAATTCTGCTATCGAAGAGGGCTTTTTCTATGATGTTGACGTATTACTTATAACTAAAAAAGGGGAACATAAATATATACGAACACTGGGTATCCCTGAAAAAAACAGCAAAGGAAAAGTAGTAGGTTATTCAGGAATTGTTCAAGATATCACTGATAAGAAATTAATTGAGCTTGAACTAATTGAAAGTGAACACCGACTAAAAGCGATTACTGATAATATTGAAGGTCTTGTTCAACGGTTTGTACTTCATAAAGATGGTTCAAGTACTATTACCTACATAAGTAAAGGAGTAGAAAACTTACACGGTATAAACCAAGCGCTAGCTTTGGAAGACATCTCCATTTTATGGAACCAAATTCATGAAGATGATAAAAAAGATTTTCAAGAGAATGTTGTACTATCAGCTCAAGAAATGTCTTTATGGGATCATCAATGGAGAATTAATCACCCAGATGGTAAGATAAGATGGTTACGAGGTACTGGTACTCCAAAAAAAGACTCTAAATCGGGAGCAATTATTTGGGATACCATTGTTTTAGACATAACTAAAGAAAAAGAGTTTGAAATATCTCTAAAGAACACTAATAATCGGCTATTAGAGGCTCAAGAACTTTCGAATATAGGAGACTGGTCAATAGATTTAGTAACAGGAGAGACAAATATATCACCAACCATTAAAAAAATATATGGAGTAGATAGAGAACTCACCATGGATGAAGGATTTTCCTATTACAAAGAAGGATATAGTAGAAATAGAATAGAATTTGTAGTAAACCAAGCAATAGAAAAAGGAATCCCTTATACAGAAGAACTTATTTTAGTTACTGCAAAAGGAAATGAACGTTGGGTAAGAGCACAAGGAAAAGGAACATTTAAAGATGGAAAGTGCACTAGGATAAGTGGAACCTTGCAGGATATTACGGACCAAAAGAAATTGGAGCAACAGCTTCAGCAGAGCGAATTTAGACTAGAAACCGCGGTTAAGGGCGCAAATATTGGGATTTGGGACCTAAATTTACAAACTGGAATAAATTTAGTGAATAAAGAGTGGCTAGATATGTTAGGTTATGATTTTAAAAACTTAGCATTATCGTTCGAATTCTTTAATTCAATTCTTCATCCTGATGATGAAAAGAAAATTGAAAATGAACTAAGAAAAATTGAGGAAGGTGGAAAAAATAATATTGATATCACGATTCGACTTAAAGGAAATGATGGAGAATATAGATATATCTTAGATCGCGGTAGTGTAACAGAATTTGATGAGAATGGTAAAGCAATACGCATCATAGGTACTAATTTAGATGTTACCGAGACTATTACCCTCCAAAAAGAGCTCGAAGAGAAAGAACAGCGCTTATCTGCTGCAGTAAAAGGAGCAGATTTAGGAGTTTGGGAATTTGATGTTGAAACACAGAGTAACTATGTAAACGAACAATATTTAGACATACTTGGCTACTCAGAAAGTGAAGTTGAATTAACTTTCGATTGGTTCATGAACATCATACACCCTGATGATATTCATCTAATTAATAAAGAATTAGTACGTATTACCGAGGGCGGGGAAAATGAAATCGATCTTACGCTTAGGATGAAAGCTAAAGATGGCTCTTACAAAGTGCTTAAAGACAAAGGGCGTGTAGTAGAATTTGGTGAAAATAGATCCATAAAACGCTTAATTGGTACTATTCTAGATATTACCGAAATGGTTGAATTACAAAATACTATTCAAAAATCGCTAGATGAAAAAACTGTACTCCTTTCTGAAATTCACCATCGAGTAAAAAACAATCTTGCTATAATAAGTGGGTTAATGGACTTACAATCTCTCGAATCTACTAATGATGAAGTGTCTGATATTGTGTTAGGAATGGGGCAGCGTATTAAAAGTATTGCTGGTGTTCATGAATTATTGTACAACAGTGAGAATTTCTCGGATGTCCCTTTAAACAAATATGTGAACAACCTACTTAGAAATGTTAATACCTCTTTTCTAAATAAGAAAGACATCACATTTAATATATCTATTGATGATTCGGTTTCAATAAATATTAATCAAGCGGTGCCAGTAGGTTTATTATTGAATGAGCTAATTACCAATTCATTCAAATATGCTTTTAATGATGTTGAAAAACCAAAGATTAAGTTCAATATAACATTCGAGTCAGGAAAATATTCGGCAGAATATGTAGATAATGGGCCAGGTATTGCTACAGACGCACTTGAAAAATCTACAACGCTTGGTTTAACACTTATAAAGACATTATTAGATCAAATTTCTGCAGATTACAAAATTGACAATGAAAGTGGCTTTAGACTTATTTTTGATTTCTCACCTCAAAGAATTGGGGCTCACGCTAATAAGTCTGATTTATAATTCTAATTTGAAAAGCTGTTAAGCTCAATTTTTCTTAATTTATAGTAAATGAAGCTAGCTATATTATGTCATTAACAGATTATTCTTATACAAAACCTATCGATCAAATTGCTATTGAAGAACGTGTTTCACGTTTAAATAAGCGAAGTATAAAAAAAGAGTCAAAAGTTCAAGCACTTAAAATGGCTTTAAGTATGATGGATTTAACAACTCTTGAAGGAAAAGACTCGGTAGGGAAAGTAATTCAACTATGCCAGAAGGCAAAAAAGCCATACGCATCAATGCCAGATCTTCCCACTGTAGCTGCGGTTTGTGTATACCCAACTATGGTTCGCACGGCTAAGAAACATGTGAAAGGTTCTGGAATCAAAATCGCAAGCGTTGCAACAGCTTTCCCTAGTGGTATGGCTCCTCTTTCCGTTAGAATAGATGATACAAAATTCGCCGTAGATGAAGGCGCAGATGAAGTTGACATGGTTATAAGCCGTGGAGCTTTTTTATCAGGAGAATACAACAAAGTGTTTGATGAAATTGCAGCCATTAAAGAGGCTTGCGCTCATGCACACTTAAAAGTAATATTGGAAACTGGAGAACTTCATACGTACGAAAATGTTCGTAAAGCTAGTGATATTGCCATGGATGCAGGTGGCGATTTTATTAAAACTTCTACTGGGAAAATAAGTCCTGCAGCTACACAACCGGTTACTCTTGTCATGTTAGAAGCGATTCGAGATTATTATTATAAAACCGGAAAGATGATTGGTATGAAACCAGCTGGTGGAATTAGAACTGCTAAACAAGCACTTCAATATTTAGTTTTAGTAAAAGAAACTCTTGGTGCTGCATGGCTTAATAATGAATATTTTCGTTTTGGAGCTAGTTCTCTCGCAAATGATGTTCTTATGCAAATTGTGAAACAGCAAACTGGACAATACCAATCACCCGATTATTTTTCAGTGGATTAAGTGAAAAACTCTAATTTGAAATATAAAAGGAAAAATTCCCTTCGATTAAAAGGATTCGATTACTCAACGGAAGGAATATATTTTATTACGATTTCTTCTAAGACTAAAAACTTTCCTCTTAGTACAATTGTACACGATACGGTTGTTCTTACTCCACTCGGTAAAGTTATTGAAAACGAATGGTTAAAGACTCCCAAAATTAGAACTGGGATTACCTTAGGCAATTTCATAATTATGCCAGATCATTTTCATGCTCTTATAATGTTACATGATAATTCTATAGGGGCGCATAGTAATTCATCGTTGTCAAACCCTGTAGGGGCGCATAGCTATGCGCCCCTACAGGGTGGTGGATTTAAAACCCCGATTCTAACACACATAAAAACTGGTAATTTTAAAAATAAATTTGGTCCCCAAAGAAAAAATTTATCATCTATTGTTAGAGGGTTTAAAGGTGCATGTACAAAGAAAATTAGAGAAACATTTAATTCAGATTTTGCATGGCAAAGAAGCTTCCATGACAGAATAGTAAGAGATCAAAAAGAATTAGAACGAGTTGAGGACTACATTATTAATAATCCTCTAAACGAAGCCCTCAAAGAAAAGAATAATCAAGAAATTTTTCACTAAACTTAGATCAAATGTCGAATACTGAGATCAAAGAAACTCCTTACAAACCTACTTCTCCGAATTCGAAGCTTGATTTCGCTTCATTGTGGGAATACGATCCCGCTCCTGAAAGTGCAGATCATGCCGAGATAAAAGAAAGGTATGAGCTTTTCATAGATGGTAAATTTGTAAAACCCTCAAAGGGAAGGTACTTCAAGAGTACAAACCCAGCTACAAAAAAACTCGTTACAGAGTTTGCAGAAGCAACTCAAAGTGATGTGGATAAAGCTGTAAAAGCTGCTCGAAAAGCTTTTAATGGAGAATGGTCTTCCCTATCAGCAAAAACACGAGGTAAATATTTATTCCGTATTGCAAGAATGCTTCAGGAAAGAGCACGAGAATTTTCGGTGCTCGAAAGTATTGACGGCGGTAAACCTATTCGCGAATCAAGAGATGTGGACGTTCCATTAGCTGCAGCACACTTCTTTTATTATGCTGGATGGGCTGATAAACTTGATTATGCTTTTCCTGGCAAATCTCCAGAGCCATTGGGCGTTTGTGGACAGATTATTCCTTGGAACTTCCCTCTTTTAATGCTTGCTTGGAAAATAGCCCCTGCCCTTGCATGTGGAAATACCGTTGTTTTAAAGCCCGCTGAAACTACTTCATTAACAGCCTTAAAGTTTGCAGAATTGGTTAATGATGCAGGAGTTCCTGCTGGTGTAATTAACATTGTTACAGGTGCTGGACAAACAGGTGCTGAAATTGTGAATCATAAAGATATCAATAAAGTTGCCTTCACTGGCTCCACAGGCGTTGGTAAATTGATTCAGAAATCGCTAGCTGGAACTGATAAGAAATTCACCTTAGAACTTGGCGGTAAAGGTGCACTAATCATTTTTGAAGATGCTGCCATTGACCAAGCTGTAGAAGGAATAATTAATGCTATTTACTTCAACCAAGGCCATGTTTGTTGTGCTGGATCAAGATTGTTAGTACAAGAAGGCGTAGCTGATCAAGTAATCGCCAAATTAAAAGACCGTATGGAGTCACTAATTGTAGGCGATCCAATGGATAAGAATACTGATATTGGTGCAATTAATTCTAGTCAACAGTTTGAGACTATTAATTCGTTCTTAGAGATTGGGCTTGAAGAAGGTGCCGATGTATATCAAAGCAAATGTGAAATTCCTGAAGAAGGCTATTTTATCCGCCCTACTCTTCTAACCAATGTTTCACAAAGTAGTAGAGTGGTTCAAGAAGAAATTTTCGGTCCAGTTTTAACAGTGCAAACTTTTAGAACTGCTGATGAAGCTATCGAAAAAGCTAATAATACCCCATTCGGACTTGCAGGTGGTATTTGGACAGACAAAGGATCTAAGATTTTTAAAGTAGGTTCCGAGCTTCGTTCAGGAGTAGTTTGGGCTAATACCTATAATAAATTTGACCCGACTTCTCCTTTTGGCGGATACAAAGAAAGCGGAGTAGGACGAGAAGGCGGACTACACGGTTTAGCTGCATATGTGAATTTGAAATAAGAACGACGTATGACTAACGACCAATGAATAACCTTCTTTGGTTACAGGTCAATCGTCTTTAGTAAATTAATTATGAATGATCATTTAGAAGTTTTAAAAACCTACAAAATTTATATCGGTGGTAATTTTCCAAGAACAGAATCGGGACGTTATTACAAAGTTTTTGATAGCGAAAAAGAATTACTAGCAAATGCATGTTTATGCTCTAGAAAAGATGTCAGAGATTCAGTAAAAATTGCTCGTGGTGCTTTTGATGGATGGAAATCTAGAAGTGCTTATAACCGTGGCCAAATTTTATATAGAATTGCTGAGATGATGGAAAGTCGTAGAGCAGAATTCGTGAAACAACTTTCTCAAATTGGATTTAGTGCCTCAGAAGCTGAAGCAGATATAAATGCTTCTATTGATCGGTTAATCTATTATGCTGGCTGGACAGACAAATATCAACAAGTATTTGGATCTATAAATCCAGTTGCTAGCTCACATTTTAACTTTAGTATGTTAGATGCTACTGGTGTTATAGGTATTTTAGCTCCTGAAAACAGCCCTTTACTAGGTTTAGTTTCAGTAATTGCTCCTGTTATTGCTGGAGGGAACACTTGTGTTGTCCTTGCTTCTGAAGCGTATCCTCTCCCATCCATAACATTTGCAGAAGTTTTAAATTCCTCTGATGTACCCGGAGGGGTTGTGAATATCTTAACTGGAAAAAAATCTGAATTAGCGGAACATTTTAGTTCACATATGGATGTAAATACCATCAGTTATACAGATAAACTATCTGCTGAAATGAAGAAAATGATTGACGAAAATGCTTCTATAAACGTTAAGAGAGTTATCAAAAAGCCTGTTAACGATTGGTATAGTGAAGATGCTTTTGGTCCCTATTATATCATCGACTTTCAGGAGACTAAAACAACTTGGCACCCTATTGGATTTTAATATGCTCAGGAATTATTCTTTTCTGATACTTTTTCTATTTGCTTTTTCATGTTCAGGCTCTCAAACGGTTACTAACCCAATGGATTCGGCTACTGGAGAAAATAAGGAACAAGAAATAGATACAGCTCCAAGTACTGCCAATTCGGAGTCTTATTTAGATCAATATAGAAGTTCACTTTCCGATACTTATTCAACAAGAGTTAATACTATTCCTCGAGAATACGAACGAATTAAAATTGCTGAAGATCATGAAGTGCAGACAGATATGTTTGAAGGGTATCGTGTACAAATCTATTCTGGTCAAAATGTTGCGTTAGCTGATACTATTGCCTCTATTTTTAGGATTTGGTCTGATACTACCATTGTTGGTTATCAAGCCAATACCTATACTTTTTTTAAAGCTCCTTATTATAGAGTTCATGTTGGTGATTTTCATGAAAGAGATCGGGCTATCTATTTTTCAAATCTTCTAAAAAGAAGATTTAGAGATGCGTGGGTAGTTTACGACCGTATTGATCCATATAGAATCCCTTCTGATACTACCGATATATATACCCAGTAAATCTTGAATCTATATCTTTTGCGAACTTAGATATAAGAAATTTGTAAAACGCTTAGCCATTTCAGGCTTTTAACTTTTTTAAACTTTGCATCATTATAAATGACCTCTTCTAATGAGTTTTATTCCAAGCTACCCGTATTGGATTCTTTTTTTGATATTTCTGATTTAGATAATTACTCAAAAATACCTGAAGATTGGTATATCGGAATAACTGATATTGTAAATTCTTCTCTGGCAATTGATAATCAAAAATATAAATGGGTAAATATTCTTGGGGCTTCTCCAATTATTGGCTTAATGAATGAAGGAGACAAACCGGATCTCCCCTTTTCTTTTGGTGGCGATGGTTGTACCATTTGCTTTCCTCCAGAATATCTGGATACAATAACTCGAGTTTTTAAAGCTTCTAAAAAAATAGGAATTACTGCCTATCAAATGGAATTAAGAACTTCCATTATCCCAGTTTCGTTTATAAGAAAAAATGGCTTTGATATTAAAGTAGCTCGTTTTAAGGCCTCCGAATTTTATAGTCAGGCTGTATTTACTGGAGGTGGAATTAATTTTGCTGAAGATATTCTAAAATCTGATAATCATATAATTTTTAAAGTTTCAGATTCACTTGACAAAGATTCAGATGTAGATTTTTCAGGACTTGAGTGCCGGTGGCAGGAAGTTAAACGCAAAGAAATGTCTGTTTATTCTATCCTTATTCAAGCAAACCCAACCCTAAAAAATCAAGAAAATATTTATGACTCCATTCTTAAAAAAATGAGAGAATACTTTGGCTTTGATAACAATACCAATCCTATATCAGTGGAATCACTTCATATGACCTTATCGCCGGAGAAACTCTCTGGAGAATTTAGGTTCCGTACAATAGGAATGAATTGGCTACATCGAATTGCATACAAAATTGAAGTAACTGTCAGAACTCTTTTAGGAATGTATTTCATGAAATTTAATAAGGAAACTTCTGAAACAGATTGGAAGTTATACAAACCAGATATGGTTGCAAATAATGATCATCGTAAGTTTGATGATATGATTCGGTTAGTCATTAGTTGTCCAGATAAAGAAATTGAGAAATTTCAAGATTTTCTTGATGGTCTTTATATTCAAAAGAAGGTAGCTTACGGAATACATAAATCTGACAGCGCGCTAATCACTTGTATGGTTTTTGCTTGGCAGAAACAACATATTCACTTTGTGGATGGTAATAATGGTGGATATGTACAAGCCTCAAAACCACTTAAACAAAGAATGAAAGATATTTTAGAGAATTGATCTAATTACACTAAATGAAAGCATTAATTAAGTTTATGCTCCTTTTAGGAGCTTTTTTTACATTTACGTTACTTCTTTTTAAAGGTCTAGGTATTCTATCAGTTGATGACATCAAATATTGGCTAGAAGAAGCAATGACCATTTCTCCCTGGATTGTAGGCTTGATAATTCTTCTTCTTATGATGGTAGATTTATTTATCGCCATTCCAACTCTTTCACTTACAATTTTGTCAGGATTTTTTCTTGGACTTGAATTAGGTGTGTTCTATTCAACTCTCGGAATGTTGATTGCAGGTACATTAGGTTATGTTATTAGTAGATTTCATGGCGGGAAACTTTTGAGCTTCATAAGTAAAGATGAAGCTCAAATACTGGAAATGAAAGATCTATTCTCTCGTTTTGGTCCTTTTTCTTTGATGTTATGCAGAGCCGCTCCAATGCTACCAGAAGTAACTTCATGTCTCGCAGGAGTTACTAAAATGCCTTATTTGAAATATCTACTATTTTATATGATTGGGACACTTCCATATTCCATTATTGCAGCCTATTCAGGTTCTATAAGCAGTGTAGAAAATCCATCCCCAGCAATATTTACTTTTGTTGGAATTTTTGGCGGGTTAAGTCTGATTTGGGCAGGGTTTCTTTATTTTAATAAAAAGCACTTTAAAAGTCGCTCATAATAATTAGGTTTCTTTTGATTATAATCTCTTATGAGATTGTTTTTCTACAACAAAACTAGGGCGAAATCAGGTCTATTCAGAACAAAAGAAGATATTGAACTTAATTTTTACACGAAAAGAAGTTCTATTTTAAAAAGAAATAGAAAGTTTCTAAACCTGGTATTTAATCTACACATGATAGATTTTGCTGTAAGAATGGGATCAATTATCCTATTTTCTTTAATTGGTTTCAGTCAATTTTCTTTACAAATAGAATTTTGGACTGCTCCCCTGACCTTACCTGCCGCATCTCCAGATGTTGTCGAACAAATTGTAGAGCAACGACTTATTTACCCAATTGTACTTTATAAAGATGGCGTGCTTATGAGTGAAGGAGAAAATTTACCACTAGACAGAGTTAAACGACTCAGATTTCTTCGAAATAAACTAAATCAGGAACCAAGAATAATTGCTTTGCTTATTATTGATCAGGATACACCAATGGAATTTGTCTTTAATTTAACTGAAGACCTTTCGTTTGTTGGACTCAACAGAATTAGCTTTGCAACAGGATCAGGAAAACCAAGAAACATACGTTGATCAAACATTAAACCTAAAGAGTATAGTATCGCCATCAGAAACAACGTACTCTTTTCCTTCTTGTCGCATTTTTCCAGCTTCTTTAGCGCCCTTCTCGCCTCTATATTCCATAAAATGATCATAGGCAATCGTTTCAGCGCGAATAAACCCTTTTTCAAAATCAGTGTGAATGACCCCAGCTGCTTGTGGCGCTTTGGTACCTTTTTTAATAGTCCATGCACGAGCTTCTTTAGGACCAACTGTGAAATAAGTAATTAACCCAAGTTCTGCATAAGCTGAATGAATAAGTCGATCTAGACCCGCACTAGAAACACCAAGTTCTTCGAGAAACATTTCTTTTTCATCCTCATCCAATTCAGCTATTTCTGCTTCAATTTTAGCACAGAAAATTACTACTTCGTCTCCGAATTTCGCCGCAACTTCTTTAACGGTTTCAACTAATTTATTACCTGTTTCAAGATCACTTTCACCTACATTACAAGCGTAAAGTACAGGCTTAGCAGAAAGTAAAAATAAATCACGATAAGCTACTTTTTCATCTTCTGAAACTTCAAACCTACGAGCGGTATTTCCTTCTTCGAGATGTGCTCTCAATCGGTCAACAACTTCTAGCTGAGCTTTAAAAGCTTTATCGCCACTTTTCGATTGTTTCTTTAGTGTATCAACACGTTTTTCTACGCTTTCAAGATCTTTTAAAATCAACTCAGCCTCAATAATGGCAATATCTCTTTCGGGGTCAACATTACCTTCAACGTGAATTATATCATCATCTTCAAAACAACGAACTACATGAATTATTAAATCCACTTCTCGAATGTGTGAAAGAAATGCATTTCCCTTTCCCTTTCCTTCTGCTGCACCTGCAACTAATCCTGCAATGTCTACAAACTCGATAGCTGTTGGAATAATGTTTGCTGAATTAGCTATTTTTGCAATATTAAGTAAGCGTTCATCAGGTATAGAAACCTGTCCAACGTTAGGATCTATTGTACAAAAAGGAAAGTTAGCTGATTCAGCTCCGCCATTACTAAGGGCGTTAAAAAGTGTTGATTTACCTACGTTGGGTAACCCAACTATTCCGCATTTAAGACTCATTTATATTCGTTTTATTTTTTTAAAAATCTATTCTCTTTTGTTGAACAAAGTCCATCTCTGGAAGTATTACAGCTGTAAGTTTCCCTAGATGTTCATATACACATCCAGTATCAATCCCAATCATATTCTTTTCAGTAATCGGAGATCTTGATGGAGTGTGCCCGAAAATTACGGTTTTTTCCCAAACATTGTCTTCTTCAGATATATGATCTCTTCTCCAAAGAAAACTACTATATAGTTCCTCATTTTTTATGGCCTCAGCTATGGTGAAATATGGTGGAATTCCACCATGTACAAATAACCAATCTGGAGTATCATAATAGAGTTTAGTATTTATGAAGAACCGTAAATGATTTATAGGAATTTTTACCGATGTATCTCCTTTTTGGTAAGACTCCATCGTAGCATCCCCCCCATTTTCAAACCAATCTAAAAAATCATTTTTAGGGTATGAATTTAATAGCATAGCATCGTGATTACCACGCAGAAATACACATGTATGCGTTTTTGAAAACTCTATAAGTATATCAATTGTAGACTTTGAGTCGGGACCTCGATCTACATAATCACCCATAAACACATAGGTTCGGGTATTACGATATGAAGCATCAAGCCTCATTAGTAACGATTTTAATGTTTTAGCACAGCCATGAATATCTCCAATAGCTATCACCTTCAATTGTTCTGAACTCATTTATCAGTGGATCTTTCGATCAAACCTCTTCCGGTTTTTTTAATTTTACCATTCTTGTTGAGTTCTAAAAGCGAAGCATCAAGAATTCCGTTCACGAAACGTCCAGATTTTGCAGTAGAATATTTTTTTACGATCTCAATAGCTTCATTAATGGTTACTTTTGTGGGTATTTCTTCAAAATAAATAAACTCACAAAGTGCCATTTTAAGTACAATTAAATCAATCATAGCCAAACGATTGATATCCCAATTTTGAATTTGGGAAGTAACTAACTCATTAAATTCTGTTTCGTGTTCTAGCGTTCTGAAAAATAATTTTTCTGCGAATCTCCGAGCCTCTTTTTCAGAACTTAAAGTTTCTTTGATAATTGAATCTGCAATATGCTGAACGGCATCTCCGCTTTGTTTATAGGCATAAATAGATTGAAGAACGGTTTCTCGAACGAGGCGACGATTGATCATGTCTGGCTTTTTGATTAGCCAAAAAGATACGGAATTGAAAAGAAACAATGTTCAATAATCGACAATGAATATTCAATTAGTACAATACGTGGGAAGTTACTGTTGAAAAAGATTGATGCTTACCTATGATCTTGCGTATCTTACCTTAATGCGTCCTTAGCTCAGTTGGTTAGAGTATCACATTGACATTGTGGGGGTCACTGGTTCGAATCCAGTAGGACGCACTTTCTATATTTTTAATCCTTTCGCACTTCATTTTCAAAATCATTATTCTAATGATTACCAAATTCCACATACAATCCGGTATTAATAACACCCTCGTATTTTTAAAAATAATAACTCTTATTTTTCTCTTATTCGGAACTTTGGAAATTCTTAATGCACAAACTCTTCCTTTGCCAAACAGAGTTATTGATGGGCTTTCTGGTAGTGCTTTAAAAGCTCAGATTGAAAATCTATCCGTTGAGAATAGAGAAAAAGAAATATTTAAAGAGATTATGAATGGAAATGTACCTGAGTTTTTGCGAGACTTAGTTTCAATCTCATTTTCGAAGACACTCGGAGATTCGATGTATGATGTTACCTATTACGTTCTTCCAGATTATTTAGCCGTTGGTTCAAATAGTGATTATTTCCTACTTCCAATGACACCAATATTAGCACAAAGAATTGCAGATAGTTTGAAATTCATACTTCCAACTAGGCAAATGGTTAATCAGATTTGGAGTAATGCTTCGGTAAAATTATCTCCATCTCCAATTACAGCAAGCCCGCAAATGACTAGCATTCCGGTTATGTGGAAACATAATATTACCGTTAAAGCTCAACTGGCAGAAAAACAATCCAGTGAACTACTCGGAGCTTTAGTGGCGGGACATAAAAAAGATGTTATTATCTCAAATAGAATTTATGATAATTCGTCAAAACCAGTTGTTATTTATGGATGGCATTATCAAAACGGCAATCCAATTCAACCCGTTTATGCTGGTCATGGGGAAGCGTACGCGGATTATAGCCACGGAATCAGGTTGGTTCGAGATAGCGTATTAATTAATAATAAGTTTTACCGTATTTCGGAAATTCTAACTAATCCTGAACTTGCATCCCTATTTAGTGATGAAGGAGCTATTAGTAAACCGTTTTATCCGTTGGATTGAATAATTCCTAAACTATATAACGATAAAGTGGTTTATTTTACTTCTTCTTTTTTAAACTTAAATTCGAACACACTACCCTCTTCAGATTCGATATTCATCTCTGCCCTTAACTGCTTTGAAAGCGTGCGAATTAATTTCATCCCTAATGAATTTCTTCCTCCAGTTGATCCGACTTCATCAAAGCCAATTCCGTTATCCCCAATTCTAAATACTAGATAGTCATCTTGCTTTTTAAAAGTTATATTCACTTTTCCTTGTTCTTGACCTATAAAAGCATGTTTGAATGAATTTGTAAGTACTTCATTTAAAAGAAGTCCACATGGAATAGCTTGGGTAATAGTTAATCCAACTTCATCTAAATCAAAGCTAATTTCTATGGTTGTTGCATTTATTTCCATTGTTCGCTCTACCGAAGAACTCAACTCTCTGATGTATTCTTGAATCTGAATCTCCGTAAAATCTTCATTGTCATATAGTTTTTCGTGTACCAAAGCTATCGAGTTAATCCGCATTTGACTTTCTCTTAGTACACTACGTGCATTTTTATCGGTAGTAGAATATGATTGCAACTCCAATAAACCTGTTATCACTGCAAGATTATTTTTAACTCTATGATGGATTTCTGCTAATAAAATTTCTTTTTCTCTCAACGAATTTCTAAGCTGCTCTTCAGTCTTTTTTCGTTCAGTAATATCTACGTAAATACCATATTTATAGATCATCTTCTTATCAATAATAATTGGAACCGCATAAATTATTACATCGATAAGTTCTCCAGACTTATTTTTTCTTTTAGTGACCACCTCTTCTACAAATGGAGTCGCCGTTAAACTAAGTGCGTGTTCCATCGATTCTTCGGGTACTATCACTTTATCCAGTTCCAGCCCAACTATTTCCTCATAGCTGTAACCAAATATATCTTCGAATCCTTTATTGATTTCAATTACTTCGTTATGAGTATTTAGCAGAGCTATCCCCAAAGGAGACATGTTGAACAATTCACTAAGCAGATGCTCTCTCTTTTTTAGTTCTTCTTCTGCTAGCTTTCGTTCAGAGACATCGCGCTCAATAATTATAAGCACCTCTTGATCGAAATAAATACCTGCATTTACTAACATTTCAGTAGGAAAAACTTCTCCATTTATCCTTTTTCCCCAACCATCAAATTTTACAGAACCTTGTTCAAGGTCACTCTTTTCTATTTCAAAGAGCCTATCATAATTAAATTTCCCAGGGGCACTCAGAACTTTGTAATGCTTCCCTATTAAATCAACAATATCAATTCCGAAGGTTCGCTTGGTACCACTATTTGCTCCAAGAATTATCCCTTCATCATTTACTAAATAAATAGCATCGCTAATTGAATCGAATAGATCCCTATAACTACGCATACTTTGTTGGGCTTTATTTAAAGCTTCCACTCTTTGGGTTATATCTATAACCAACGAATAGGTTGAAACTAATTCTCCTGAATCTGAAAATAAGTATGAGTTATACCATTCACAGTAAATTACTTCTCCGTTTTTAGTTACATTCCGATTTACAACAGATGCATTTTTTCTACGCTCTTTAATATTTTTTTTAAACTCATCCTGAACAATTTTTATATCGTCTGGATACACAAATTTCTGGAGTAGATTTGGATGAGCAATGGCTTCTTGTTGTGTCCACCCAAATAGTTCTTCAGCCTTTGTAGACCATCTTAAAATCTTATGTTGATTATTCCACTCAATCTCAGCCATAGGAAAGTTAGTGAACTCAACTGGGCTAGATAAAAGGTGCTTCTCTTTCTTTGACAAGATTGATTCTGAAACATCATGAGCAACAATTAACTTCGATGGTTTCCCCTTATAGTTTATAAGATGAGATGAAAATTGAAAATAAACCGTAGATGCCCCATCAAATTCAAACTTCCATACTTGATCTGAGGAAATTGCAGAGTTATGTGTTAAAGAAAACTCGGGATCTCTAGAACCCAATTGTATTCCAAAATCAGTGATTCGATTTCCCAATAGTAGTTCTCTCTCCATTCTAAAACGAGAAAGAGCATTTTCATTAACATCCAATATTTTAAGGGATGTTTGATCACATACAAACATACATTGTGATTCAAAAAATGTCTCTTGAGTATTCTTCATTTTATGTGAAAAGCGATTAAATCTTCGATATTCGAATATCTACTTTATAGTTTTTTATACCAACAAAAAAACTATTTAAATAAAGTTTCTTAAAAAATGTGCCTGTTTTCTATTTTTGTTATCTTATACCCCTCAAAAGAAAGCTTTTTAAAGATAATTAATGTCAGACGATCGTATTACTATTACCCTGCCCGATGGAACCACACGGGATTATGAGGCAGGAACTACTGGATTTCAAATTGCAGAATCAATTTCATCAGGACTAGCAAGAGTTGCTTTAAGTATTACCGTGAATGGAGAAATATGGGATTTAAGCCGTTCTATTAACTCAGACGCAACTATTTCAATTAATACATGGGACTCTAAAGATGGTCAATATACCTTTTGGCATTCATCGGCTCACCTTTTAGCTGAGGCAGTTCAAGAACTTTATCCTAATGCTAAGTTTGGAATTGGTCCTCCTATCGAAACTGGGTTTTATTATGATATTGATTTTGGTGATACCCAAATTACCCAAGAAGACTTAGAAAAAATTGAAAAGAAATTTTTAGAAGTTGCCAGAAATAAGTCGACTTTCGATCGAAAAGACATTTCGAAATCTGATGCAATAGAATTTTATAAGGAAAGAGGAAACGAGTACAAAGTTGATTTAATCGAAGGACTCGAAGACGGAAACATCACTTTTTATACTCAAGGTAATTTTACTGATTTATGTAGAGGTCCTCATATTCCTAATTCTGGAATCGTAAAAGCTATAAAGCTTATGAATTTAGCTGGAGCTTATTGGCGAGGTGATGTTAATAGTAAACAACTCACTCGTATTTACGGAGTTACATTCCCTAAACAGAAAATGTTAGAGGAGCATCTTCACAATATTGAAGAGGCTAAACGTAGAGATCACCGAAAACTCGGAAAAGAGTTAGGCATTTATTTGATTGATAGTATGGTTGGTAGTGGATTACCACTTTGGCTTCCAAATGGCACTCTTCTTAGAAGAACTCTTGAATCTTTCCTTAGAGACGAACAAATTAAACGAGGCTACAAAGAGGTAATCACTCCTCATATTGGTAACCTTGAATTATATAAAACTTCAGGTCACTACCCATACTATAAGGATTCGCAGTTTAATCCAATTGAAGTTGATGATGAAGAATACATGCTTAAACCCATGAATTGCCCTCATCACCATAGAATTTACTCTTCAGATTTAAGAAGTTATCGGGATCTTCCCTATCGTCTTTCTGAATTTGGTACCGTTTATAGATACGAGCAATCTGGTGAATTGAGTGGTTTATCGAGAGTTCGTGGATTTACCCAAGATGATGCTCATATTTACTGTACGCACGATCAACTGAAAGATGAGATCAAAAATACCATCGAATTAACTCAGTTTGTATTTAGCACATTTGGAATGCCTGTTGATATTCGTCTTTCTTATAGAGACGATAACGACTCGAAATATGGTGGCAGTACTGAATATTGGGAACGTGCTCAACTAGAAATCAAAGAAGTAGCTGATGAAATGGATCTAGATTATTTCGTCGCACCAGGCGAAGCAAGTTTTTATGGACCTAAAATAGATTTTATCATCCGTGATGCTATTGGTAGAAAATGGCAGCTTGGTACCGTTCAGGTAGATTATGTAATGCCAGAACGATTTGATCTAACCTATATAGGTTCAGATAACGAAAAACATCGCCCGGTTATCATTCACCGTGCACCATTTGGTTCAATGGAACGCTTTACCAGCATTTTAATTGAACATTTTGCTGGTGATTTCCCAGTATGGCTTTCTCCTGAACAAGTAAGGATTTTGCCTATATCGGATGATCAAAATGAATATGCTCAACAGTGTGCTGATCAACTTCGAGAAATTGGAGTTCGATTAGCAGTTGATAGCCGTAGCGAACAAATCGGAGGAAAAATCCGAGATGCGGAAACGAGTAAGACTCCATATATGTTAATAATTGGAGCAAAGGAACTTGAAGCAGGAACAGTTTCGGTTCGAAGACATAAAAAAGGAGATATTGGAACTTTCAAATTTTCTGATTTTCTTTCACAACTAAAAAATGAAATTGCTGAAAAGCAGTTACCACAAGATTAACTAAACAACGAGGATAACTATCGCAAGAAATAATTTTCGCGGTCCTGTTAAAGAAGACAGACCTAGATTAAATGATGAAATTAAAGCTGCACAAGTTAGGCTTATTAAACCTGATAATGATCACGAGATAACATCTTCTGATCGTGCATTACAAATTGCTGAATCTTTCAATTTAGATTTGGTAGAAATTGCACCTGATGCTAGTCCACCAGTGTGTAAAATCATTGATTATGGGAAATATCTTTACGAGAAAAAGAAAAAAGAAAAGGAAGCCCGTAAGAAACAACACACTATTAATATTAAAGAACTTCGATTCCGGCCTAACACCGATGATCACGATCTTGAATTTAAAACCCGCCACGCACGAGAATTTTTAGAAGGGGGAGATAAAGTTAAGGCAACTGTTCAATTTAGAGGTAGAGATATGCTATATACCGAGAAGGGTGAGCTTCTACTTTTAAAGCTAGCAAAGAGCCTTGAAGATGTTTGTAAGATCGAGTCTAAGCCCAATATGGAAGGCCGTAGAATGATTATGATTTTAACACCGATTAAATAAACACAATCATTGCTAAGAGATACTATAATGCGTATCTTTTCGGTCTTTAATTTTTCACAAAGCAAGTGGATTTCGAATGCCAAAAATGAAAAGTAATAGTGGAGCTAAAAAGCGTTTTAAGGTTACCGGTTCTGGTAAAATTAAACGTAAGAAAGCTTTTAAGCGCCATATTCTTACTAAAAAAAGCAGTAAAACTAAACGAGGATTAGGTAAAAGTACTATCGTTACTGACGCTGATAAAGCGCGTATGAAAGAACTAATCCCTTATAAATTTTAATCATTTAATCTAAGACAAAATGCCACGATCACTAAATTTAGTGGCTTCCCGTCGCCGTCGCAAAAAGATCCTTGATCAAGCGAAAGGTTACTGGGGCAAGCGAAAAAATGTTTTTACGATTGCAAAAAACGCGGTAGAAAAAGGTCTACAGTACCAATACCGTGATAGAAAAAATCGTAAACGTGTTTTTCGAAGATTATGGATTGTTAGAATCAACGCGGCAGCGCGACTAAACGGAACTACTTATTCTAAGTTCATCAGTGCGATGGCAAAAAAGAATATGGAGATTAACCGTAAGGTACTTGCCGACCTAGCAGTTCATGATGCAGAGACGTTTGCTGCCATTGTGAAGGAAGCCCACGCTTAACCGCGAACTTGCTATTTACCGAACCGGTAAATCTTCGATATGTAAGATTTACCGGTTTTTTTATTCTTGCTCACTAATTTTGATGTGAATTTATTTTCATTCCATGCTTGACGACATAGTTGCTTTAAAGACTGAAATTTCTACCTATACCATTACTAACCAGGAAGAACTTGAAGCTTATAGATTAGAGTTTTTATCCAGAAATGGTCGTGTTCAATCGATGTTTAAAAACCTTGGATCGGTTCCAAAACAAGAAAGAGCTTCTGTTGGTAAAGAAATGAACGAGGTAAAGCAACTCGCTCAGAAAAGATTCGAAGAGGCTACTACCGTTCTTGAAAGTACAGTTCATGTAACAAAAAGTGCATTAGATGATTTAACACTAACCGCACCTTCTACCCCTATCGGTTCGCTTCACCCACTCACCAAGACGATGGAAGAGATGAAGCAAATTTTCTACCGTCTCGGTTTTACAATATCTGATGGTCCTGAAGTAGAAGATGATTTCCACAATTTCACAGCTTTAAATTTTCCACCGAATCACCCCGCACGTGATGAACAGGATACATTCTTTGTTAAAAAGAGCGATGACCCAGATATCATAGATTTAGTACTTAGAACTCATACGTCTCCTGTACAGATTCGTTTAATGGAAAATACTAAGCCCCCTATTCGTTCTATCATGCCTGGGCGCGTTTACCGAAATGAAGCAGTTTCACCAAAATCGTATTTTTTATTTCACCAGGTTGAAGCATTATATGTGGATGAAAATGTGAGTGTTGCTGATTTAAAAGAAACATTAATCACTTTTGTAAAGCTTATGTACGGAAGTGATGTTAAGTATAGATTAAGACCTGGGTTTTTCCCATTTACCGAACCAAGTTTAGAAATGGATATTTGGTGGGGCACTGAAAATGATGGGAAATGGCTCGAAATACTTGGATCTGGCATGGTTGATCCTAATGTATTTAAAGCCGCTGGTATTGACTCTGAGAAATACACAGGATTTGCTTGGGGAATGGGTGTAGAGCGAATTGCGATATTGAAATATGGAATTGATGATATCCGCACCTTTTACGAAAATGATATACGTTTTTTAGAACAATTTAATTAAGACCATTTTTACACATTCATGAAAGTATCGTACAATTGGCTTAAGGAATTTATTAACCTACCTCTCTCACCTGCTGAAACAGCAAATAAACTAACATTAATTGGTTTAGAAGAGGAAGAGATTTTTGAGTATGGAAATACGCTTGATGGGGTTATCGTAGGTGAAGTAACCGAAGTAATTCAACATCCCAATGCAGATCGACTTAAAGTGTGCCAAGTTAATCTTGGTGATGAAACCGTACAAATTGTGTGTGGAGCTAAAAATGTAGCTCAAGGTCAAAAAGTACCCGTTGCCACAGTTGGCTCTACCCTTCCAATTAAATTAGATGATGGAAACTTTTTAACACTTCGAAAAGCTAAACTTCGTGGCGAAGTTTCTAACGGAATGATCTGTGCAGAAGACGAACTTGGTTTGGGCACAAATCATGATGGAATCATGGTTTTAGACACTTCAGTTGAAGCTGGAACACCTATAAATCAGGTTTTTGATATTTATACTGATACAATCATAGACATAGCTATTACCCCTAATCGTCCAGATTCTACTTGTCATTTAGGAGTAGCACGTGATTTATCGGCTGCTTTAAATCTAGATCTGAAAAAGCCTACAATTAAGACTAGCCCTATTGTAGTTCAAAACTCTTCTGACATTTCCATTGAAATAGAAAGTCCAGAGAAATGTAATCGCTATGTTGGAAAAATGATTAAAAATGTGGAGATCAAAGAATCTCCAGCCTGGTTAAAGAATCGGTTAATGGCTTTAGGTTTGCGATCTGTAAATAATGTTGTTGATGTTACCAATTACGTTATGCACGAATTAGGTCAGCCACTCCACGCCTTTGATTATGATGAAATCAAAGGAAAAAAAATTATTATAAAGGACTTCGAAAAGGAAATAGAGTTTGAGACTTTAGATCATACAAAAAGAAAATGTGCAGCTGGCACATTATTTATCTGTGATGGAAACGGCCCGATTGCAATAGCAGGTGTTATGGGTGGGCTTCATTCTGAAGTAAGTGACTCAACTACAAATATTTTACTTGAAAGCGCTTATTTCGATCCTGGCACAATTCGTAAAGCAGCTAAAGCTCAAACTTTACAAACGGATGCTTCTTATCGCTTTGAACGAGGAATTGACCCTAATTTACAGGCATTAGCTGCTGATAGAGCCGCCGCTCTAATCGCAAAAGTTTCAGGCGGAACCCTTAATGAAGAATTGATAGACATTCACCCTATCAAAACTGAACCTCTTACACTCACTCTTAGAAAAAGTTATTTAAATAGACTTCTTGGAACCAATCTAAGTATTGATGAAGCCATTGAGATTATAAATGGTTTGGAAATGGAGGTCGTTTCTAAAGATACAGAGAAAGCAACATTCAAAATCCCAACTTTTAGACCTGATTTGGTTCGTGAAGTTGACTTAATTGAAGAAGTAGGTCGATTGTATGATTACAATAGAATCGAAGCTCCAAATCATGGTATTTTTGTATCTACAGAAACATTCTCCGAATGGGAACTATTAGTTTCTAAAATTAAAAAGAGTGCTGTTGAATTAGGTTTTAGAGAGATTTATTCAAACTCATTAATTTCAGAAAAAGAAGCGGAACAATTTGGTTCTTTAGATTCTATGGTAGGAACTTTGAATCCTCTTACAAAGGATATGACTACTCTCCGACCTTCACTTTTACATGGCTTCTTAAAAGCGGCTGCCTATAATTTTAACCGTAAAGCTAGTGCTGTCCGGTTTTTTGAACTTGGAAATGTATTTGAGCAAAGTGAAGATTGGACATTTCATCAAGGGATAAAAGAGCAAACGCATGTTTTATTCGGTATCTCTGGATTTAAAGCAACAGAACATTGGTCAACAAAGCCGGTTTCCTATTCAGCATTTGATTTGAAATCTGTATTAAATGCCTTTTTCGCTAAACTCGGATTGAAAGAAGGAGTTTCTTCATTATATGAAAATGATGTACTTGTTTATTCGTATAAAAACATTGTTCTTGGTGAATTAAAGCCAATTGAGAAAGGATTAAAAAAAGCTTACGACTTAGAACCTAATGCTTTTATAGCTGAACTTTCTATCAACTCTATTAAAGCGGCCTTAGAAAAATTACCAGTACAAAGTTATAAATCTATACCCAAATTTCCTGCTTTCGAATTTGATTTTGCCGTGATAGTTGATGGCTCTGTTACTGCCGGCGACCTAATAACTACTATAAAATCTAAAGCTGGAAATACACTACAAAGCATTGAAATCTTTGATGTTTTTGAAGGAGAATCCCTTGGAAAAGGAAATAAAAGTATAGCCTTCAGGCTTCATTTCCTTGATCCTAACAAGACCTTGAATATCAAAGAAGTAGAACCTATTATAAACCGAGTTGTTAAAATTTTGGAGAAACAGTTCTCCGCCAAACTTAGAGGATAATTAGGTGAAGCAATATGGAACAGGTATCTGAGCAAACCGAGCGTTTTAAAGAATTGCTTGGCGATGTTTATGAGGAAGTCGATTCCTTAAAACAAGAAATCAGAGAGTTAAAAAAGGAAAATTCGAAACTGGTTTCAAAAATCGAAGATTTAAGAGGAAAACAAACTGATATTTTTTCAGCAATCAGTGAATCCGAACGTTTGACTCTTCGTCAACATGTTCAAGGTCTTATTTCAAAAATCGATAATCATTTAAGTTCACAAGCATGAAATCGATAAAAGTTAATATTCTTGGAAAACCTTACCCCCTTAAAGTTGAAGATCACGAAGAAGAAACAATGATACGAATTTGCAAATATGTAGATGAACGGTTTCAAACATATCGTACTCAGCTGGTAAAGCAACCTGAATCTACTGTAATGGTACTAGCTGCTCTTAGTATTGCTGAAGAGCTTTTTGAGAGAAAGCAAAATAATACCGACTTGGAAAAAAATGAAGAAGTATTGATGCAACGCGTTAATGCAAGCATGGAACGACTTCTTGAAGATATGAGAGCTTAATTTCTTCATTCATTATTAACTATTTTAAAGAGAACTATTTTGGCTGAAACTATCAGCATTTTATTTGTGGGCGATATTGTTGGAAACCCCGGACTAACTATTACCGAAACTATTCTTCCAAGCCTTATAAAAAAGCATAATGCCGACTTCGTGATTGCGAATGGCGAGAATTCTCATGAAGGTCACGGTATAAATGATACTATTATAAAAAATCTATTATCACTTGGTGTACATGTAGTTACGGGTGGAGATCACTCTTTTGATAAATGGAAAGTCTTTAACTATATGAGGGAACATAATCACATCCTCCGCCCTCTTAATTACCCTAAAGGAAATGCTGGATTAGGCTTCGGAGTATATGAAATTCCGAATACTTCTTTCAAAATCGGTGTTTTAAATTTACAAGGTCGAACATTTATGAAGCCAATTGATGACCCTTTCTCTGCTGCAGATTGGGCGGTTTCTAAAATGCTTGAAGAAACAAATATCATATTTGTAGATATGCATGCCGAAGCGACTGCAGAAAAAGTTTCTATGGCTTGGCATTTGGATGGTAGAGCTTCTGTTTTAGTTGGTACACACACTCATATTCCAACGGGAGATGCTCGCATTTTTCCTGAAGGGCTTGGGTATTTAACAGACGCAGGAATGACTGGTTCGTTTAATTCTTCATTAGGGATGGATAAAAAGGTAGCCATAAAGCGCTTCGTTACTGGGGTTCACCAAAAATACCAACCTGCGAATGGTGATAATCACTTATGTGGAGTTTTAGCAAAAGTGGATACTGAAACTGGTAAATGTGTTCACATTGAACCTGTTATTTATCCAGGATTTAATTCTTCAGTTGAATAAAATGTCTGATAACTCTTTTGTTCTTAAAGGTGAGAATATTTCTAAAAGCTATAAAAGCGAACAAGCAGAAGCTCGTCTTCAAGTACTTAAAGATGTTTCTGTTGAAATTAAGGAGGGCAGCATAACTTCAATTGTTGGCTCTAGTGGGAGCGGGAAAAGCACCCTTCTACATATTTTGGGAGGGTTGGATAAACCTGATTCTGGAACGGTATATTGGGGTGATAAGAAAATTTCGACAATGAATTCCGATCAACTTGCTGAGTTTAGAAATAAGAATATTGGGTTTGTTTTCCAGTTTCATCACCTTCTTCCCGAGTTTACTGCGCTTGAGAATGTGAGTATGCCTGCTCTAATTGCAGGGGAATCACTTGAAAAAGCTTCAAAAAGAGCTCTAAGTTTATTAGAAAGATTTGGTGTTGGTGAACGCAAAAATCACCGTCCAACTCAATTATCTGGTGGGGAGCAACAACGGGTTTCAATGGCAAGAGCCTTAATGAACAAGCCTTCTTTAATTTTAGCAGATGAACCCACTGGTAACTTAGATGATGCTAACACAGCTACCATTTTAAATATGCTCTATCAGCTAAGAGATGAGGATGATGTTACTGTTTTACTAATCACTCATGAAAAAACAATTGCAGAACAATCTGATATAATCCTAGAAATAAAAAATGGTGAATTGAGTCCACTTTAAGTTTTGCTATGATGCAAAACTGCCTTATTTTTAAAGTCTGAAATTTTACTGATAACATCTATATAAGTCATGTCGAAACACCTTTCCAAAGAAGAACTAGAATCTGATCCGCTAATTGAAAATTATAATAAAGCGGCCAATTTCTTCAATGAAAATAAAACCACTATTATTGCCCTTTTTATAAGTTTAATTGTAGTTATAGGAGCATTTATAGGTTATAATTTTTACTCTGCAAGTCAAGAAGAAAAAGCACAACAATTATTAGCAATTGCTGAAGGTTACTATGCTGAAGGTGACTTTGATAAAGCTATTAATGGTGACAGCTTTGAATTAACTTATGGTTTCTTAGCGATAGCTAATGATTATTCTGGAACTGAAGCTGGTAATTTAGCTATTTATTACGCGTCTGTTTCTAGTTTCAAACTTGGTAATATTGAAGATGCACTTGATTATCTATCACGATATGATGCCCCTAAAGGCATTCTTGGAGTTGGGCCTGTTTCTTTTAATGCTAAGCTTCTTCTTGCGAACGGCAGTACTGAAAAAGCTGCTGAGACATTTGTAAAAGCTGCAAATTGGGATACAAATGATTCCACTACTCCATATAATTTATTAAAAGCTGCGGAAGCTTATTATCAATCTGGTAATTTTTCTAAAGCTGAAGAGTTAACAGATAGAATTATTAATGAATATCCTACTAGTAGTGAAGTTGCTAATTCACAAAATCTACAAGGTAAAATATCAGTTGCTAGCTAATTTATTTAAGGCTCCTTTTGGAGCCTTTTTTATTTTAACTCTGTTTTACTTCAAAACTCTACTCTCACAAGAATAAATTTCAGTTAAAAATTATGTCGAAAGAAAATAAATATCTCTTACCATTTATTGTTGTTACTACCCTTTTCTTTATGTGGGGACTAATTACAGTTTTAGTGGATTCTCTTGTTCCAAGGTTAAGGGATGTTTTTGAGCTTTCATATTTTCAATCAGGTATTATTCAATTTGCATTTTTTACAGCATATGCTGTTTTTTCTGTACCAGGTGGTATTCTAATTTCAAGAATCGGTTACAAAAAAGGTGCTATTACAGGTTTAATAACTATAGGTATAGCTTGTCTTTTGTTTTATCCAGCTGCTGAATTTAGAGTTTTTGGGATATTTCTTTTAGCAATGTTTGTATTGGCTGGTGGTATAACAATTCTTCAAGTTGCTGCAAATCCTTATATAGCAGCATTAGGCCCAGCCAAAACAGCTTCAAGTCGCCTAAACCTTGCTCAGGCTTTCAACTCCTTAGGAACCACAATTGCCCCATTACTTAGTGCAGCTTTTATTCTAAGTAGTAGTGTACTTAGTTCTTCTGAAATTAATGCTTTAAGCGAAGCTGAAAAACTTTCTTATTATGTAACAGAATCTTCTGCTGTTCAAGGACCATTCCTAGTTCTTGCTGCAGTAATATTTATTTTAGCTCTAGCTTTTGGAGCATTCAAGCTTCCTCAGATAATTTCAGATAACGACAATGCAACTGGTGATTATAAAATAGCATTAAAGAAAAAGCACTTAATGTTCGGTGCTCTAGGAATTTTTGTTTATGTAGGTGCAGAAGTTTCAATAGGTAGTTATTTGATTAATTATTTTCTTGATTTAGATATTGAAAAACTTGTTGCAGATAGTTCTTTAATGTCTGGTTTAGCCTCAACTCTTTCTTCTGTATTCTCCGATATTGATTTAGCTAATATGAGTGTATCTCAATTAGCTGGCACATTTGTATTTTTTTACTGGGGTGGAGCTATGGTCGGTAGATTTATAGGTTCCGCAATCCTTCAAAAAATTCCCGCTGGGAATCTTTTAGCATTGTATGGAGTTATAAATGTGTTGCTATTAGTGGTAAGTATGGTAAGTACTGGATACCTCGCAATGTGGTCAATTCTAGCAATTGGTCTATTCAACTCCATTATGTTTCCTACCATTTTTACTTTATCGATTGATAATTTAAAAGAACATACAGCTCAAGGTTCAGGAATACTGTGTACCGCAATTGTTGGGGGTGCTATTATCCCTCCTTTATACGGTAAAATTGCTGATATAGCTGGACTACAATTAGCGCTTATTTTTATCGCATTATGTTATGCATATATAGCTTGGTATGGCAAAGTTGGTTCTAAAATTGGAAACCCAATTTCTGAGTAGAATTCTATTTCTTATTTATTTCATTTAATGCATAGTGATAGGCACCTATTGCTACCGCATTATCTGTTCCTAGTTTAGAAAGTCCAACTGCTGTATACTTTTTTTCATGATAAACGACTTTCCTTTCTGATTTTGGGACCAGAATCTTTTTAGAATCATTTAATACGAATTGTTTACGGTCCCATTCTTTTTCTATATCGTAAACTGATTGGATAAGTCTCCGATGTTTAATTCCATTCAACGCAGTAAAATATCCATTTAGCTCATCCATCATCGATTTTGAAAAAATAGAATACGCTCCACTTACTCCTCCTCCTATAACAACAACTCCATCAAGTAACGTTATAATATTTGCTATGGCATCCCCAAGAGCTTCACCAAAACGTAGAAATGCTTCTAAGGCTGCTTGCTGAACACCCAGTTTATTCCCCTTTGCTATATTAAAAATATCTCTTGGTTCAGGTGATTTAGAAGGATTAATAGAGATTTGCTCAGCATACATCCGCTTAATAGATCGAATACTTAGAGTATCCTCTATACTCGTATAATTGAATTGCTTATTTCTTAATAACCATCCTTCAGCGGCTGCGCTATTATCACCTTCAAGCAATTCTCCATTGATTGTAATCCCTACCCCAAATCCAGTTCCAAGGGTTATTCCAATTAAGTTTTTATATATTTTTGGGTTATTCGCTGTCTCCAAAAGATGATTTAAATATGGAAGAAACCCTGCTTTAGATTCTCCAAGTGTGAATAAATCTCCATCATTATTTATAAATACAGGAACATCAAATGCATCCTCTAATATAGGTCCTAAGGGTACTCCGCCCTTAAAAATAGGTAAGTTAGGAAGGTCTCCAATAATTCCGTTCTTATAATCTGATGGACCAGGAAAAGCAAAACTGATAGCATCTGGTTTTTCTGGGAATGATGATGAAAGTTTTTTAAAACCAGATATTATAGAACCAATACATAAATCAAGATTGGTTAAATCAGCAGGAATTGTAAACTTCTCGCCATAAAGCTCCCCATCCTTTCGAGCAGAAAATACAAAGTTTGTACCTCCTGCATCCAGTGTTAGAACTAATATTGATTTTTTTTTCATTGTTTAGTTATAATGAATGAAGAATAAGTAGCTTAATTTATTGAAGATCATTTAACCTTTAATATACCTAGATGTTTAATCGCCGTATCACAATTATACTTGGATTTTCAATTTTTATCCTGATTGTATTCGATGCCTATCAACAAAAGTATTATGTAGATACTTTTAATTTAAGTACTGTGGGTTTCAATTTCTTCTATCTTTTAAAAAGTCACTCATTGAGATGGTTAGTTTGGCTAATTGGAAGTATTCCATATGTACGTTTTGCTAGAAGTATTTTCTCAAAAAGAATAGAAGATATTTCAAATCGAAGTTTTCTATCACTCTTAATGTCTATTATATTTTCTATTCTCATCATAATTCTTCTTATTAGTATCGCAAGTGCGTTTTTATTTAATGAACAAGCATCATTTACAGTAATTTTAGAGTGGTATAGATTTATATTTTTTCAAAAAGTATTGGGTTTTACTTTAGCTTCTTCACTTTTAGTGTTACTGATTTATAACAGTTCTACAAAAAAAGTAATACATGCACAATGGATCGAAATTAATCAACTAAAAAAGAAAGCTAATCAAGTTCCACCTTCTCAAGAAAACCAAAGTATTAGTATAAAAATTGGAAACAGATTAAAAATTATACCATTAAATGAAATTTATTGGTTTGAATCAGATGACTATTGTGTGAAAATACACACGAAACTAAAATCTTATAGTCTTCGAAAGAGCTTAAAGTCTTTGGAAAAAGAACTATGGGATTTTCGCTTTGTTAGAGTCCATAGAAAAGCACTTCTTAATTTAAGTTTTTTAGATCAAATTGATTTCAATTTTGGAGTAGTTCGACTTTTAGATAACACCGAATTACCTGTATCTAAATCGGGAGCTCGAATGCTAAAAAAAGCTGTTTCTTAGTATTTACTGCAAATTCATACCTACTCTCTGCAAATTTGTGAATAATGGATTTTTTTTATTTATCTAGGAGTAAATCAAAATTAAATTTTACCTATGAAGACTCTGTTACTTTTCTATTTATTCTCAGTACTATCACTCTCTGCTTTTGCTCAATATAATTACACTATATCAGAAGAGAACCCATTTGGAAAACTGAACCCCAATGCACCAAAAGAAGTAGCTGATTATGACCTATTAATTGGAGAGTCTCAATGTACTTCAATTTCAAGAGCTCCAGACCAAACTTGGAATCCTGAAATAAAAATGTTGTGGAGATTTAAATACATCATGAATGGGATGGCCGTACAAGACGAAACTCTAAAAGAAGATGGCACTCATTCAGGAAGTATTCGACAATTCAATTCGGATAGTTCAGCGTGGTATGTCCATTACTTTTCATCAGGTTCTGCTCCTTCACAGTTACCAGTGTGGAATGGTAGTACGATTAAGGATGGAGAAATAATTCTATATAGAGAACAATCTTCACCAAATGGGTTAGAAGGATTTTATAAAATCAGATTTTTTGATGTCAAAAAAAATTCTTTCAAATGGATTGGTGCTTGGGTTAATAAAGATGAAAGTATTCAATTTCCAACATGGAAAATATCTTGCCAAAAAAATTAGAATTTGATTTATTACCATATGCAATTACGATTAACACTGGTGCTGCATCGTTTTTTGTAAAACTTGTTCTCTCGTTATTAAATTAATGAATCTCAAATGGCACCGTTAAAGAAGAATGGGCCAAAAAGATTGGGTTTTATAATATTATCATTTCTCCGAATCCAAATTTTGAAAGAAAAGGTTAAACTATGCCTTATACTTCTGTAAATAAACATATGTTTATTCTGTTTAATAAAGCAGGCGAAATTGGGTTCCGTTTCTCTAAAGAATCTCAAAACCCTTTCATGGAGAAACATCCTGATTCTTCCCTTTATAAATCTTATGGTTCTATTATGAATGGGTATGTATTGATAACTAAAAGGTTATATGAAGATTTAGATTTGCTAGCTCACTAATTGGAAGAAAGTTATCAGTTTATTCTTTCGCTGGAACCAAAATAAATCACTTATTCTTTTCTTCGATCCACTTACTCATATACCTTGTACTTGCCAAAGTATGATGCATTAGCATAGCACCGGTGAAGTTTTTATGACGATGTAAATTCAAGTTTGATCTTATATTATTGATCTTTTCAATCAAAATTTCGCCTAACTCTTTTTTAGGATAAATCAGATTAATAATTTGAATTCCATTTTCTTGAGAATTTTTCCAAAGTGATGGGTCGTTATATAATTTTATTGATTTATCTACAAAGTCACCGGGATCGTCCACAATCTCTCCTGCCCAATTTAAATTACCATACATGGCTTCAGCTCCAATAGTACTCGTAACAGACGGGGTACCGCATTGCATAGCTTCTATGAGCTTCCCTTTAAGTCCTGCCCCAAATCGTAATGGAGCTAGACATACACGAGCTCTACTCATCACCTCTTTTGCATCCTCTACCCTTCCTTTAATTAAAAAACCTTCTGCTTGATTGTTTAGTTGGAATACTTTTTGAGAAGGATATGCCCCATAAATATTAAGTTCTGCTTGAGGAAGTTCAGCTTTAATTCTAGGCCATATAATTTCTTTTAAATTTAAAACTGCGTCCCAATTTGGCTCATGAAGAAAATTTCCAATTGAAATAAAATTTTTACGTTCTTCAAAAGGAATCCAGCTATCTCTTATAGCTCCATTAATTGGCTCTAGCATAAAAGGGATGTAGTGAAGTAATTCGTCATTGACTCTAAAAACTTGGTCGAGAAGAGTGTATTCATAATTAGAAATGATTAGCGAAAGATCACAACGATAAATACTAGCTATTTCTCTTTTTGCGTGTTCAGTAAATAAATCAGACTCTATGAAACCTCTTTTTTCCTTAAATGCTTGATGCCTAGCTATCCTTAAACAATGAATATCTTCAGTGTCTAAAATCCGAACTGCTTCTGGGCATTGTTCAGCAACTCTCCAACCAAATTGTTCTTCAGTCATAAATCTATCAAAAATAACCATATCTGGATTAAGGTTACTAGCAAAAGCATCGAAAGAGGAATCATTGATACGAATTCCAACTGCATCTATTTTCTTTTTCGAAAGATCTTCGGAGAATTCACGGTTTCCGGCAGCAGATGCATATGTTATTTCCCAACCATGATTTAGAAATAAATCAATCAACTGCATCATTCTACTTCCTGCAGCTGATGAATTCGGTTCTGGCCAGACCTTTCCTATTATTAGTAGTGATTTACCATTCATTCTAATTTCAGAATACTTTCTAACATCAATGAAAAAGCACCCATTAAGGCAGCTTCTTCACCAAAAGTAGATTGCAAAATTGGTACTTCACTATTCAAAATTGGTAAAGTAAGTGATGATACTTTTTCTCTAATTCTATCTACAAAATATTCTTTGTTACTACTTAGTCCACCCGACAATAGAATAGCTTCGGGATTAAAAAGCTTAATTAATGTATCAATGCTAACACCAATATATTCAGTAGTATTATTTAATATTTCAATGGATAATTTATCTCCTTGAATTGCCGCTTCTAGTATTTTTTTTGAGTTAATAGAATCTAGTTTCTTAGCTAGTACACTTGGTTCTCCTCCAGCAATTCTATCTTTTATAATCTCTACTATTCCATACCCTGATGCTAAGGCTTCTAGAGTTCCTTTTATTCCTTCTCTACCTTTTATAGAATTTTTATGATCTACAACAATGTGACCTATTTCACCCGAATATCCACCAGAACCATAAAATAGTTCCCCATCAATAATAATTCCCGAACCTATTCCATAATCTAGATTGATGCTGATAAAACTATCATACTTTTTACCTGCTCCAAAAAATAATTCACCCTGAGCAATCAAATTAGCCACATTACGAACAGAAATTTTTAAATCAGTATATTTTGAAAGTGCCTTTCCAACATCTACATTTTTCCAGTTTAGTACAGGTGAATAATCAACTACTTTAGAGTTTTTATTCATAATTCCGCATACAGCTATCCCAATACCAAAAATTCGCTCTTTTTTTGAACTTGCTCTATCTAATAATTTTTTAATAAGTTCCCCAACCTGTTCCATTATACCATCAAAACCAATTTTAATGTCAGTTGGCATATGAATCTCGTAAATAAACTCTCCATCTAAATTAGAAAAAGCAGCCCTTATAAAAGAACCTCCAATATCAATCCCAATCACGTAATTATTCTTCGAATCGAATCTTATTATTTGAGGAGGCCTCCCTCCACTAGACTCACCTGAGTCTTCTTGTTTGATTAATTTTTTCTCAAATAACTCTTCGACTATTCTTGTAACAGTGGGTGCACTTAAACCAGTTTTAGAGATGATATCTCCTCTAAAAATATCACCATTATTCCTTATAAGTTGAAGTACTCGAATTCTATTCTGTAGAGGGGTATTTCTATTGCTTTCTATTAAGGAAACTTTTTTCATTTATTTAATTTCTTCATTTAACTAAACTATGATAATCAACTAAATTAATTGAATTATTAAGCTAATCACAGAAATAATAATACCATTTTTTCATTGAAGTTTATTAAAATTTAAAAAGACCATTTTAAACCTAATATGATAATATTGTGTATCTATTTCTAAAAAAGAATATTTACACTCCAATACTTCCATTAGCTTTAGCCTACCTCTTCGAGCGAATGTAATTATTGATGCTGAAAATATTTCTTATAGAACTTATTTTTATCGACTTAAAACAAGCGATATACCCCAAACAAAAGAATGCTTCTTATAAAATAAGAGAAGCTTTAAAAATCATCCTACATCAGTATTCTGAAGATAAAATTACAATACGATATATTGTAAAAGTCATTGGGTTTATAGATTTTAAAAGAAGAAATTTCTAAAAATAGATAGCAGCGTTTAGACTACTTTTCAAACCTTTTTAATCTAAGAAAGTCGATTGGAAAATTAGTTTTGCCTTCAAGTGCTAGGTCTGAAAGTATCTCACCAATTACTGGTACAAATTTGAACCCATGCCCACTAAATCCGGTAGCTATTATTACTTGATTATTAGTTTCAGGTGCAAAATCAATAATAAAATGCCCGTCCTTGGTATTTGTATACATACATGTAGTTGTAGAGACTATTTCTCCAAGAGATTTTGGTATATATTTTTTAAGAAAATCTTGAATTTTATTTTGTTCATCCCCAGTATTGAATGAATGTAACTCTCTTGGTTCAATACATTCATTGGGAAAATGGTGGGCAACTTTCATCCAATTTAGTCCTTTGAACTCCTTTTGATTTAATATTGGAAATCCATACATAACCCCTGGTAAATCATTGTCGGCTAATACCCAACATGGAAATTTCCCAATCTCAAATTCTGATATATTTTCAGGTTTAATCCAAGTAATTACTTGCCTTGTAACACAGAGTAGATCCTTTATTGGTGGTAGCAATTTTTGGGTGTATGCACCAGACGCGATAATTAGTTTTTTTGCTTTATATAACCCTTTATCTGTACTAACATTAACGATGCCATTTTTGAGCCCCCAGTTAAGTACTTCTTCACCAGTTTTTAGTATTGCTCCATTCTTTTTCGCTTCATCTACATATGTTGAAATAGTTTCTTCAGTTAACACAAACCCTGCATTTTGCTCCAATAAACCTTCAAAATTAGTAGGGATATTAAATATAGAATAATCTCTTTTTATGGTCTTAAAATCATTCGCATGGATTGGCTGCTCTAACGGAATTTTATATTGTTGAGATGATTTTTTTATCCCTCTCATTACCTCATGGTCAGGTCTTCCTAAATATAAAAGACCTGTTTTATGAAAGAGATGTTTCCCAGTTTCTTTTTGAATCAAGTCCCAACCTTTATATGAACTTTCAAGTAGTGGAACGTAGTCTGAATGTTCGAAATAAGATTTTCGAATTATTCTTGTTTGACCTGAATGTGAGCCCTTATTATGAACAACCTCAAATTGTTCAAGACCTAATACCTTAGCTCCTTGCTTTGATAGATTATACAAAGCAGCTGAGCCCATCGATCCAATACCAATAATTATTATATCATACATATATAATAAACCTAGTTTTTGATGATTTATTAGATTTGTTTACTTAAAAAATAATTAAATGCTATTCAACTATTGTAGGGGGAGCATAACTAAGGTTATGCTCTAAAGAATAAACAACTTCCTTTTCTAAAGAACCATTATTCGAAAAAATAAATAGTTTGGTGGTTTGATTTGGTATTGAACTTTTATAATTAACAGGAATTGTTGTTCCCAGTTCTATATTCAATTCAGTTTCGAAAGAAGTATTTCTATTAACAATATTGAAGTCAAAGTCTTTTTTTGGATGCTGATTCATTACTAAAATCATAACCCCTGAATCATCAGAAGTGGCTATAATCTTCACATATTCTTGATTAACTACCGATGTTAGAAAATTCTTTTTAGAATATTCACTTAGTAATTGCATGTGGTAATAGGTTGAACGTGGATAAAACTCAACAGGCATTCCAATATATCCGAAATCAGTTCGAACCACATCTACTTCACTTATACACCATGGGTTCATCATGAATGCACCATACTTCATTCCAAAACCAAAAATCTCAGCCATAAATTGACCGCCTAAAAATGATGGATTACCAAACCCCGAAATTTCCCTATCGGGATTAGCATAAGTTACATTAAACTCAGTTAGACCCCATATTAAAGCATCTTCATTGTTTCGGTTATGCTTTTTATTTGCAGTCTGCATTAACTCTTTGAGATGTTCTATTTGCTTTAGAATTTTATTCGGCCCAAAGAAAACTACATCATCTCTTTCAAACTCTGCTCCCATTGGATAGTTATGAAAATTGATTCCATCTATTAGCCATGCACCATTTTCTTTTAACCCAGTAATATCCTTCTCGCCACCAACGAATGCATCATAAGCCTCTTCTCGAAGTGATGCTTCATCAAAAATAAAGATTTTAATATGAGGATTTACTGATTTCATAGCTCTGGCAATTCGCACTACAAATTTATGTACTTGCTCAACGGTATGTCGTTCGTGAAGTAAAGGTTCATTCCCAATTGACCAGAATGTAACTTTTCGAGAATTATCTTTTGAATAATATTCAACCAATTCTTTAGCCTGAAGATCGGTAAATGTACTAGACACCTGTAATATAGGCTCAGCACCAATTGCTTTAATGGAATCAATCATATTATTAAGACGAGCACGATCTGGAAAATTATTTTGATACCCGTTCCCACCAATTCTAATAGTTTTCACTCCACTTGCTTCAACTTTATCCCAAAGTTTATGGATGTGCCCAACTCTTCCTTCGTCTCCATTCTCTAACCAATAGTTTTGCCCCATTAAATATGGACTAATCTCTTGAGCTTGAATACTACTTAGAAAAAATAGAACCGCTAAAATGGAAAATTGCTTCTTAAATTTCGATATCATATCCATGCTATTAATTAGTTAAAAATAAATGTTACTGAAATAGATTGACTAATTATTCTTCTAGCATTGTAGAAACAATATTATAGATGAAATCATAACCAGATTGTGTATTTCCAGAAACTAGACCAAACCAACCTCTATCATCCCAAACAGAAGTAGACATTTTCTCATCACGTGCAACACGCACAATCGTTTTATAATAACCTCTTACAAGTGCCGTATTTCTTTGACTTTGGTTCCCATTTCGACCAACTCCATACTCACCATAATTAATAGGTACTCCTAGAGTTCTTCCATGAGCAGCCACACTACGCAACCGATTTTCAATTTCTTCTGTACCTGGAAAATTGGAGTTATCTCCCGTTTGACCGCAGAAAGACCATGGATCATACGTGTGAACTTGAATGGATATATATGCATCCTCTCCATCTCCAGGAAGAGCGTCTTTGTTCGGATAGACATCATCAATTTGACCTTGGTTACCTTGCCCATTTGTTGCAATCATAACTACTCTTTTGATGTTATTTCCACCTGTGGCTCGGATTGCGTCAACTCCTACTTCCATTATATTGCGAGTTAGCGCGATACCCACAGGGTTGGTAGGGCTTACTGTACCACCCCAAGTACCAAATGCACCTTCAGGTTCATTTAGAAGTTCAAAAATTAAATGATAATCATAGTCTTTGAAATAAGTCGCAATATCCCTCCAAAGAGTTGCAAATTTATCATCGAATTCATCACTACCATTGTAATTTTCTTTGAATTCTCGTTCATGATGCGCGTTTAGTACAACATAAAGATCTCTATCAAGAGCAAAATCGATTACTTTCTTAAGCTCAAGAAATCTAGGATGTTCAAAATTTACTTCCCCTTCCTCATTAGCTAAGGAATTACCACCAAAACCTTCGAACCAAGTAGTAGGTATTCGTATATGCTTCATACCTGCTCGCTCATAAAGTACCACAATAGGAGCTATATTTTCAAAAGTAGTTGAATTAGCCCCATTATCGAAAGTATTACCAAGATTGAATCCTGCCCCCATTTCCTCAATAATTTGAGCCGCTGATGGTACGTTACTTTCATCATCAGTTGACTCAGAACCTGTAGAACTATCTTTACAGGAAATGAAAATTACTAGAACTAATATCCAACTTAACTTATTTTTTGGTTTCAACTTAATTTTTGAAACATTTTTATAAAATCGGTTCATAATAATGTTAATTCTTTATGCTGTTGTAATATTCTTGTAAAACAAAGAATGCTTTTTTCTTTACACCCTGTTCTGAGATAAGACCTTTACGATTAAAGTCGGCCTGAATTGTTCGAAGATGTCTTCTATGAGATCTGAAATCCATTAATATCCATGGAGATGAACCAGCAAGAAAATCGATATTTTTAAGCATGGCGATGTTATTTTCATAAACAGCCGCTTGATATTCCTCAGTCCAACGCTCATTGGGTTCTCCATGCATACCTTGTAAAGCACCGCCACCATATTCACTCATAATAACAGGTTTATTGTATGCAGAACCCCATTTTATATCTTTACACGATTCTGGAGTTCCAGAGTACCAACCACAATAACTGTTAATACCAATCACATCTACATACTCACCTAATGGGTCTTCGATATAACTTTCACCCACTCTTCTGCTTTGTGTATCAAGAGCGGCTGTAATAAGACGAGAATCATCAAGTTCACGAGCTTTTTCTGACAACTTCTTTAAGAAAGAAATTCGAGCTTCACCTTCTGGAGTTTCGTTAGCAATAGACCAAAGAACAACTGCTGCTCTATTTTTATCGCGCTCTATCATTTCTTCCAACTGATTTTCCGCATTTGCATACGTACCTGGATTATCAAACAAAACAGTCCAATAAACAGGGATTTCTGACCAAACCAAAAGTCCCATTTTTTCCGCTTCTCGAACCATTTCTTCGTTGTGCGGATAATGTGCTAACCGTACAAAATTTGCCCCAAGCTCTTTAGTCCATTGTAATAGAATTCTGGCTTCCTCAACAGAAGTAACTCGACCAGTTTTAAATGGAGCTTCTTCATGAATACTAATTCCTTTCATGAAAATCTCTTTGCCATTTAAAAGAATTTTTGATCCATCTGTTTTTATGGTTCTAAAACCAATTTGATCCTTAACCTCATTTCCGTCTATACTAACTAAAACTTCATACAGTTTTGGGTTATCTGGCGACCAGTATTTTGGAGAAGCTTTAAATGAAAATTCAACGTATCCATCACTTAATTCATATTCTTTTGATATTTTTAGCTCAGGAATCTGAACTTTAACCTTCTGTCCTGCAGAAGCATTTTTAACTTTTGCCCAACCTTTAATTACTTTTGAGTCGTTAGGATTTAGCTGAATTTTATAATCATATACATGGGTTTCAGGAGTATTTACTATATAAACTGAACGTGTAATTCCGCCATAATTCCACCAATCTGTATTAATAGTAGGTATAGCTTCTCTTAACCGTTTGTTGTCTACTTTTACAACTAAGAAGTTATCCTTCTCTTTTAGCTTCCCAGTTACATCAAATTGAAATGAAGTATATCCTCCAATATGCTCTCCTAATCTTTTACCATTTAAGTATACAATTGCTTGATAGTTAATTGCACCGAAATACAAATATGACTTTTCGCCCTCCCTCACTTCATAATCAAAACTTCTTTTATACCAAACTGTACCTTCATAGAAATACAATTTATCCATTTGTGTATTCCAATCACCAGGAACCATAATTTGATAATCTGTATCAAAATCATATTCGATTAAATCTGATGGCGACTCCATTTTCTGGTTCATAAAATAACCGTTGTCTTTTGGTTCCCATCTATGATTATAATATCCGTTTTCTAGAGGATCGATAATAATGTTCCATAAACCATCTAATGTAACTTTATCACAAGATTGGATGTTTTGAAGAGGTTTATCAAAGATTGTTTGATCAGCGATTACATTTGTTGATATAAATAAAATTGAAAATAGAATTAGAATCTTCTTTTTAAGCATTGGATAAAGGTTAGTATACATGCGTGTGAAATTAGTTTTTCTCTAAATTGGGAGAATATTTATAGTTCAATTTTAATATAAAAACGCTTTCCTAGCGTTTTGATTACTTTTATAAAGTAATGAAATTAAGAACCAATTCAATAGATAATTCAATTTAAATCACATGATTAATTTTTGAAATCAATCTTAATTTTTCCCTAAAAAAATATCGTAAAAGGTGATTTTAATTTAATTACCCAAATGAACTCTAATGATATCGGAAAAGCTCATATCATCAAGTAAATCTCGACTCGCAAGGTCTTCAATTAAAGACTCAGGAACACCGTTAGTGAATAGCCCAATTACACCTGCATAATTAATTTGATCTAAATAGTCTACATTTTTAAGTGTCTCTAAATAACTTACAGGAATTCCATTTGCGTATAAACCAACAATACCAGCATAGTTTATATCATCTAAATAATCGAGTTGATCTAAGGTTTCGAGATAATCCGTAGTTACCCCATTAGCATAAAGACCAATAATTCCTGAGTAGTTTACTTCATCTAAATAATCTAATTCATCAAGCTTATCCAGATAATCGGTGGGTACTCCATTTGCGTAAAGACCAATAATTCCTGAGTAATTTAGTTCAGTTAAATAGTCCAGTTCTTCTAATTTCTCTAAATAATCTATAGTAACACCACTAGAATAAAGACCAATTATTCCAGAATAATTTATTTCGCTAAGATAATCTAGTTCTTCAAGTTTTTGAAGGTAACTCAAAGGAACACCTGTGTTATAAAGTATTTGAATTTGGCTATTTGATGGAGATTCTGAAAAATCTAACGCTTTTACTCCATCCAGATATTCGACAAATGAATTAGAACCTGAGCTTACTGAAACGCCCCCTCTTTGTGATTCTACTACTGCTATTTGGTCGCCTCTTATGTTATCTTCATTCGAACTAAATGTGCTAGAAAACCACATAAAGGCTATAATTGCAAAAACACCGATTACAATTGTATCTCTCTTTCTAGTACTTTTTGGTTTTACCTGATAATATGCACCTGATTCCGTTTCTTTAGTGTCATCACTAGCTTGAGCTTGCTCATCGATATAAGAATCCAAATTAAAATCTGGATCATTATTATCTAAATCGTTGGATATGCCTTTTCTTTTTTCACCTTTTCGCGTACTCATATTGCCCTAAAATATTATTAAAAACCTAATATCTACACGAATGAATGTGCTATTGGTTACAGATGGCATGTAATTCATGATTTACTCTTTTAAGAGTTTTGAAATATCAATTCGAGGTTACAAGTTGTTCTGATAGTAATCATTTAATTTAGAGATAGCCAAGACCTTAAAGTTTTAGTAAAAAAATTGATTTATAATATTAATCGTTTTACGTTCATCGGAAAAAATTAATGCTATTTACTTCATTTTAATACAAAAGAATGAAAACATTTACTCTTCTTCTCTTCTCACTCGGATTATATTCAACAACTCTAGCTCAAATAAATGCTATTACTGATACAGGTGATGAAGTTATACTTTATAACGATGGAACTTGGTCGTATTTAAATGAAGGAGATTCTTCAGGATATGATATCCCAGTGAACCCAACACTGTTTACTAAAAGTGAAAGCTCTACTTTTTTACTTAAAAGTAGCCGGATAAATCTAGGTTTTTGGTTAGACCCAAAAGTTTGGTCTTTTAAAAAAGGAACTGAAAATGCCGACTCAGAATACGAACTTCAGTTAAAAGGTGATGATTTATATGGAATGATAATAACTGAGAAGGTAGAAATACCACTTGAAACACTTAGAGAAGTTGCCATTGAAAATGCTAGAGCGGCAGCACCAGATATAAGAGTAGTTAAAGAAGAATATAGAACAGTTAATGGCATAAACATCCTATTATTACAACTAAACGGTACAATTCAAGGAATTAAGTTTTCCTACTATGGGTATTACTATTCAAATTCTAATGGAACAGTCCAATTCCTTACCTATACTTCTCAAAACCTACTCACAGAGTTTCTAGACACTTGCGAACAACTACTGAATGGACTTGTTGAACTAGAAGAAAACTGATTAAAAATAATACACCCTATTCCTGCTCTCTCGTACTGCTTTTTATTGCTTTGATGGATTTACTTACAAACATAACCTTGTCGTTGACTGCAACCGCAACAATTTAAAATGTCATTTTCTACAACTCAAAACTACCAAGGAATCTGCATAACGTTCAAGAAACCCGTTATCTGTTCGTAATACATCTCCAAAACTCGTTATAAATTAACTACAGAAACTTGGAAATGGCTATTATTTCATATTTCCTAATTGGATTATTCCTAATTCAACTAAGCTTCCTCCAACTCTAGATTTTCTTTCACAACCCGCTCCTGTACATCAAAAGGAACTGGCGCATAGTGAGAGAATTCCCTAGCGTAGGTTGCACTTCCTTGAGTCATAGATTTTAACTTGGTTGAGTAGTGATCAAGTTCTTCAAGGGGAACATGTGCTTTTATTTTTTGTAATGCTCCTTCTGCTTCCATCCCTTGAATTTGACCTCGTCGTGTGCCCAAATCGCTCATTACATCACCCATAAAATTGGAAGGTACTGTAACAGTAATTTCATATACTGGTTCCATTAACTTGGGATTAGCTTTCATAAATCCATCTCGAAAAGCCATTCTCGCAGCCGTTTTAAAAGCTGCTTCATTAGAATCAACTGAATGCATAGAGCCATCAAAAACGGAAACCCGAATATCTCTTGAACGACAGCCACTCATTGGTCCTGCTTCCATTTTTTCCATAATACCTTTTACAATTGCTGGCATAAAACGGTTGTCAATTACGCCACCAACAATACAGTTTTGGAATACCATTTTTCCACCCCAACTAAGTTCATGCTCCTCAACATTTCGGACTTTAAAATCAGCCGGATCAGACATTCCTTCTTCATAAGGTTCAATCAGCATATGAACCTCGGCATATTGTCCAGCTCCACCCGATTGTTTTCTGTGCTTGTATTGAGTTTTCACAGATGTTGTTATTGTTTCTCGATACGGAATACGAGGGGTTTTAAATTCAATATTCAATTTGAATCGGTTCTTAAGAATGTGTTCAATAGTGTTTAGATGTTCTTCACCCTGAGCATGTATCAAAATTTGTTTCAACTCTTGGCTGTGTTCGATAACTACAGAAGGATCTTCTCTGTGAATTTGATGTAGAGCATTCCCAAGTTTATCCTCATCTCCATCGACAGTAAGTTTAACAGCAGTTCGTATGGTAGTAGATGGAAAGTGAATTGGATCTAGTTTTACGAAATGTCCTTTTTCATGAAGCGTATCATTGACTTCGCTATCCTTCAGTTTCACTACCGCTCCGACATCACCCGTCTTAATTTCCGCAACTTCTACGCGATCATGTCCTTCAGTAAGATATAGATTTCCGAGCCGAACGGAGTTTCCATTACTTTCATTCACCAGATCAATTCCAGCTCGAACCGATCCTCCATATACTTTAAAATAAATTAAATCTCCTACATGTGACTCTGAGTGTGTTTTAAACAAAAACATGACGGGTTTACCATCAGGGTTTATAATAAACTCGTCACCTGCTTCCGTTTTTGGAGGATTTACTTCTAGAGGATTTGGAGCAACATCATCAATAAATCCCATAATTCTTCCCGTTCCCATATTCCTAGCAGCGCATACACAAAAGAGCGGATGTATATTTCCTTTAACTAAAGATAAATGAAGCCCTTTCTGCATTTGTTCTTCATCTAATTCTCCATGTTCAAAATAGATGTCCATAAGGGTTTCGTCATTCTCTGCTATTACTTCTACCAATTCTTGATGCAATTGAGTAGCTCGTTCTTTTTGAGAATCTGGGATGGGCAATTTGTCAGGTTTTCCTCCTTCAGAAGGAAATTCGTACATCGTCATTCTTAGAACATCAATAATAGCATGGAAATCGCCACCTTCACTAAACGGATATTGTACTACTGTAACCTCTCTTCCAAAATGATTTTTTGCGTCTTCAACAGTTTTCCAGAAATCTGACCGTTCATTATCAAGTTTGTTTACTACAAACATGGATGGAACATTATACTTCTGAGTGTATTTCCAAAGTGCATCGGTCGCTACTTCTACTCCATTTTCAGCATTTAACGTAAATATAGCAGTATCTGCTACCCTGAGTGCACCAACAACTTCCCCAATATAATCTGATGTGCCGGGAGTATCGATCAAGTTTATTTTATGACCTCTCCAATCTAAATTCATAAACGATGCAAATATCGACTTCCCTTTCGCTTTCTCTAGTTCATGGTAATCTGAAACGGTGTTTTTTTCGTCTATGCTTCCTCTTCGGTTTATGGCTCCGGATTCAAACAACATAGTTTCGGCAAGTGTTGTTTTACCAGAGCCAGAATGGCCCAACAAAACAACATTTCGGATACGGGTAGGATTATATACTTTCATGGTGATCTCCGTTTTATTGCTATTTATAATTGAGTACTAGAAATACTCCAAAGCTACTTTCTCCAGCGTCGACACCCTGAATTTAATTCGGGGCCTGTGGAGCGTTGAATCACTAAATTTCCTGCAATTAGATCAACACGCTACAGATGCTGAATCAAGTTCAGCATGACAACTATTTTAGTTATACCCGCTTAAAGCCCGATTCATTTCTTTATTCTCAGTATTTCAATAAGCGCCACCAACATTAGCGCTTTGATTTGTCAAGGAACATGCAGAACATTCGTGAAAAGAATGTGAAGAACTAATTTAAACGACTACAGGTAAGAATCAAGATGAAAAAAATTCTGCTTATACAAACAGGCGGTACCATTGCAATGAGTGCAAAAGGGGAAGGTGTTGAGCTGAATCCTGAGACATGGTCAGATACTTTAATTGCACGAGTACCTGAACTTCAGGAATTAGCTGAAATTGAAACTCACCCTCTCTTTTTTGAAGACAGCTCTGATTTGAATGCGAGTCACTGGGAAAAACTAGCTCGTTGCATTTATTCGAATTATGAAAACTATGATGGATTCGTGGTTATTCATGGTACCGATACCATGGCATACACTGCTTCTGCCCTTTCTTTTGCTTTGATAAATTTGGCTAAGCCCATAATTCTTACTGGAAGTCAGGTTCCCTTAAGTAGTATTCGAAGTGATGCTAGAAGGAATCTTATTAATTCGGTTGAAATGGCTACAACTAATCTTAAGGAAGTTGCCATCTGTTTTAACGATCATGTGTACCGTGGAAATAGATCAACGAAACTAAGCATTGGTGATTTTGATGCATTTGGCTCCCCTAATTTTCCAATACTCGCAGAAATAGGACTAAATATCGAGTTGAATATAGAATCAAAAAAACTAGGCTCTCCTTTTGATGTACAACCAAAATTCGAGAATTCTTTGTTAGTGCTCACAGTTTTTCCATCGCTAAATACTGATTTTTTGATGAAGCTTGACCTCTCAAAACTGAAAGCAATTATAGTACGTTCTTTTGGAAGCGGTAACTTTCCAATGAAGGGCGAGTTTAATCTTCTTCCTTTTTTAGAAAAGTGCTCAGAGAATAATGTAATCGTAATATTTATCTCGCAAGCTGACTATGATTCTGTGAATCTTTCTAAATATCCCGCGGGAAGAATCGCTTTAAAAGCAGGAGCAATTTCAGGTTCAGATATGACCTTAGAAGCTGCCCTTACAAAAATGATGTGGCTACTTGGTAATTATGAAGACAAAGAGATAATCAAAAAGTTGTTTCAGAAAAATCTAGCTGGGGAGTTGACTGAATAGTTGATAAAGAAATATGAAAATAGGAATGTGTTATTTCCATATTTCCATATTCTTATCTATACTCAGTAAAAATAAAACGATTACTGAAGTTTGATTAAACAATCCGTTAGTATATTGGCACTTTCAATAGCCCTAATATCTTGTGCTCCTCCTAAAGTATACACTATCCTCAATGCTTCATCAGAATTTGAAATAGATTCAATTACAATCTATACAGATATTAACGATCAGCTTTCGAATGTTCGAATGGATATACTCGTTGAGTTGAAATCTCAATTTTTTTTTAATGGGATCAAAAGTACATTAGTTAATTTCGATTCGAGCTCGTCATTAGATCAATTTTCCTCAGGATATGAGTTATTAATTTCTGAAGAAGCAGAAAATCGAATACCTCTCTTTCTCGATTTTGGATTTAAATCTGGATGGGCATGGCCTGGGAGTATCCTTGGAAGATCATTTAAGTTCAGAGCGAATTTAATGTATGAAGGATATTCGATATGGGTTGGTGATGTGTATTCATCTTATGATCGTGTATTAGCTGAAAAAATAATTGGCGAAGGAATTTCAAGACGCTTTCTTAAAGGGATGGAAAAGCAAGAACTTCTTCCTGAGCGTTTCTCGTTAGTAAAATATACACTGAAATATGACTATGAAGATGAACTTTACTCTGATAAAAGATAGGAATTGCCATGTATTTTATTTTTGATTTAGAAACCATTCCCGATATCGACTTTGTACGTCATGTACTCAATGACCAAGAATCGGATGAAGAAGTATTACTTGAAAAAGCGAGTGAAGAACTAGCTCGTAATAAATCGGGGTTTCTACCTCCTATGTATCATCGAGTAGTTTCTTGGGTTGGGCTTTGGATTGAGAACACCGGTCAGCCCAGACAAAAAATTGCATGGAATGGCAAAGACGAAAAAGTGGGATTAACTCAAATTTTTGATGCCATTGGAACTTATAAAGACTTCGGACTTATTCATCACAATGGTAAGGGCTTCGATATTCCAGTACTTACTTATCGAGCTATGAAGCACGGACTCCAGATGCCAGTGCGTATGAGCGATTACGACATCCGTTATCGTTATAGCAAACACAACATTGATCTCGTTGATGAATTCAGCAACTACGGCGCCAGCTCCTGGCCAAAACTAAAACATCTGGGTCAGTTAATCGGAATTCCCTTCAAACAAACCGGAGAAGGAAATCAAGTCTATGAAATGTTCAAAAGAGAAGAACTCGATTTAATTGAGCATTACTGCTACGAAGATGTAATGGCTACCTACATAGTTTGGCTTTATATGCAATTCACAACAGGTCATATTCCAGACGATCAATTCTCTAATCTAAAAGACCGAGCATTAGGCAAATTAAAAGAGATTCAAAATTCTAATAACTAATTTTATTTAGTTATTTATATTAAATAAATATCAGAAAAGCCCTTCCACAACTAGTTCACCTAATTAATTTAGTTATTTATATTATTAGCCTAATGTTTTTTTGTTTCTCTTTGATTATACTCTTAGCAATTTAATTGGAATAAACCATAGTTGGAGCACTCACTCATGAAACGAATCACAGCAACCCTCTTGCTGTCTGTATTCGGAGCAATATCTTTATATGCTCAGGAAGCAGAAGCAACCATCAATTCAGGCGACACGGCCTGGCTTTTAATCGCAACAGCCTTGGTAATGCTCATGACCCCCGCTGGTCTTGCATTATTTTATGGTGGACTTACACAAAACAAGCATGTACTGAATACCATAGGTATGAGTTATATGGCGTTTTGTACAGGAACCATTGCATGGATAGTAATTGGCTATTCCTTAGCTTTTGGAGAAGGAAATGCATTCATAGGGGATTTTAGTAATATCTTCCTTAAAGGAATTGGAGTAAATGATGTAAGCGGAAGTATACCTACTCTTTTGTTTGTTGCTTTTCAAGGAACATTTGCCGCTATTGCAGTCGCAATCGTAAGCGGGTCAATTATTGAACGAGTTCGATTTTCAACTTGGGGAATTTTCAGTGTTCTTTGGGTTATAGCTGTTTATGCACCTATTGCACATTGGGTTTGGGGCGGTGGATTTTTAAGTGAATCAGGAGAAATGGATTTTGCTGGTGGAACTGTAATTCACATTAATGCAGGAGTCGCTGGACTTGTTCTCTCTTACCTAGTAGGAAAAAGAATGGAACATAGTTTAGAAGAAGTTCGAAAACCTTCCTCTATCAAGTTCATGATTCTTGGATCTGCTCTACTTTGGTTTGGTTGGTTTGGTTTTAATGGTGGAAGTCAGCTTGCTGCAGATGGAATTGCAGCTAATGCGCTTTTAGTCACTAATGTTGCAGCATGTGCGGGAGCTTTAATTTGGCTTACAATCGAATGGTTTATAGTTAAAAAACCAACCTTAATTGGGATGGCATCTGGGGCAGTATCAGGGTTAGTAGGAATTACTCCAGCATCAGGTTTCGTGGATGTTTCTGGAGCATTAGCCATTGGTATAATTTCAGGACTCGTTGGATATTGGGGAGTTGTACACCTCAAATCAATGATAAAACATGATGATACTTTGGATGCTTTTGGTATTCATGGCTTGGTAGGAATTGCTGGTGCTTTATTAACAGGTATTTTTGCAAACCCAGCTGTTAACGGCGGAGCTGGACTTCTTTATGGTAACCCGATGCAGCTTTTGGTACAAGCAAAAGCAGTACTTATCACGATTGCTTATTCTGCAGTTGGCACCTTCCTTGTTTGGAAACTCGCCTCGTTAATTACTCGTGGCGATCGAATTGATGAAGAACTTGAGTTAGAAGGTATGGATATAGGTTATCATGGGGAGCATCACATGGTAATGGAGGAAAATCAGATTGTTTCTTAATCTGATTTCTTTTTCGAACTATAAAAACCTTCTTGAACATTAGGAAGGTTTTTTTATTCAAACTCAAAAATCTAACCCGAATCCTACTTTAAGACTTATTCTTTTTTTTGGTGCTCCACTAGGTGGATCAGAATCCCAAGAATAGGTGTTAGTAATATTCAGGTTTATACTTTCAGTAATGGAAACTACTAGTCGTGATTCATTATGCATTCTGTAATCTTCCCACTGATTATAAATAGGCTGAAAGTAGGTTGTAGTATAAAAATTAGCTGTTTCAGAAAGATTTAATACTACATTTAAATACTGACTAAATCTGAAATTCTGATGAGTTGTTGAAGTCACATCTAGTAATTCTTCAAACTCATACATTGGTATTATCCCGAAGTTCATTTTAATAGATGCATCCTGAACCAAGGCAAACCTTGCACCCATTCCTGTAAGAAATCGGTATTTTAAAAGTGAAATTTTATCATCCTGAATTTGCATAAATGCTTCCGCTGTTATCTTTTCTCTAAGAGGTCGGTTATAGCGAAGATGTAGAAATGCAGCATCCTGGAAATCAGTATTTGACGAACGTGATATTTGGTAATCACCAATCAATAAAAGTAAGTATTTCTCTGATTGATATTGCAAGTTTCCGAGCGCAGAGTAGGTATAAATAACCTTGTCGTTATCTAGGTAACTACCAGACATTTTAACAGCGCCTGATAATCCGATTTCCTCAGTTTTCATTCGCTGCCGTTCAATATCAACAACTTGACCAAGTAGAATATTAGATGCAAAAAGTACAAGGATTGGGAAACAGAAAAATAATCTTCTAATCACGAAAAGTATGTATTGAAATTTGTGGAAACCTAAAAATATGAAAGTCTAACCATCTCTAAACTCTTTTAGTTTCCATCAGAAAGTGCTTAGGTATAACTTCTAGTGATGGAATTAATCAAGGACACGAATTAGAAGGTAATGATATTTATTCTATTAGATGAGCATCACTTACTAATTGCAGAAAATAAAATTGTTTCCTGGTTTTACTTCATACACTTAATAATAGTAGTATTAAACCCCTATTCTGTTTTCACAGAATAGGTTTTTTGATTATTGTGACTTTCAAACAATCCTATCTGGATCACTGAAATCAGGTATCTCACCTCGATAGCCAAATACTCCTTTAATCAATTTTACAGACCATTCACTTTGGTTTTTGATATACCATTGATCCGCCGCTCTTCTTGCGCCAAGCGCCCAAGTTGGATAAGGATGAATTGTATCAGCAATTCCTCGCATACTCACTCCATTTTTCATTGCCAAAGCATATTCTGAGATATACTCCCCTGCATGTGAACCAACTGCGGTTACTCCATAGATTTTCCCAGTAAGTTTATTAGCAAAAATTTTAATCAAACCAGTAGCTTCGTTTTCCGTTAAGGCTCTATCTATTTTTGAGTATGGAAATCGATAGACTTCAAAGCTGGTTCCATCAGCCTTTAGTTGCCTCTCTGTTTGCCCTACATGAGCTAGTTCGGGTTCTGTAAAGGTAACCCAAGGCACATTCTTTTTATCAATTTTCATGGGAAATTTAAGTAAAGCACTTGTAGTAGCAACTTTGGCTGTATGTTCACTCATATGGGTAAATTGATATCTTCCATTCACATCACCAATTGCATAAATATGGCTTTTGTTAGTTTGACAAGAATCATTCACTGTTATTCCTTCCTTTTCAGTCCGAATGCCAGCATTTTCTAGTTTTAAAGATTCTACATTGGGTTTTCTTCCTGTCGCAATTAGAATATCTGTTCCAGAAATAATTTTCTCTTTTCCACCTTGTATTACATGAACTTCAACTCTATTCCTAGCTTTCGATATATTTTTGATTGAAGCGCTTAATTCATAGTTAACCCCTTGTGCTTTTAACTCAGACATCAGAATCTCTACTAACTCTTCGTCATCATTTTGCATGATTCTCTCAGCCATATCAATTACGGTAACTTTGGATCCTAAATTGGTAAACGCTTGACTCATTTCCGTCCCGATGGGTCCTCCGCCTATAATCAATAACTCTTCAGGTAACTTATCAACTTCAAATACTGACTCATTCGTATGATATTCTATTAAGTCAAGTCCTTCAATTGGTGGAACAAACGCTCTTGCCCCGCTAGCTATAAAAAAATACCGAGATGAGACGGTTCGAACATTTCCGTCTTCTAATTTAATATCTATAGTATGAGCATCTCTAAAGGAAGCCTCTCCAAATACGACCTCAATATTTTGGTTTTCATATATTTCTGGATCATCTGCCTCATCATAAATCTTTTCGCGGATTCTATGAACGTGTTCAACTACTTTTTTATAATTGATTGTAAGCTCGGTGTCAATTAGTCCAAACTTGCTTGCCTCCCTAATATTCTGTGCTACTTTTCCAGCCTTAAGTAATACTTTACTTGGTACGCATCCTGTCCAAGTGCAATCGCCCCCAAGTCGGTGACGTTCAATCATCATTGTTTTAGCACCCACATTTGCAGAAATACCAGAGGCTGTTAATCCAGCGGCTCCTCCTCCAATTACAATACTATCGAATTCAAATTTTGACATAAAAAGCTTCGGGTTAATAATAATACTCAAAAGATAACCTACTGAATCTTACTACCAAACTCCGAAGCTTAACGTTTCTATAACTTATACTAATTCTGATTTTTTAGATCTTTTGTTACTTTTGATTACTGCTTGAGCTATTGCCAGGTGAGCAATTGGAACTCTGTATGGCGAGCATGAAACGTAATTCATTCCGAGTTCATAACAGAATTCAATACTTCTTGGGTCACCACCATGCTCACCACATATCCCAATTTTTAGATTAGGATTTTCAGCTCTACCTAACTCTGTTCCCATATGAACAAGCTGACCTACTCCACTTATATCTAAAGTTTGGAAAGGATCTTCTTTTAGAATTCCTTGTTCCAAATACTGAGGAATAAATTTTGAAGCATCATCTCTACTATATCCTAAGGTCATTTGGGTTAAGTCATTGGTACCGAATGAGAAGAACTCTGCTTCTTTTGCGATACTATTAGCAACTAAAGCGGCTCTTGGTACTTCAATCATAGTCCCGATTTTAAACTCAATACGATCTCCATATTGACTAAATACCTCTTCAGCAACTTTCTTAATAATTGCTTTTTGATTCAGAAATTCGCGAACTGTTCCAACTAATGGCACCATAATTTCCGGTTTAGCAACTATACCATCTTTCTTCAATTCAAGAGCGGCTTCTATAATTGCTTGTGTTTGCATTTCGGTAATTTCAGGATGTGTAATCCCTAATCTACAACCACGATGTCCAAGCATTGGGTTGAATTCTTTTAAAGCATCAATTTTTCTTTTTAGCTTGTCTTTTCGAATTCCGAGTTGTTCTGCTACTGTTTTGATTTCTTCTTTTGTTTGAGGGAGGAATTCATGAAGCGGAGGATCTAGCAAACGAACCGTAACGGGCAATCCATCCATAGCTTTAAAGATACCTTTAAAATCTTCTTTTTGGTATGGAAGAAGTTTAAGGATTGAATTACGACGTTCTTCTTCCGTTTCTGCAACTATCATTCTACGAACAGCAGTTACTCGATCATCTTTAAAGAACATATGCTCAGTACGTGCAAGGCCAATGCCTTTAGCTCCTAAATTCAAAGCGAGCGCAGCATCTTCTGGAGTTTCTGCGTTTGCACGAACTTCCATGCTTTCAAATTTGGATACCCAGCGCATAAAGGTTTCATATTCCTGGCTAAGTACAGGCGGAAACATTTCTCGTTGACCTTTTATAACCAAACCACGAGTTCCATCAATTGAAACCCAATCGCCTTCATGCACAGTTGTAGTTCCATTGGTAAAGGTTTTAGCTTTGTAATTTATTACTATATCGCTACAGCCTGCCACACAAGGTTTTCCCCAACCGCGAGCAACTACGGCGGCATGACTTGTCATTCCCCCTCTGGACGTTAAAATTCCTTCAGCTGAACCCATTCCGCCAACATCTTCGGGACTTGTTTCTATTCGAACAAGAATTACCATTTCTCCATTTTCTACTGCCTTTTCTGCTTCTTTTGAGCTAAATACCACTTTACCAACAGCTGCTCCAGGTGATGCAGGTAACCCAGAACCAATTATCTCTTTTTCGAGTACATCTACTGTTGAAAACTGAGGATGTAATAATTGCTCAATATGTTCGGGTTCTACCAAGTTACTAATTGCCTCTTCTTTAGACATTACACCTTGATTTACTAAATCGACCGCTATTTTCACAGCAGCAAAACCAGTTCGTTTCCCGTTTCTGGTTTGAAGAATAAACAGTTTACCCTCTTGAATGGTAAACTCAATATCTTGCATATTTTTGTAATGCGATTCGAGTTTATTTGTATAGCTTAAAAGCTCTTCATAAACATCTGGCATTTGTTTGCGCATTTGATTGATTGGCTTTGGTGTTCTAATCCCAGCCACTACGTCTTCACCTTGAGCATTTATCAAATATTCGCCATATAATTCATCTAGCCCTGAGGAAGGGTTACGTGTAAAACATACCCCAGTAGCACTTTTTTCGCTCATATTTCCAAACACCATAGCTTGCACATTAACCCCAGTACCAACTAAGCCTGAAATATGACTTATTTCTCGATATTTGATTGCTCTGCTACTATTCCATGATTTAAAAACTGCATTAACAGCAAATTTAAGTTGTTCTACAGGATTTTCGGGGAACATATGTCCAGTATGTTTTCTATAAATAGCTTTATACCGATCTACCAATTCTTTTAAATGATCAGTACTTAAATTGACATCCTCTTTTACATTAGCTTCTTGCTTTAGGTGTTCGATTGCATTTTCAAAATATTCATGACTCACACCCATCACTACATCAGCAAACATATCTATAAAACGGCGATAGCTGTCGTAAACAAAGCGCTCATTTCCTGTTTTCTTAATTAAGGCTTCAACAACTTTGTCATTAATCCCTAAATTGAGAATCGTGTCCATCATACCTGGCATTGATACTGCAGCTCCAGAACGCACTGAAACTAGTAGTGGATTTTCAGCATCTCCAAACTTTGCTTCCATTTCAGATTCTATATGAGCAATCCCAGTTCTTATTTGATCCTCAAGTCCATTTGGCCATTTTAATCCATTATCTATTGTAAACTTACAAGCTTCGGTTGAAATGGTAAATCCAGGAGGAACAGGAATTCCAATATTACACATTTCAGCAAGGTTAGCACCTTTACCACCTATTAATTCCCGCAGGTTGCGGTTACCATCAGTTATTGTTCCAAATCGATATACAAATTTTGAATCAGCCATAATTAACCTCTATATAAGTTTTGAGGGCTCTTAAATTTTCTGACTAGATGTATCTAAGAGTCATTAAGATTTTTAACATGACTCAATTTGTCGTTCCAATATGAAGAATCTATGTAGAAGCGGTTTTCTAATCTGAAACGGGTTCTTCCAACTTTGCTTTCAGTTTTTTAGCTACTGAAATTGAACCATAAACTACCATAAAGGCAATAATGGCATATACCCACCAAGCTACATTTCTACCGTAAATAGCGATATATAATGCTGGGAGAATGAAAAAAAACATGGTGCTTATTACTGGAAGTGCTACCGGTTTCCGTTTTTTGTGATTTTGAACCGCCCACACCATCGAGCCCATGTATGGAGGAATTGTTCCAAAATAAAGAATTGCAAAAAGTATTGGATTTACATTATGCTCAACACCCATTTCAGTTATTTTAACCCACAAATCCTGTATAAATTCCATCAAACTTACTCTTCTTCTACGGCTTTAATTTTTCCTTTGATTTTTTTGTAGGTAGATATTCCACTACCAACTATCAAGACTATAATAAAAAGATACACCCAAAAAGGGACATTCCTCCCCGCTATTATTAAGTACAAATACGCTGATACAAAAAAGAATCCAGAGCTAAGTGCAGGTAAAATTATCGACTTATTTTTTCGGTAATTACGAACTAACCATCCAATTGAAAGTGTGAAAAAGGGAATTGCTCCTACGTAAATACTACCAAAAATAATCGGGTTCACTCCATAATTTCTTCCCAATCCAAGAAACCATTCTTTTACTACTTCAAAAAATTCAGCCATATGTAATACTATTTAAAACGCATTTACTTTCTTCCAATAATTACGAACATTATAAACAAATAAATAAGTTCTATTTATCACGGATTTATCAAATTCATCAACTTGAAAAAACGATTCAAATATCAATTTTACCTAATTGCAGTTCTTGCAATCACTGGTCTTATTGGCTCAATCACTCACTATCATAGTGAAGGACTTGAATGCCTTGATCATGCAGAAGAACAGCACTATGTTCAGAATGATAATTACTGTCCAATTTGCACACTTGTAGTTTCTGGAGATTTTGATATTCAAATAAGTACAGAAGTGATTCTTTTAAGTGATGAGCATTTCTTTTTTTATGATGAATTTTTCCCTTCTACCTCCCACTTTTACTTAAACTTTGGAAGAGCCCCTCCCTTCATAGCATAATTCCCCAATCAGGCTTTTCAGTCTTTTATTTCACTCAATTTTAATATCTAATTCATAATGCTATGAAGAATTTTTCATTTTTATATATAACTAGAACTATATCCATATTTTTACTAACCACACTTGTCTTTATCTCCTGCGATAACTCTACGAGTCATGATGATGACCATGAACAAGAGCCTGTTGGTTTGCGTGTAAAGCAATTCGACAATAATGTAACAGGGACAATAGTAGCCGAAGTACAAAATGGTAATGTCACAGGTTCCTTTTCAGTTTACAATGATTCTACAAGTCAATTTATTACTGTTTTTATTGATGAGGATGGTGAGGAATTTGTTCCAGACATAGATGAACATACAGTTGACTTTACTATATCAGAAGGTCAAAATCAGGCATCTATTTTAGTTCCATTTTCAGAAGTAGCACCATATACTTTTTCAATTCAAGGAAACAATGAAGGTGACGCTACGATAGTGTTTACTTTGAATCATCAGGGTTCAGCTGAGTTTATTAGCCCAGGTATATCAATCCAAGTTTTAGCTATGTAACGTGAGTAACTATTTGAAAATTATTTTTATAAACATTCTCTTTTCTGTTCTAATTTCATTTTTGGCAGTAGCGCAGAATTCTTCATTTTCCATCTCTGGTACTATTAATGAAACAGGTTCCTCAGAACCTGTTTCATTTTCTTATATCCATTTGGAGGAGTTGAATAGAACAGCTGTTTCTAATATTGATGGGGAATTTGAACTAGAGAATATTCCAACTGGAACTTATACGTTAACAACTCATCGCATTGGCTACCGTACTCAATCTCGAAAGGTAGAACTTATTGATAGCGATCTAAAATTAATCATATACTTAAATGCTTCTATTTTAAGCTCTGAAGCAATCGAAGTAGTGGGAGATTCTGATGAACTTTCGGGATCAGGACTAGAACATGCTTCAAAGAAAGTATTCGGCTCAGAATTAAGAAGAAACCTAGGCTCTACCCTTTCAGAAACATTGACCAATCTTCCGGGATTTGATCAGCGTTCAAACGGAGCTGCTCCAGGTAGACCTGTTATCCGTGGACTTGGAGGCGAACGAGTTATGATTCTCCAAGATGGAATTAATTCTGGGGATGTCTCTTCCCAATCATCTGATCATGCGGTTACTATTGATCCTGTCTCAGCGTCAGAAATTGAAGTGGCAAGAGGTCCCGCTGCTTTAGCATATGGCTCTAATGCAATTGGTGGAGTAATTAATGTCGTAAAAAATCAAGTTCGAACCACACTTCCATCTCAACCTACTGGGACATTTTCACTGAATGCACAAACTGTTAATACGGGAATTTCCAGTGCACTTAATGTTTCTTTTCCAGTTCTAAATTTTGCGGTACAGGCAGATTTAAATGGTCGATATGCTCTTGATACTCAAACGCCATTGGGTAAAATCCAGAATTCATTTTTCGAAACTACAAACGATGCACTTGGTATAAGTTGGATTCAGCCTTGGGGCTACGCAGGTTTATCGAGTAGTATTTATTTTAGTAATTATGGGATTCCACCCGACCCCAACGGCCACGAAAATGGAGTAGATATTGAGCTTCGGAAATATCAATATGATGCTAGATCTGAAATTTTAGTAAATGGAGAGTTTATCAAAGTTTTGGAAATGGATGCTTCATACAAAACCTATAATCATAAAGAAATCGAGGGTTCAACAGCTTCAGGAAGACAAGTAATTGGCACCGAATTCAATTTAAATACTTCGAATTTTGATACCAGAGCTCAACATAACACACTCGGTTTTATTAATAGTGGTACTTTTGGAGTTTCAGCTGAGTTTGAAGACTATGATGTTGTAGGGGCAGGAACTCCTCCTTCTAGTAGTTTAAAGATAGGAGCATATGCTATCGAAGAATCTGACTTTGGAGCACTTCATTTAGAAGGTGGGTTACGATTTGATATCGTTTCGAATTCAACTTCAGCGAATGATCTATTCTATTCTATCGGCGCACGTAATGGAGCTATTGACTCTACCTATTATAAAAATAGAGATTTTACTGCTTTATCAGGTTCTGCCTCAGCTATCTATGATTTAGGAAATGGGTTTTCTTTAGGAACTACGATACTTCGTTCTTTCAGAGCTCCATCTTTAGAAGAACTGTATTCTGAAGGACCTCATTTAGCATCTTATTCTTTTGAGATTGGAAATCCTGATTTAGCTCCTGAACGGGCTTGGGCTAAAGAACTATTCTTTGGCTATCAATCCACTAAAGTAAATACGAGTGCTGCTGTCTTCCATAATGGTTTTGATAATTACATTTATGCTAAAAATACTGGGCGGGCTAATGTTCAAAGGTTTGATTTACAGGATTATCAATTTGTAGGAACAAAAGCTGAACTATACGGCTTTGAATTATCTGCTGAATTTCAACTTACTCAACAGCTTGTAGTAGATGCTTCTACTAGTTTTACTCTTGGTAGGCAAGATACTGTGGGAATTAACGGAAATACGGGTACTCAAGCCCTACCTCAGGTTCCCCCTTTCAAAATAACAGGATCAATCAAGTATGTTAATAATGATTTTGAAGTAGGCTCCCGAATAAGATCAGCATCAAAACAGGATCGCACAGGAGAATTTGAAACTGAAACCGACGGATATTCCTTGGTAGACTTATTTTCTCAATATCGATTCAATACAGGTAAACTTCTTCATACCATTTCGTTAAATTTAAACAACCTTTTGGATGAGACTTACTTTAATCACCTTTCAAGAATTAAAGATTTAAGACCAGAACCTGGAAGAAATATTAGCTTATTATATCGGGTATATTTTTAAAAAAAAACCCAGGAATTCACCCCGGGTTTTTTAGCTTTAGGTTTTTAGCTTAAGGAGTGACTAGTTGACTAACTTCTGTAGGTTTTATACAGACGTCCTCTTATGCTAGGCTTAAGAGGACAAAACATCACAAGTGTTACATTTTTTTTGAATAAAATATTTTTTCTTCATTATTAACTATACAATACTGCTTTAAGAAATCTGAATTATGGTAAAAAAACCTGTTTATATATTGTTAATTACCCTTTTATTTTCAAGTTGTGCAGAGTTAAAAAAGTTGTCCAACGTTCAAAAACCTACGGTTTCGGTAAATGACTTTCGAGTTACCGAACTCACTTTGCAAAACATTGAACTTACCTTTGATTTAGAGGTTGCTAACCCGAATCCTATTTCTGTTTCTCTTGCTTCTTATGATTTTGATTTACTAATTGAAGAGAATTCATTTGTAAAAGGAACACAATCGTTAACAACTAACATAGATGCTAATGCATCTAGTATAATTTCTATTCCCGTTCGGTTTACATTTAAAGAGCTCTATCAAACCTTTAAAGCTATAAATGCTGAGAAAGAAGGCTACTATAAATTCCTCGGAAATATTGGAATTAACGTACCTGTATTAGGACTCCTTGAAATACCCATCGAAAAGGACGGAGCGTTTCCTATTGTTAAGGCCCCAACTATTTCTGTTTCTAAATTTTCGGTTAAAAATATATCGTTCACAAAAGCGGATGTAGAATTAGAACTTAATGTTGGAAATCCAAATAGCTTCGGAATGATTATGAATCAACTAGATTATAATATAAATCTAAATGGTTTTGATACTATAGAAGGTCAAACTTCAAGTTCTCTTACTGTTGAAGAAAATGAGACAAAGTCTTTAACAATTCCGGCTTCCTTTAACTTTCTTGAGCTTGGATCCGCTGCTTACAGTGCAATTGTTGGTGGAAAACCTTTCGAATATACATTATCTGGATCAGCTGATGTGGGAGCAACATTACCCTTTTTTAAAACCTCATCTTTTAATTTTGATAAATCGGGTTCTGTTGATATCCTCAAGTAACATCTAATTTAAAAAACATTGACCTACCAGAGCTATTTAGAAACCCCAATCGGTTATATCAGAATTCTTTCTAATGGAGACGGCATTACGGAAATAAAATTCCAAGACACCGATGGT
>TARA_R110000868_G_scaffold289533_1_pt1 | contig 75550 bp, 65 predicted proteins | sample TARA_R110000868 | Tara Oceans TARA_R110000868 (sample SAMEA4397489) | marine metagenome | biome: Polar Biome; feature: [SRF] surface water layer (ENVO:00010504); material: water (ENVO:00002006), including particulate matter (ENVO:01000060) such as... | depth 5 m | reverse complement strand
ACTGATCTGAAGTAAGTGCCATTAGGCTAACGCCCTGCGGCTAATGGGTCACTCCGGCTGGGAAATTGTATAAAATTAAAATCAGCCGCACGGCGTTAGCCGCGGTTAATACCGACCTGAGTAAGGTTACTGTCCTGAGAATCACATTCGAAACGATTAAATAAACATTACCTGGTGCCTCTTTTTTTTCACAGACAGGCTGAAATCATGATGCAACGTACTGCGCGTTTCCTGTTTTGTTTCTCACTGCTGACGGGTTGTCTGTTGGGTTCTCCCCTGATGGCGGCGGATAAAGAACCGGCGGCGAAAGCAGACAAACCGACCATCGTCACCTTTGGTGATTCCACCACCGCGACGCGCGGGCCGCTGGTCGTGTATTCGATGATTCTGGAGAAAGAACTTCCCGCAGCGGGTGTTCCCGTAAAAGTCGTGAACTCCGGGATTGGAGGACACACGACGCATCAGGCGGTCGGCCGGTTTAAGAAAGATGTGCTGCAGCATGATCCCGACCTGGTGGTGATTCAGTATGGCATCAATGATTCCGCCGTCGATGTCTGGCGCGATCCTCCTGCGACCAAGTCGCGTGTTTCGGTGGAACAGTACGCCGCCAACCTGCGCAAGATGATCAAACAACTTAAAGAGAAACAGGTCGCCGTGATCCTGATGACGCCGAACTCGCTGCGGTGGATTCCCCGCATGAAAAAACTGTATGGCAAACCGCCTTACGATCCCGAAGATGTTCAGGGTTTTAATGTACTGCTGAAATCGTATGCGGCTGCGGTACGGAAGATCGCGAAACAGGAAAATGTGCCTCTCGTCGATGTCTACGCGGCCTTTGAAAACTATGACAAACAGGCCAATCAGGCCGCCGACGATCTGCTGCTGGACGGCATGCATCCTAATACCCAAGGCCAGAAGATGGTGGCGGATCTGCTGCTGCCCCAGATCAAAGCCGCATTAGCAAAACAGGACCAGTGAACGTCTGCGGTGCCGTCCCTGCTGATTTTCTGAGCTGACGGTCGATTTTTGCAAGGGTTCGCTGTATCGTAGGAATCACGTCCGCGGTTCGCTCACTCCCTCTGATTTCGAATGTATTCCAGGGTTCATTCCTCATGCAGTCACTGTCGTTCCTCGATTTTGCCGTCATCGCCGCATATCTGATCGGAACACTGGGCCTGGGCCTGTATATCGGTTCCAAAATCAAGACCGGCTCCGATTACTTTCTGGCCGGTCGCAAGCTCCCATGGTGGGCGATTGGCATGTCGCTCGTGGCGACCGACATTGGTGCCGTTGATATTGTGGGCACGGGAGGTGCCGCGCATCAGCATGGACTGGCAGTCGCGAATTTCGAATGGATCGGCTGCGTGCCCGCGATGATCATCGCCGCGTTTGTGTTCATTCCCTTCTTCTGGCGGAGCGGCGTCACCACGATTCCCGAATACATGGAACGCAGGTTCAACGTCGCGGTCCGCTCGGCACTGGCGATCTGCTGGATCATTTTTATGGCGTGCAACCTGGGCATCATGCTGCTGGCTTCCGCGAAAATGATGCACGTGCATCTGGGGATGACCGTCAATGCCTGCATTTATCTGACGGCGTTCCTGGTCGGCATCTACACCATTTCCGGCGGACTGGCGGCGGTCGTCTATACCGACATGATTCAATGTGTGATCATGATCGGGGGTTGTCTGCTGGTGCTTGTGCTGGGAATCATCGACCTGGGCGGCATCGACAATTTCCAGGCGGAGATCAAAAAACAGGAACAGATTCAAAGTGAGAAGCAGGCGGCTGTCGTCGAAAAACAGGAAGCGAAAGCAGCGCCGGCGGCCGGAGTCCTTGATGTTTCGCATACGTCGCTCATTCTACCTGCTGACGCCGACACGCCGTTTCCGTGGACGGGCATTTTCTTTGGTCTGGCGTTGATTCTGAGCCCCGCCTACTGGATTGGCAACCAGGCGATTGTGCAACGTTCGCTGGGTGCCAAGAGTGAATTCGACGCGAAAGCCGCCTATGTATGGGGTGCGCTGTTGAAAAACCTGGTACCAGTGGTCGTCGCGGTGCCCGGCTTGATCGCGTTTGTGAAATTTCCCGAACTGACCGACGGCGACCAGGCGTTCCCGGAACTGATTTCACTTCTGCTGCCGACGGGATTGAAAGGACTGTTCCTCGCGGCTTTTCTGGCGGCACTGATGTCGAGCATCGATTCTTACCTGAACTCGGCTTCGACGATTGTAACCAATGACTTCTACAAACGCTTTTTTCGCAGAGACGCCAGCGATGAATCGCTGTTGAGCATCGGCCGCGTGGTCACGTTCCTGCTGGTGCTCTGGGCGATTGGCTTTTCCTTCTTCCTGATGACCCGCAGCGAAGGCATCTATACGATCTTCCAAACACTGATGGCGTTCTTCCAGGGACCCGCGTTTGCGATCCTGCTCACGGGCCTGTTGTGGAAGCGGGCAACCGGCATCGCTGCCTTCATCGGGTTCATTGTCGGGGTCTGCTTTTCGATCACGCTGTTCGCGTTGAACCAGGCAGACGTCTACACGGCACTGGGGATGGAGCCGCTGTTTCAGATTTCTGAACCGTTCCTCTACTTTTCGATCTGGGCGTTTGTCGTTTCGTTTTCACTGATTGTGATCATCAGTCTGCTGACGAAACGCGAGCCGAACGAAAAGATTGAAGGGCTGGTGTTCAGCCTCAAACCGCGAAAGGAAACCGCATGACGCCCCTGCATCATATTGGAAATTTCGTGCGCGACCTGGTCGTACAGATTCCGATGTCCGCCGTCCGGCTGCTGTTTGTAGGCACGCTCGTCGCGGTATTCATCTGGGTCCTGCGACTCCCCCGCGAAACGACAACCGCAGAGAACGCGACGCACTGGTATCAGAACCTGAAAATCTGGGCCTGCCTGGCGCTGGCGATTCAGATTGTGATCTACAGCATTTTCTGAATGGGGCGCTGGTTTCGTTTTTTTCTACCACGAAAAGCACGAAATGACACGAAATTCTCTGATCAGTAAGATGTAAAACCTGGGGTGGCCCCGAATGTAATTCGGGGTTGTCGGAGACAACAGGAAATTGTGAGTGAAAGTGTTCGAACAATCGATGAGATTCCAACCCGCTTGCGGTAGGGTGCGGACCCATGAGTTCGTACTTATGAAGTTGATTTCCTGTTTCTGGATTGCTTGCTTACTCTGACAATTTCCTGCTCGCTGCGCTCGGCCCGAATTTTATTCGGGCCCACCCACTATTCTTTTTCTTTTGTGTGGTTTCGTGTTTTTCGTGGTAGTAAATCAAAATGTATGAACCCGATTAAAATCGGGTGGCCTCGGATATAATCCGAGGTTATCACAGACAACAGGAGGTTGTGAGAGAAACCTGCTTCGTCTGTGTTGAACTTGAGTTTCTGATCGATACTCGTAAATGGATCTCTACATGACAGGAAACCGAATCTGGTTTGATTGAGTCAGCTGCGACCTCCTGCTCGCTGCGCTCGGCCCGAATTTTATTCGGGCCCACCCACTATTCTTTTTTTCGTGTGGTTTCGTGTTTTTCGTGGTAGTAAATCAAAATGTATGAACCCCGACTAAAATCGGGTGGCCTCGGATATAATCCGAGGTTGTCGCAGACAACAGGAGGTTGTGGGAGTGACCTGCTGCATTTGTGTGGAAGTTGAGTTTCTAATCGATACTCGTAAATGGATCTCTACATGACAGGAAACCGAATCTGGTTTGATTGAGTCAGCTGCGACCTCCTGCTCGCTGCGCTCGGCCCGAATTTTATTCGGGCCCACCCACTATTCTTTTTCTTTTGTGTGGTTTCGTGTTTTTCGTGGTAGTAAACCAAAATGTATGAATCCCGACCAAAATCGGGTGGCCTCGGATGCAATCCGAGGTTGTCGCAGACAACAGGAGGTTGTGAGAGAAACCTGCTTCGTCTGTATTGAACTTGAGTTTCTGGTTGATACTCGAAAATGGATCTCTACATGACAGGAAACCGAATCTGGTTTGATTGAGTGAGCTGCAACCTCCTGCTCGCTGCGCTCGGCCCGGATGTGCATCCGGGCTTACCCTGCCTGTTGAGTGAACTTCACTCAGCTTTTCAGAATCTGCTGGATGGGTTTGGCGCCGTGGTCAGCGAGGGGAATGGGGCGGCCGATGTTGGACATGTTCTGCTGCTGGGGATCGAGGCCGAGCGCGGCGCAGATGGTTGCCATCAGATCGGGAACGACGACCGGCTGGTCGGTGACTTTCATGCCGTCCTCGCTGGTTTTGCCGATGACCTGTCCGCCGCGAATGCCGCCTCCGCCGAGTACCGTGGTCCAGGCCGCAGGAAAATGATCACGGCCCGTATTCTGATTGATCTTCGGTGTGCGGCCGAATTCCCCCATCCAGACAATCAACGTGGAATCCAATAACCCCCGCTGTTCGAGATCCGTCATTAAAGTCCCCCAGGCGGGGTCGAGGACCTCACTCAGACTTTTGACGGCTTCGAAGTTTTCCTGATGCGTATCCCAGCCGAATGTGTTGTTGCCCTGCACGCCGTTCAGCGAGACTTCCACAAAAGGGACTCCCTGTTCAATCAGCCGGCGGGCCAGCAGACAACCCTGTCCGAAGCGATTGCGGCCGTAGGCATCGCGGAGCATGTCCGGCTCTTTATCCAGTTGAAAGGCTTCGATGGCTTTGGAACGCATCATGCGAACGGCGGCGGTGTAGGCGCTGCGGTGACTGTTCGTCGGCGTGCCGGGATGCGTGGCGGCAAAATCGGTTTCCAGGTCTTTCAGAATGGATAATCGTTCGTCGGCCTGCTGGCGCGTAATGCCAGTGGGCAAAGTCAGGTTTTTGACTTTTAACGCGGCGTCGACATTCGCGGCATCGTTCGGCACGATCCCTGTTCCTTCGCCAACGATCAGGGGAGCGAACTGCGGTCCCAGAAAGCCGGGGCCGTAGGCATTGGGGCTTAATGTTTTATTGGGGGCGATGCTGACGAAGTTGGGCAGGTCGGCGTGTGTGCTTCCCAGTTCCTTACTCAGCAGTGAGCCAAGGGTTGGATAGCTGAGGGGGCCGGACGGGAGATAGCCGGTGCGGAGCAGATACGTGGCGCGGGTGTGGTCTCCTTCTTTGGTGCTCATCGAGCGAATGGGGACCAGGTGTTTCATGACCTTCGCGAGTTGAGGCAGATGTTCGGAGATCTGTACGCCGGGCACATCGGTGTCGATGGCTTTGAACGGTCCACCATTCTCGTGCTGCGGTTTGAGATCGAAGGTATCGGTCTGACTGGGGCCGCCCGACATCCACAACAGGATGCAGCTGCCTTTGCGCTGCGGGTTGTCGGCGGTTTCAGCGGCCAGACGTTTGAGCCAGCCCGACATGCCTGTGCCCAGCACGCCCAGCGCGGAGAGGCGCAGGTAATCGCGGCGGGAAATCTGCGGGCTGTGTCTGTCTGTTCTGCCTGTCATCTGTGTATCCTCCAGAGCGCTCTTTTTGTATTTTAGGGGATTTTTTGAAACAAAAGCGAGTCTTTTCCGGTAAGAATCATGAAGCGTGATGTGATCCTGCCGGGCGATGGCAGATTTTGTTTCAGTCGCCGAGCTCCCTCTGATATGATACGGGACAGCCGGTGGTTTTATTTAACGGATTTCGTATTGGTGTCCGTTCTTCGATATTTTCTTTGTATGTCAGGTTTGAATTGATGTTGAGTCTTTCGCGATTCCGCTGCGTATCGGCAGTCTCTCTGTGTGCGTTACTCCTTTGTGTCTCTTCGGTTAGAGCGGAAGAACCCGCCGACCTGCCCTATCATCAGCAGAAAAATCTGGTCTATGCGGAAGTGCATGGCGTGGGTCTGCTGCTGGATGTGTTCACGCCCCGCTCCAAGCCGAACGGGCTGGGTATCGTCGATGTGGTTTCGGGCGCGTATCACTCGGATCGCGGTAAGCTCCGCGATCACAAGCAGGCACAAATGTTCGACATTTTCTGCAGTCGCGGCTATACCGTATTCGCCATCCGTCCCGGTTCAATCGCGAAATTCAACGGACCCGAGATGCTGGACAATGTGAATCGCGGAATTCTGTGGGTCAAAGAACATGCCAGGGAATACCAGGTCGATCCGCATCGACTGGCAATGCTGGGCGCTTCGGCCGGCGGTCACCTGGCCTGTATGGCGGCGGTATCGGCGGCGGATGAGAAGTCCAAAACGCGGGTGAAAGCGGTGGCCGTCTTTTTTCCACCCACCGATCTGATGAACTACGGCGGCTTCAAAATTGATATCAGCGGCGACGATCAGCTGGCCCAATCCATCCGCCGCCTGATCACGCCCAAGGGTTCAGAAACGATCGACGTCAGCCGCCTGGACGAACTGCGGACCGCGTTCTCCCCTGCCCGCCTGGTGAAGCCGGGCCTGCCTCCGTTTCTGATCATCCATGGCACGGCCGATTTCATGGTGCCGATTCAACAGTCGCGGGTGATGGTCGCCGCTTTGCAGAAAGCGGAGGTGCCGGTAAAGTTCATCATCAAAGAAGGGGGCGGCCACCCCTGGCCCACGATCCACGAAGAAGTCGAACTGATGGCCGACTGGATCGACGGGCAGTTGAAGTAGGTTGGGTTGTCCGATCGTGATTTTTACTACCACGAAAAGCACGAAATGACACGAAAGCATCTGGTTGATGAGAGGTAACAACATCGGGTGGTCCCGAATGTAATTCGGGATTGTCGCAGACAACAGGAGGTTGCGAGTGTGACCTGCTGCGTCTGTGTTGAAGTTGAGTTTCTGATTGATGCTCGTAAATTGATCTCTACGTGGAAGGAATCAGAATCTGGTTTGAATGAGTGAGCTGCAACCTCCTGCTCGCTGCGCTCGGCCCGGATGTGCATCCGGGCTTACCCTTTCTTGTACTTTCGTGTGGTTTCGTGTTTTTCGTGGTAGTAAAAGAATTTCAGGGAGACGCAGCTTTGCGCTGCAGGTTCAGCACCACATCCGCTTCGGGCAATTTAAATACATTTGGACGTGGTTTGCCGGTCCACTTTTTCTCTTTCCAGGCACCCACGACACAGGAAACTTTGAGTCGGTTGCCGTCCAGTTCATAGATCCCCAGGACATCGCCCCCTTCCTTCAAAGCGGCGTGGGAGCGGTGATCCCATCTTTTTGGCTTAGCTGTGGGATCAAGATCGAAGGTCCCCGACCAGAGTTCCTTGCCCTGCTGATCCAGTGCCGCGTAAGTCAGATCTTTGTGAAATATCAGTTGCGTTGCGTCTTTTGTCGCTCCAGCGGGTTCGCTGGAAACGATCTTCCAGGTGCCGGCGAATTGTTGCAGTGCCTGTCTGACTTCCTGTCTGGGGGGCGCGGCTGCTGATAGTTCCTGCCCAGACATGATTGAAATGAACAGAAAGAAAATGGGGAATGCTAAATTTGTTTTCATTGGAATGTTCCTCTCGCTATTGAAGATGATGGAAAATTAGGAGACGCGCTTTCGTCGTGATTCAGTTCTTCCGAGTCGTCTCAGCGCAGTCCCCCCGATGCCTGGATGATCTCGCCAGTCAGCCAGCCGGAATCGTCAGAAGCAAGAAAAACGACCACGCGGGCAATGTCTGCTGGTGTACCGATGCGGTTTAAAGGAGTCATCGCGACCAGTTGTTTTTCGAAATCACTCTCGATGCCATACAGGCCCGCTGCCTGCGTTCCTTCGCTTAGCGTCGCTCCCGGATTGACAGAATTGACGCGGATTTTACGAGCGGCCAGTTCTTTCGAGAGCACCCCGGTAATCGCGTCGAGCGCGCTTTTGCTGGCTGAATAGATCGAATAACCGGGTGGACACATTTTGGAAGCCCCAGAGCCAATGTTAATAATGGTGCCTCCTTGAGAACCAAAGTACTGCAGCGACTCCCGGATGACTAACAGAGGACCAAGCACGTTGATATTGAATTCACGATGAAACTCTGCTTCCGTCAGTTCGCTCAATGGAGTCTCGCGATACACGCCGGCATTGTTTACCAGGATGTCGAGTCGGCCAAAGGTTGAATCGACGTCGGTGAATAAACGTGCCACATCTGCTGCATTCGAAACATCTGCCTGCACCGCAACAGCTTGTCCGTTCTCCTGTTTGATTTGTTCTACCAGGGCTTCGGCACTCTGCCCATCGGTGGCATAATTCACAACCACAGCTGCACCCGCGGCAGCCAGTTCCCTGGCGATCCCCGCACCGATTCCCTTGGAGGCCCCCGTTACAAGTGCCACTTTTTTGTCTAGCTTTGACATCGTATCTCCTCCTCGTGTTATTGAAAGTGATTGAGCCCTGCTCTAATCCTTAGACACAGTGAGGAGACCAGTGTGACAGTCGCCGCTTTATTTTCAATTCAAACGTAACGCAGCGCGAATGCCCGGTTGCTCCAGCAGCTGTTGCAGCCAGTCGATTTGACTGGAAGGTTCCAGGAAGGGATGTGTGCGAAACAGGGCTGCATATTGCTGCTCCGTGGCGTCGTCCATTTTACGAATGGTCTCGGAGGCCACTTCACTGATGCGCTGAACGTGTAATGGAACGAACAGTAAATGCTCGGGGTCGACGTGCCCCTCTCTGATGAAGCCCCTGGTTTTCTTCGGGCAGCGGCAGGGATTCCTCTCATTGACCAGACCACACTGGTTCTGCATGAACTGATATAAATCGGTGCGGGCCCGTGACAGGCACTGCCGAAAATTGTCTGCTGACATTTCCAAGATTTCACTTCCCACTTTATCACTGGCCCCGAAGATTTCACCCAGAGTGAAAATCAGTCGTTGCCTGCGATCCAGACAGAGCAACATTCCGGTCGTACATGCAACTTTGGCTTCTTCAATGAGCAATGGAACTTCCACGGGAACGGTCCTGGGATCTGGCAGATCCAGATCCGGAATGTTGTTAATTGCAGCAGCATAACTGGAAAATGTTTGCGGCTGAGATTCTCCTCCCCGTCGTTTCATGTTCAGAACGTGATTGACCGTGATGCGATAGAGCCAGGTGCGGAACTGACTGGTCCCCTGAAATGTACTCAGTCGTGTAATGGCTTTGAGAAGGACTTCCTGCGTGACTTCTTCCGCATCGTGCGGGTGAAACACCATCCGTATCGCGATGTTATAAATCCAGGCTTGATGCCGGAGAACCAGCTTTTCAAGCGCGCTGCGATCACCATTTTGGGCCTGATCAACCAGATCGATATCCTGCTGGTCATCGTCAGCAATTTCGGTAAAGGGATTGTACATCAGGGGTTTCGGCATTTCGTCTCTCACTGATAGGAATGAACCTGTGGGTATTCTCTCCCTTTGACACATTCTGATACAGACTGTGACAGTCAGGCCAGTATTTTTTTACAGAAACTTGCAGGGACCTGCTTCGTCTGTGCTGATGTTGAGTTTCTGATTGAAACTCGTGAATTGATTTCTACGTGATCGGAAATTGAATCTGGATTGTTTGAGTGAGCTGCGACCTCCTGCTCGCTGCGCACGACCCGAATTTTATTCGGGCTTATCTATTAATCTTTTTTCGTGTGGTTTCCTGTTTTTCCTGGTAGTAAACAAAAGACACGAACACCGGGTGACCTCGGATGTAATCCGAGGTTGTCGCAGACAACAGGAGGTTGCGATAGAAACCTGCTGCGTTTGTGTTGAAGTTGAGTTTCTGATTGATACTCGTGAATTGATCTCTACGTGGTAGGAAATCGAATCTGGCTTGGTTGAGTGAACTGCGACCTCCTGCTCGCTTCGCTCGACCCGAATTACATTCGGGCCCACCCTTTTCTTTCTTGAGTTAGATGGTTTTTCTTCACTGTCGGGCGAGCCGACAGTGGCACACGGGGAGGTGATTATGACACTCGTCGTGCTGATCTGGTGATGCTCATTCTGATTTCTTTTTCTCGCTGTTTGCTGATCACTGGTCGCTGATTTTCAGCTGGGCAGTCTGGTGGCTTTCCTTAAGATTCTCTCTGTGCCTGTGCGCGTTTTCTGTTGCTGCGCGGGCCGCTGGCAGGAATATCTGGTTTGAGGGGTGAATCGGTCATGTGTTACCTATTGGAAAATGCTTTCTGTGGACTCTGGTTGCTGGTAGTTGGGTTGTTGTCTGTCATCTCGAGTGCGTCTGATCTTCGCGAAGGGCGTGGGGCTGTCAAGAGGGGTCAGCAGAAAACGGGGTGGCGATACTTGTTGATAGTAGACCGATATGAGGCGGTACCCGGGCGGTGTCGGGATGAAGCTGTGCGAAGTGTGGCGACCCGCAGGCATACATTGCGAACTGGTGCTGTTTCAGGCAGTGAAGATCTGGAAAAAACGTCCGGTTTTCGCGTGAACCTCGGGAAGTGGTTCGCGGTGTTTCAGTGCACTGTAAACTGGGCACGCGCGCGACACAGGTCTACGCTTATCGTCGTTGGCGCGCCGCGGTCAAGTTCAATGTTTGCAGACACGGCGATTGAGCAGTGCTCGGATGACAGCTGCTCTTTCTACTTCCAACAGTTAGAAGCGGAGTGTGGTCTGCACGTAGAACTGGGTGGCGGTGTTGCGGGGAGGAATGTTGTCGCCGACAAAATCTCCGTACCAGAACCAGGAGTAACCGGCCTGGATATTGAAGTTGGGGTTGAAGGTGTAGGTTCCAATCAGGTCGAATTCCTGTCCGATGTCGCGACTGCCGCCCAGTGTTCCCGTGGGGGCACCGGCGACGTTGTAGAGATAGTCGTTGGTGGTGGCTTTTTCGAACCAGTGGAAAGCTCCGACCAGGCCCACTTTTTTTGTCGGCTTGGCGTTCAGTTGCAGGCTCCAGTCATACAGGTTCTGGCCGGACAGGTTGTCGATGATCCCCCAGTAAGCGTGACCCAATGGGTAGAGTGTATTGAAGGTATTGTTGGTACTGCCATTCGGATCGGAGTTACCGGAACCGTAATAGAACAGACCGCTCAGGCGTGGCGACCAGGGAACCGTGGTCCAGGTGTGACCGAGGACCGAGGTGAAGAAGCCTGCGGAGACGCGTTTGCCGTCATCGTTTCCGAACTGGTAGGCACCTTCGGTTTCGAAGTCCCAGATGCGAGTGACCTGGCAGCAGTCGTCCTGAACTTCGCGGGTGGTTTTGAAGCGACCGCCGGCGGTGTGACGCGAACCATCGGGTCGGTTGGGGGTGTTGGTTTCATCACGGAGCCAGAGGTAATACAGGTCGAGCAACTCAGGTCCGCCGTCCGACAGAATGGTGGCGTAGATCCCGCTGAAGGTGACCGAGGTATCTGGTTTGTCGGTGCCATTATCGTATCGAGTCAGAGGTTGATTTCCGGCAGCTGCATTCACGGGGTTGGTGATGAAGGCGTCGATGTGAACGGTTTCAGTATGATGAAAATATTTGAAGCCTTCAAAGTTACGACGTGTGTTCGACCAGTCGAGTGGCGAGATCAGATGCTGCGAGCCGTAGAGCATTTCCTGTCGACCATAGCGAAACCAGCCGGGTGCGCCGTTCCATTCGTGCAGTTTGACGTCGACGAATGCGTTCTGAACATTCCAGCGGTTGATATCGATGGGCGTGGGTGGCAGATCGTTATCGAAGATGGAGCCATCAAGGCCTTCGAAGTAGACGCGGGCGTAATCGCCGAGCTGCAGATCGAAATACTGACGCCAGCGCCAGAGATTGTAATCGGTATTGACGGGTCCACCTGGTCGCAGACGATTCTGTTCGTGCATATAGCGATGTCGCAGTTCGCCGCCGACCGAAAGCGTGTAAGGCGAACAGTCATTGCCGAGCGGCATTTCCTTGAAGCGTTCCCCGAGCAGGTAAGGATGGTCGGGATTGCTGAGGTAGCTGCCAAACGTGTTATCATAGAACAGTGGTTTATACGGATTAGCAGGAGGTTTCACAGGCGATGGGTCATCGAAAATGATTTCATCTTCGGACTCTTCGGTATTCGGCGGAATGACCGAATCGGCAGAGGGTTCTTCTGCGGACTGGAAAACTGTGGAAACAGGCGTCAGCTCTGGTTCGATGCCATCGTATTCGGCCTGGGCCGCTGGTGCGGGCGGTACGGCAGGGGAATCGGTTTGTCCGCTGAGTCGGGCGGTGGTCAAAGCAGATGAAGCGACCACACTCAAAGATAAAATCACGCGAAGACGCATTCGGCATTCCTTGCTGTTACATGTCTGGTGATAGAACGTTCTATCCCATTTGTCTGTTCGCGAAAACAAATGGTTTATTCTGTCTGGTGGCTTCTCAGACCGGGAATGGCACGGAGGCCGAACTGGTCCGCACGCTTGTGGGTGTGCTCGCCTGACATTGACCACCTGCCAATACAGGTTTGATGGATCACTGGAATGCGTCGCAGCCTGTTACCGGATGATCGCGCAGATGAGGTCTCCCTGCTCACAATCGGTCTGCCGGGTGTAATCAGACCATTCCGTTCAGTCAGATTTGCAGTAATAAACAGAACTTAGAACTGACTGAGGGTTAAGTTAGACAGAAACCACCTATTCAGCAGAAACGGAGCAATCGATACAGTTTCTCAACCCGGCGAATATCGCGACAAAAACGGAACGATTTTCCAGTTCGGACAAACTGGCGAAAGTTTGAGTGCAGACGGAAGGAAATCTCAGTGAAGCGAGGCAGGGGAATCGACGGCTACCACTGGACACCCAGCATGAGCGAATTGAGGCCACTGCCGATGCCGAGTAAAGCGATGCGATCCTGTTCCTGAAGGACCTGATTTTCAATGCCAAGCGCCCAGGCCATGGGGAGTGCAGCGGCGCCGGTGTTACCCAGTGTTTCGACGGTGGGATAGTCGAGGCTGGTATCGAGACCCAGTTTTTCGAGCAGGAGTTTGCGATGTGCTTTACCGACCTGGTGGGTGAAAACGCGGTTGACATCTTCGTTTTTCCAGCCGAGCGTGGTTTTGGTCTGTTCCCAAGTAGGGATGGCGAGATTGACGCCGGCGACGAGCAGGGATTCGGAATCGGTCTGCATACGAGGGCGGTGATCGCCGTGTTTTTGTGCTTCGACACCGCCGGCGCAGAGTTCGTGGCTGGAGGTATCGGTTTGAAAGTTACCGCCGAGCAGACGATGCCCAGTCTGACTGAGTTTACGGTCACAGAGGAGAATGGCCGCGGAGCCACTGCCAATCGTCAGGGAAGCAAAGTCGTTTTTAATGGATTTGCGGGTTAAGGTGTCGTCGTGGAGCAGATCGTGAATGGTGCCTTCCACGAGATCGCGTCCGACTTCGGTTCCGACGACGATTCCGGCGCGGATCTGTCCCATTTCAATCATGTTGGCGATGAAGACCATCCCATTGAGCAGACCGAGACAGGCATTACTGATGTCAAGCACTAACGCGGAGTTAGGGAGTTGAGTGGCATGATGCACGCCGCTGGCAGTCGCAGGTTCGAGCTGATCACGACAGACAGAGCCATGAAACAGGGCACCAATGTATTTGCGGTCGAGCTGACAGTGATCGAGGAGCTTGTTCACGGTCTGAGCGCTGATGGTACCGGGGAGCGTGCCTGGATCGAAAAAGCGTCGTTCCTGAATGCCTGTCATCAGTTCCAGTCGGCCTGCGGGCAGACCGAGTCGATCATAAACGGGTGCCAGCTGCGCTTCGATTTCGTCGGAAGTGACGATATGGGGTGGCAGGGTACAGCAGACAGCTTCGACGCAAACATGCTCATAACGCATAAGCGGTATTCAATTCCCATTCCAACAGGCTGATAAAAGAGACGACGTGACCGGGCACAAAAGTGAGAACTTCTGCGCGCAGAAAGAACGTCCTATTGAATTGGATCTGGGAACGAAACTCAACCTAAGCGCTGAAAAAACTTAAACCTGAGCTGCACTTTGTTTGCGAGGCGAGGAATTCAGAGTATCGACGAGGTGTTTGATCTCGTTCAATTTCTCTGTGCGAGTGCGAACATAGTCCGTAGTCGGTTCTTCGACTCGCAATTTTTCTGCACTCTTTACGTAGCGCAAACCTGACAACAGGAGGTCCAGTTGTTTTTCAGTAATATTTATTGTTGTGATATCAGTCATAGGTAAACGAAAACTCTCTCGAGGTGATCCGGAGAATTCAGTCCACAACAACCTCCTGCTGCTGTTACTGACATAATATTAGTCAATCACCAACCCAAATTTCAACCAGTTTTTACAAAAACACATCCTGTCTGGTATTTTCTAATCATCGACTTATCAAAGAAGTTTGCTTTGAAAGCTTTTCCGGTGCTGTTGAATCCCTTACAGCCGGCCTGATTGAATCGATCGATACGCTTGAATTAAACTATACATACAAACATGCTCAGACGGCTCTCAGATTGCCTTCCTGGAAGGAATCGGCCATGGCGAGCGGAATTTCGGCTTCGGCGAGGACCACTTTTGCCTGATTTTCCTGAGTCGTGGCGATCATTTCCTGTTCGGAGGCAACCGCTTCGGCCCGTCTTTCTTCTGCGAGTGCCTGTGCGATCCGCATGTCGGCTTCGGCCTGATCCACCCGGAGGCGTGCACCAATGTTTTCACCAACATCAATATCAGCAATATCGATGGAGACAATGGAAAACGCTGTCTGGGTATCCAGACCACGGTCCAGCACATTGCGGGCAATGACAGACGGATTCGCCAGAACTTCCTTATGGCTTTCACAGGAACCGATGGCAGAAACAATTCCTTCGCCGACGCGGGCGATAATTGTCTCTTCGGTGGCTCCTCCGACCAGCTGACTTAAATTGGTTCGCACGGTGACACGGGCACGCGCCTTGAGTTGTATCCCATCCTTGGCAACGCCGTCCAGCGTGGGCCGACCACTTTTCTTGGGATCGGGGCAATCAATGACTTTGGGGTCCACGCTGGTTTCGACCGCGGAGATGATATTTCGTCCCGCCAGATCGATCGCAGAGGCGGTATCCCAGTCCAGATCGATGCGGGCCCGGTGGGCGACAATCAGAGCATGCACGACGCGGTGTACATTCCCGCCTGCCAGGTAGTGTGCTTCAAACGCCTGTGTGGGAATATCCGTCAGTCCGGCCTGGACCGCCATGATTTTGGTATCAACGATGACAGATGGCTTTACCTTCCGGAGTGACATAAAGACCAGGGCAAGCGGACCAATTTTGGCGCGCGAACTGAAGGCCTGGATCCACAACTTGAAATAACGGGCAAACAACGCCACGAAGACGATGCCCAGTAAAATTCCGATTCCAACGACGGCAAAAAATACAACTGGCCAGAGATCTTCCATTGTCTGCATAACTCCCTTGTTAGTATTTATTTCTGAGACAGCGGCCTCTGAAATATCATAACTGTCTGAAGGTCAAAACAAAAAGTATTTTTCAACAGCTTTTTGCATTTTTCGCATTAGTTCACACCAGAAAACGAAATTGAGCTTGAATTGGATCATTCTGTTTTTCAAAACAGTCTGGTTCGATCGATTGGAAATCGGTTTTGCGGTCTTTATTCTGTTTTAAATAAACCATGTTTTCAAATTCCGTTGTTACCGGGACAGCGGATTCGCAAATAGAACGGACTTCAGTAAAGCAGGAAAATCGTATGAGTATCGAAGCCAAGATCCAAGAACTGAACCTGGAACTTCCCACAGCCCCCAAGCCAGGCGGCATTTATAACCCTGTCGTACAGGTCGATGATATGCTGTATGTCTCCGGACATGGCCCTATTAAACTGGATGGCAGTATGCACACCGGGCGTGTGGGCGACGATTTGACTGAAGAACAGGGCGTTGAAGCGGCTCGTGCCGTTGCTTTGACGATGCTGGCGACATTGAAGCAGTACCTGGGCGATTTGAATCGGATTGATCGGTTCGTCAAAGTACTGGGCATGGTGAATGCGGCTCCTGATTTCAAACGGCATCCCCAGGTCATCAACGGTTTCAGTGATCTGATCGTGCAGGTATTCGGCGAGAATGGTCGCGCCGCCCGCAGTGCCGTCGGTATGGGCTCTCTTCCGGGAAATATTACCGTCGAAGTCGAAGCGATCGTGATGCTCAAAAAGCAGTAGCAGACGGTTCTGTAAGCACGCCCGGATACGGTACTTGAGCAGCAAACGGGGGCTTTTTCCCGAAAACTGAAACTGTGAACAGTTCAATCGGGCTGATTCATCTTTTCGGATCAGGGCAGAAATAGTAAAAACCGTTAGCGCCATGGTTTCGCGCTGGCTGACCAGGAAAATGGTGCCTGCTGTTTTGAGAAAGGATTCTCGGTGTGCCAAACGTTGATTTGATCATATTCGGAGGAGGGATTGCCGGCCTGTGGACGATGCATGAAGCCAGTCGACGGGGATACAGGTGCCTGCTGCTGGAAGCATCCGCCCTGGGAAGCGGGCAGACCGTTGCCTCACAGGGAATTATTCATGGTGGTTTAAAGTATACCCTGCAGGGCATGATGACCGGCTCTGCCCGCCGCATCCGTGAGATGCCCTCGATCTGGAGACAGTCGCTGGCCGGCGAAAAGCTGCCCGATTTATCCCAGACCGAAATTCGCTCGAATAACTGTTATCTGTGGCGTACTGAATCGCTGTCTTCCCGGCTGGGTATGTTTGGCGCGAAGATGGGGCTGCAGGTGGTCCCGAAAAATCTCGCCCCCGAAGATGTTCCCGAACTCCTCTCTGACTGCCCGGGCTCGATTGGTCAGATGGACGAACAGGTGATCTCGCCTTACAGCCTGATCCGAAATCTGGCGGAAGCGTTTCCTGAACAGATATTAAAATACGATCCGGAAAGTCTGAAATTCGTTCACGATCAAAACGGAAAGCTATCAGCGGTTCAGATTCTGGATCCCCAGCGGACGCCGGTGACCATTCAAACGGCGGCAGTATTACTGACGGCAGGCAGTGGAAACGAAAGCCTGTTACAGCAGGCAAGCCCTGCTACTGAAGTGCCGGGTAAAAGTGTGATGCAGAAGCGGCCGCTGCATATGGCTTTGGTCAGAGGGACGCTGCCTCCCTTTAACGGGCATTGTGTGGATGGTGCGAAAACCAGAGTCACGATCACCTCAGACATTGATTGCCAGGGACGCACGGTCTGGCAGATTGGTGGCCAGGTTGCCGAGACCGGCGTGAGCATGAATCGACGCGCTCTGATTGAACATGCTGCCCGGGAGCTGGTGGCTTCGGTACCGGGAATCGAACTCAACGGCCTGGAATGGAATTCTTACACTGTCGATCGCGCCGAAGGGGCAACGAAATCGGGACATCGCCCGGAAACGCCACAAATCCTGCAGGAAGGCAACCTGTTCACGGCGTGGCCTACCAAGCTGGCGCTGGCACCTCAGCTGGCGGAAGAAATCTGTGAGCGACTGTCCGCAATTCCTGTTGCACCGACGCCGCTGGATGATTCGTGGAAGTCAGAGCTGGCGCGATTTCTTCGTCCGCAGGTGGCTTTGCCTCCCTGGGAAACAGCAGTCGACTGGGTGAGGCTTGATGAACCGTTTAGTCAACGAGAGGCTGCCTGATCTTCGTCAGGTTGAACTTCGAACATGCAATACCGTCCTTTGGGAAACACCGGCTTTTCCGTCAGCGCACTGGGTTTTGGTGCCTTCAAAATAGGCCGCAACGAGCAGATCAAATACAGTCAGTCTTACGATCTTCCAGATGATCAAACTACGGATCGCCTGCTGAATTCGGTACTGGACCTGGGGATCAATCACATTGATACCGCGCCCGCTTATGGCATCAGCGAAGAACGCATCGGCCAGTTCCTGTCACATCGACGTAATGAATTTCTGCTGTCGACTAAAATTGGTGAGACCTTTGAAAACGGTGCTTCCACCTATGACTTCTCCCGTATGAGTCTGCAGTCGAGCCTGGAACGCAGTCTGAGTCGACTCAAGACCGATGTACTGGACGTGGTGCTGATTCATTCAAACAACTGTGAAACAGAGATCTTGAACCAGAGTGATGCCATTGAAACTTTGCAGACAGCCAAACAGGCGGGGTCGATTCGCTGGATCGGCCTGTCTGCTAAAACGCTCTCCGGCGCGAAGGCGGCGCTCGACTGGGCGGATGTACTGATGGTGGAATATCATCTGCAGGATCGCAGTCATGAAGCACTCCTGGTTCAAGCCGCACAAAAGGGTGTGGGAGTCTTCGTGAAGAAGGGGCTTGCTTCAGGTCAGCTCTCTCCCGCGGAAGCGATTCCCTTTGTGCTGCGCAACCCGGGTGTCAGTAACCTGGTGGTGGGCGGTTTGAATCTCAAGCATCTTCAAAGCAACTGGCAGACTGCCTGCGATACATCAATTGCGCCAGCTGCTTAATTCTTGTAGTTGCTTGCGAATTCTCTCTCCAGGGGCGTTTCAGGGGCGTTTAACGTAAGAAACATAAGTATTTCCTGCGCGGACCGTCTCTGCTGAAATGCAGGTTTCTGAGGTGTACATCCTCTTTTCCCGAGCATCTGTCGGCTTGGCATTCGTGGTGGTACGGACTATAAAGGAGTAAAGCATCATCAAAGTTTATTATGATCGAATCTGAACCTCTTTTGAGTCCCGCACTATGGCGCCCAAAGTCGGCTTGTTTATCCCCTGTTATATTGATCAACTGTACCCGCAGGTAGGAATTTCGACCCTGAAAGTATTAGAACATTTCGGGGTGGATGTGGACTATCCGGAAAGCCAGACCTGCTGTGGTCAGCCCATGGCGAATACCGGCTGTACTAACGAAGTGGAGCCGCTGGCAAAACGCTTTCTGGAAATTTTCAAAGGCTATGACGCGGTTGTCTGTCCCTCGGGCAGTTGTGTCTCGATGGTCACACACCACTATGATGAATACTTCCCGGATAACGCCGAGTATGAGGAGCTCAAAGCGAAAACCTACGAGTTCTGCGATTATCTGACGAACGTCCTGGGAATCAAAACTCTATCGGGACGCTTTCCTCACAAGGTCGGTCTGCATCAGAGTTGTCATGGACTGCGCGAATTAAGACTGGCCAGTTCCAGCGAAGTCATGGGCCCCCCGTTCGGCAATGTGCGCGTGCTGCTGGAAAGCATCGAGGGGGTGGAACTCTCTGAACTGCAACGGCCCGATGAATGTTGTGGTTTTGGTGGAACATTCGCGGTCGCTGAAGAAGCGGTTTCCTGCATGATGGGAGAAGATCGTGTGCACGACCACGAACAGGCGGGTACGGAAGTTCTGACGGCTTTGGATATGTCCTGCCTGATGCACCTGGATGGTATTATCCGCCGCCAGAAGAAACCGATTCGCGTGATGCATATCTCTGAAATTTTAGTCGAGTGTTTGTAAGATGCCTTCACATCCAAAATTAGCTGCGGAATTCGTTAAGAATAAAGACCGTGCGCACTGGCACGATCAGTCTCTGTGGTTTGTCCGTTCCAAACGTGACAAGGCTGCGAAACAGATTCCCGAATGGGAGCTGTTGCGCGAACAGGCTTCAAAAATCAAAATGTTTACGGTCTCGCATCTGCCTGATCTGCTGGAAGAATTCGAGCGAAATGCGACCGCGCGAGGCGTGCAGGTTCACTGGGCCCGTAATGCCACCGAACATAACGAGATCGTACACGGCCTGTTGAAAAAGCATAATGTAACGCGCGTGGTGAAGAGCAAATCCATGCTCACGGAAGAGTGTCATCTCAATCCTTACCTGGAACGGCATGGGATTGAAATCATCGATACCGACCTGGGTGAGCGGATTGTGCAGATGCAGAATATGCCTCCCAGCCACATCGTGATGCCCGCGATTCATATCAAAAAAGAAGAGATTGGCGAACTGTTCCACGAACAGCTGGGTACAGAAAAAGGGGCGACGGATCCCCAGTATCTGACCGAAGCAGCCCGTCAGCATTTACGGCAGAAGTTTATCGAAGCAGAAGCCGGGATCACGGGAGTCAATTTTGCGATCGCGGAAACGGGTGGCTTTGTAGTCTGCACGAATGAAGGGAACGCCGACCTGGGAACGTCGCTCAACAAACTGCACATTGCCTGTATGGGGATTGAGAAGCTGATTCCCCGCGCGGGCGACTTGAGCGTGTTTCTGCGACTGCTGGCTCGTTCAGCGACCGGTCAGCCCATCACCACGTATTCTTCTCATTTTCATGGCCCGGCTCCGGGAGCAGAAATGCATATCGTGCTGCTGGATAACGGCCGCAGTGAAATTTCCGGCAGCGACGAATTTCGACGGTCATTAAACTGCATTCGCTGTGCCGCCTGTATGAATACCTGCCCCGTGTATCGACGGAGTGGCGGTTACAGCTACAGTAACACGGTCCCCGGCCCTATCGGGTCGATTCTGGGTCCGGCCAAAGATCCGAAAGCGAACTCCTCCCTGCCCTTTGCCTGCAGTCTGTGTGGTTCCTGCACCGATGTCTGTCCGGTGAAAATCGATCTGCATCATCAATTGCTGACCTGGCGAAAAGAACTGCGCGTGAAGGGGTTATTACCGTTTTCAAAACGGCTCTCGATGAAAATGATGTCGTGGATGATGCGGATGCCGGGCCTGTATCGTTTCGTGGGGAAAATGGCGCGATCGATTGTGCCTTATCTGCCTCGGTTCATGCTTTACAATCGCCTGAACGACTGGGGCAAACAGAGAGAACTTCCCATCATACCCAAACAGAGTTTCCGGGAATGGATGAAGCAGAACCATGACGACAAGTAAAAACGACATCCTGAACAAGCTGCGCAGTCAGTCGGTCCCCAAAAACGAGTTGCCTGACCTGCAGTCGATTGAACTCTCCTCGCAGTGGATCCGCTATGAGGATCCGACAGAGCAGTTCGCGGAAACGCTGGCTTCCGTCGGCGGACTCTGTCTGCGCGTTAAAAATGTAGAGGAAGTCAATCAGCGGCTGTCGGAGCTGCCCGCCTGTCAGGAAGCAAAAAAGCTCTGTTCACAGATTGCCGGTTGTGGACAACCCAATGTGGGCATTCCCGAAATCACTGACCCACATGATTTTGAAGATATTGATTTCGCGATTTTACCGGGTGAGTTCGGTGTAGCGGAAAATGGTGCCGTCTGGATTGCCAATGATGGCGGCCCGGCGCGGACCCTTTACTTTCTATCTCAGCATGTCGCGCTGCTGGTTCCTGCCAGCGAGATTGTAAACAACATGCACCAGGCATATCAGAAACTGGGATTTGCTGAAAACGGGTTTGGGACCTTTATGTCAGGTCCTTCCAAAACGGCTGATATTGAACAGTCCCTCGTAATTGGCGCCCATGGCGCTCGATCCCTGATCGTGTTTCTGGTCGAAGAAGCATTTTGAAATCAGTGATCCGCTGATCAGATTTTATCAGAATTTTTGTAACTTTCCCGGGTTCAAACAGGTACACTAAGCTGTATCCAGATTGTGTACTATCGATCTGCTTCTATTCTTAGATCTGTTTTTCCATACCGGAGGCTCTCCGTGTCGACTGCAATTGCAAAATCCTTCCTGAAACGATTTACCCTGACTGTCTGTATTCTCTCGCTCGGATCGCTGGCTCTGGCTCAAACCGATACCGAGCCGCGTAAGGAAAAAGTGGACTGGAATAAGCCGATTGCCGTGGCGACGATCGCCAGTATTGACCGTGTTCTGGATGACATTGATTACATTTTTGCCACTGTGGTCAAACCGGAATATCCCGCAATGATCAAAGGGTTTCTGGCACAGTATCGTAATCTGGAAGGCCTGGATAAAACGAAACCGCTGGGGGCATTTGTCTTTCTGAACGAAGGTATCGCGCCGCAAGCGGTTGTGGTGGGATTTATTCCAGTCAAAAGTCTGGACGAGCTGACGCAGACCCTGGGCGAAGTCGGCTTTCTGCTGAATCCGGTCGACGGGAAAGAAGATCGCTACACGCTGGCATTGCCCACATTCACAGTGCACATCAAGATGGCCCACGGCTACGCATTTCTGCACATCAAAAGTGAAGCGCTGGACAGAGAATTTTACAACCCCGATAAGTTCACCAGCGCACTGGCGAAAGAGTACGACATTGCCGGGGCGCTGTTTCTGAATAATGTTCCCCAGCCGATGCGGATGATGGCCGTTGATCTGGCCAGAGCCCGCGTGGATGAACAACTGCCTCAAAAGCCGGGTGAAGATGATCTAAAATACAAAGGTCGCAAAGAAACAACCCTGCTCATGCTGAAGCAGTTTGAACAGGTCGCCGAAGATGGGAATCAGCTGACGATCGGCTATGCGTTATCAAAAGAGAAGAAGAACATTCAACTGCATCTGGGTGTCACAGCGCAACCAGGTACGCCACTGGGCAAAGAATTTGAGCAGCTGGCGAAGACTTCCAGCCAGTATTCTTATCTTCATGCCGATTCTGCAGAAGTGCTGGGATATACCATTCTTCCGCTCCGAAAAGAGGTGGAGCAGAAGATGATCCTGGATCTGATCGAAAAATCTACCAGAAATATTCCACCGATACTGCTGGGCGATGATGCGAATCCTGGTCCCGTCGCTAAGATTCTGGATTCTCTCAAGGCAACTGTTGGCTCTGGTAAACTGGATGGACACATTCAGATACAACAGGTGGGTGAAAAGAAAGTGGCATTACTGGGCGCAGTGAAACTTTCGAACGGAGCCCAATTTCAACAGGGTCTGCAGGAGTTCTTCGATTTAACTAAACAGGCTGATGATACAAAAGGCGTTGAAGGAAATGTCGCGGAAGTGGAAGGCATTGCCATACATAAAATTACCCCCGACAACCTGAAGGAAGATACAAAAAAGCTCTTTGGCCAAAACCCGGTCATTTATATCGGCTGCAGCCAGGACGAATGCTGGGTAGCCATGGGGGAAACTGAGAGCCTGGAACTGTTGAAAAAGTCGATTTCAACAGGCAAAAGTCATGCACAGGACCGTAAACAGGGTACCGCTTTTCTACTCTCTTTGAAACTGGCATCGATGATTCCCCTGGCAGAGGAGAATGCAAAAAATCCCGATTTCATTGAATCTGCGAAAGTAGCCTTCGCTTCCGGTGGCGATCTGATGACCATTTATCCTAAAATCACAGCCGATCAAGCCAGCCTGAATCTGGAATTCGGTGAAGGATTCATCAGGCTGATTTCCTTAGCCATTGCCAATCGCAAGTAGCCTGATTTCCGTTTGACTGTCGCGTCTTCCGATCAAAGACGCGCCGTGATCCTGGAACAGGCACTAGAACTTTATTTCCGCTATGCCTGAACCAGAAACTGAAGTGCTGCCTTATCTGACGGAAGGCTTACCGGGAACCGGCGGTGAATTAAAACAGACCCCCGAAGACTTTATCGTGGAGGAGATCCCGGTCTACGCCCCTTCGGGTGCAGGAGACCACCTGTTTCTGTGGGTGGAAAAACGGGATGTCTCGGCGCAGTTTCTGGTAAAGATTCTGTCAGAACAGTTGAGAGTCGATTCACGGGAAATTGGTGTAGCCGGCCTGAAAGACCGCTGTGCCATCACGCGGCAAATGGTCTCTGTTCCCGCCGAATGTGAACCTCTACTGGAAGGGTTTGCCTTCGACGGCATTCGCATTCTGAAATCAACGCGGCATGAGCGGAAACTGAAAACCGGGCATCTCAAAGGGAACCGCTTCACACTTTTACTGAAAGAAACTTCTAAGAATGCGTTTGCGAATGCGAAGGCCATTCAGGAGAAAATTACAGAGTTCGGCTTTCCCAACTTTTATGGTGCGCAGCGAATGGGCCGCGATAATGAAACGCTGCGAATGGGAATGAAGCTGTTAAAAAATGAAAAGGTCTCCGCCAAATACTTTCGGAACAAATCACTGAAACGGCTGGCTTTATCGGCGGCACAGTCCTGTCTGTTTAATCGGGCACTCTCTCAAAGGGTCTCTGCAGAAAACCTGCATACGGTTCAGCAGGGCGATATCATGCAGGTTTGTGAATCGGGGGGTCTGTTTGTTGTTGAAGATGTCGCTGCGGAGCAACAGCGGTTTGATCAGCGAGAAACCGTCATCACCGGACCTATTTTCGGCCCCAAAATGAAACAGCCTGCCGATCAGGTTCTGGAAGCGGAGACTGCGATTCTGCAGGAGTTCTCTCTGGAACCGGCATACTTTTCGCGTTTCAAAAAACTGACTCCGGGTGCCCGCCGACCATTCCTGATCTGGCCGAAAGATCTTAAAATCAGTCAGACGGCGGACGGCATCCAGTTTGATTTTACGCTGCCTTCCGGCGTTTATGCGACCATGTTGCTCAGGGAATTTATGAAAAACGAGACGGCTGCCATGACGCCAGGCGACTCGTTATGAAAGGAAGATATTGTGAAAGTTCTGATTGATGAGGAACAGATTAACTCGCGTGTGATTGAACTGGGACGGGAACTGGCCCAGGAATATCAGAACCGGCCTTTGACCATCATCGGGATACTGGCCGGCAGCCTGGTATTGCTGGCGGATCTGATCCGGGCGATTGATGTGCCTCACCAGGTCGGCGTGCTACAGGCTTCCAGTTATCGCGGCAAATCAACCACGCCGGGAGAATTACAGGTCAATCTGGATTACCTGCCCGATTTAACAGACCGTGATGTTCTGCTGGTGGATGATATTTTCGATACGGGTAAAACCATGCAGACCGTGCTGGCTCAAATTCAGAATCAGAATCCTCGAACTCTGAAATCAGCCGTCCTGCTCTGGAAAGAAGAAGCATCAACGGTCGAACTGGAACCCGACTATCACTGCTTTAAAATTCCCGAGCATTTTGTTGTCGGTTATGGGCTGGACTTCAACAACGAATACCGCCATCTGCCTTTCATCGCATCCCTGGAAGGCTCGGATCTTGCATAAATCGAATCTGTAGAACGCACATGATTCGAGTGCGTTCTACAGAATTCATGATTGATTACACATCCAGATTCTTCACATCGAGTGCATGTTTCTCGATGAACTCGCGGCGGGGTTCCACGACATCGCCCATCAGCACGCGGAAAATTTCATCTGCGGCGGCGGCATCCTGCATGCCCACCTGCAGAAGCACCCGTTTTTCCGGATCCATACTGGTATCCCAGAGTTCTTCCGAGTTCATTTCGCCCAACCCTTTGAAGCGGGTCAGCTTGAGTCCTTTTTCGCCGATGTCTCGTAGCGAAGGCAGGAGCTGACGAAGGTTGCTCAGTTTAACTGCATTGCTGCCACTGTTAATGCAAAACGGATAGATGGGCTCGCCATTGCGGTTTCCGGGTGAGTAGAAATCTTTCAGGTGGATCCCGTAGCCTTTCAGCTTCTGCAACAGATCGTTAATCGTGCGAATTTCGTGCAGATCGGTCACCTGCAGGGCGCCTGCTTTTGCGAACTCATCCTCGTCTTCTTCGCTGTCTTCAGAAGTTTCTGCTGCTCCGTTGTCATCGGCGATCTGCAGTTCATCGCCGCGCTTGGCTTCTTCTTCTTTCAGGAAACTTGCCATTTCCTCCTGAGTCGTAAACCAGAACTGCTGTTTGCCGAGGAAGATGCGATATTGGGGCAGTAAACCGTCTTCGGTCGCAAAATTCAAAGCAATGAATTTCAAATCGATGCCGCGACGATCGAGTGTTCCCAGTGGCTCTTCCAGATCAGAAACCAGATCCACCAGTTTTTCCAGCATCTCTCCCTCAAAGATGGTTCCGTCTTCATGCTGCAGATTCGAATCCGAGAGAGCCAGTTCGACCAGCTCGTTCATCATTTCATCCTGCGTCTGCACATAGCGGATTTTCTTACCCTGGGTAACGCGATACAAAGGTGGCTGTGCGACATACACACAACCATTGTTGACCAGTTCCCGCATGTGACGGAAGAAGAAGGTCAGCAGCAGCGTGCGAATGTGGCTGCCGTCAACGTCGGCATCGGTCATCAGGATGATCTTGCCATAACGTCGTTTGGTCACGTCATCAAAGGCGGCTCCCGGTGGAACACCGACGGCTTTGAAGATGTTGGCGATTTCCGCGTTATCCAAAACCTTGACCAGCTGTGCTTTTTCGACATTCAGGATTTTACCACGCAATGGCAGAATCGCCTGGATGTTGGAATCGCGTCCGGTGTCTGCCGAACCGCCGGCAGAATCCCCTTCGACCAGGTAGAGTTCGGTGATGTCGAGTTCTCGGCTGCGGCAATCACGCAGTTTTTCAGGCAAGCCACCTGTGGTGAGTGCCCCTTTACGACGAACCATTTCGCGGGCTTTTTTAGCTGCTTCGCGGGCTTCAGCCGCCAGCAGACCTTTGAGCGAAATCTTTTTCGCGACGCCTGGGTTCTCTTCGAAAAACTTGGTCAGCTTTTCATTCACGACGGTCTGAACAATGCCTTCGACTTCGCTGTTCCCCAGTTTGGTCTTGGTCTGACCTTCAAACTGCGGATCGGGAACACGTACGGTAATCACCGCCGTCAGGCCTTCGCGGAAATCGTCGCCGCTGGGCGTGAAGTCTTTGAAGAGATTGGCTTTTTTACCGTAGGCATTGATCGAGCGGGTTAACGCACCCCGGAAACCGGAGAAATGGGTTCCCCCTTCAATGTTGAAAATGTTGTTGGCGAAGCAGCGTACATTTTCGGTAGAACCATCGTTGTGCTGGACCGAAATATCGACCTGCACGCCTTCGAGTTCTCCCTGGATATGAATGATTTCTTCGTAGAGGACAGTCTCAGTACGGTTCAGATGGCGTACGAATTCGACCAGTCCTTCTTCGTAGTGAAATTCATCCGTCTGTCCGGTACGCTCATCATTGATGCGAATCCGTACGCCGGCGTTCAGGAATGCGAGTTCCTGAAGTCGCTTGGTCAGTGTGTCGTAGACAAATTTGGTATCCGGGAAGATGGTGCCATCCGGCTTGAAGGTGATTTTGGTTCCGCTCTTGTCGGTCTTCCCGAGTTTTTTGAGCGGCGTCTTCAAAAGCCCCTGGTGGAAATCCATGGTCCAGACATGCCCTTCACGTCGAACTTCGGCTTCCAGCCATTCGCTCAAGGCGTTCACTGCGGTGATCCCGACGCCGTGCAGTCCCCCGGTTCCGGTTTTGTAGCCCCCTTCCCGGTCGAATTTTCCACCCGCGTGGATCTCGGTCAAAACCACTTCCAGAGCAGGTCTGTTATTCATATCGGGCATGATGCCTACGGGAATCCCGCGGCCATCATCGCTACAGGTCACGCTGCCATCCGCGTTGATTTTAACGTTGATGATCGAAGCATAATTGTTCACACATTCATCGATCGAGTTATCGACGACTTCATAGACCAGATGGTGCAGACCCCGGAGCGTGGTATCCCCGATATACATGGCAGGTCGGGTACGAATCCCTTCGACGCCTTCCAGGGCACGAATATTGGATTCATCGTATCCCGTTTTTTTCAACTCTGTCTGACTCTCTTCTTGATCACTCACGCTTTATCACTCCCGTGAATTGTTTTTCTGTTTCGCTGCTGCGAAACGTTATCTGATCTTAGACCAGTCTCAAACAGTAATTTCACATTCCATTTTTTAATCTGTTTGAGCTACTTATTTGCCTTGGATTTCAAGCGAAATTTTATCTCGCGGACATCCTGTTTTCCGTACTCCTGCTGTAATTTCGTCAGCAATGATTTCTTATGAAATGAATTCAGCTCATTCAGCAGAGCTGAGTTCTCGACTCCGACCTGCACCACCCTGTTTTTGATGCCCATTACCGTTGTCTGACCTGCGATTTTTTCACCCGCCGCCTGTTTCCAGGCATTGGTCAGTCGTTGATCTCCCTGCACGCGGGAGAGCCCCTTTAATGCAATCAGCTCAGAAAGTACCTGTGAGACAGGCACCGGTGCGGGCACGGCACGACTCTGTTTGAATTCGTACTTTTGAGACATGTATTACCGTGCTTGCGAGAGAGGCATGATGACGTAGGTGTAACCATCGTCTGTTTTCAGAACCGCGGCACTGTCTGAATCGATCAGCTGCAGTCTGATATGGGCGGCTGAGTCGAGCGTTTTCAGAAAGTCGGCCAGGTAACGAACGTCAAATGTGATCACGATGTCTTCCCCTTCGAAGGGGATCGGGATTTCCACTTTTGATTCCCCGACGGATGCCGCCACACTTTTCAAAGTCAATAGACCGCTGGAGAAGACAAAATCGACTCCCCGTGTTTCCACGTCGGTCACAATCTGCGCCTGGCGGACTGCCCCGAAGAACGTGCCTACTTCCAGATCGATACTATGAGTCGGCTCGGGAGGAATGACATCACGGTATTTCGGGAAGCGGCCTTCGACGAGTCTGCCGAAAATTGTGGAACGGCCACTTTTCACAATCACATCATTGGCTCGAATCGCGATCTGGATGTTTCCTTCATCGCCTGTCAGACTCTTTTCGATCAGTGACATTGCTTTGGCGGGAATCACGGGGCGATTGTTTTCATACGCTTCAGCCCCCTGGTAACTGCACGCTGATTCGACCATCGCCAGTCTGCGTCCATCGGTGGCGGCCAGGGTTAATTTATCGCCTTCGACATCAAACAAAACGCCGCCGAGTGCATAACGCGTGCTTTCCGGATCGGTGGCAAACACGGTGCGGCGAATCATTTCACGAAATGACTGCATCGGAATTTCGAAGAAGTTGGATTCGTTGAAGGTTTCCACGGCAGGAAATTCAGAAGGATCATGAACCGACAGACGGAATTCACTTTTGCCGGCCTGAATCAGGATGAAGTCCTGGTCTGCCTCTTCGTCTTTCTTGAGTTCGATTTCCACGGAATCAGTATGGGCTTCCCGCAGGATGGAAACCAGCTCATGAACGGAGAGCAGAATCTGCCCGGGCACCATGACTTCGACTTCTTCGAAATCAAAGCGAATACTGACTTCCAGATCAGTCCCGCTCAGCGTTGCTTTTCCGTCTGCTGCTTCCAGTTTGGCGCACTTCAGAACTTCTTTCGGTGTGCGGGAACTGATGACGCTTCCAATGATCTGAAAGCCGGATAACAGGGTAGATCGAGAACAACTGAGCTTCATGTTTGAATCAACTTTTGTAAAAATGCGTGGAATTTGACGGCAACCGCGGACATCGATGGAAACACTTTCTGGCTGCCTGTAATTTGATCTTTAATGCTGATGATATTTTATGTGATTTCGATGACTTTCACAATCAATCTGAGGTCCCGAATCTACACAACAACCTTGTTTTTCAAGGGAGTTTTAATCTAAAAGATTTTTATTTAGCAGTAGTAGTATCAGAGGGAGAAGAAAATTGTGGATTATCGCAGAGAATTAAACGTAAATACCGATGTAGTATAACTTTAAATCTATGGTATCAGCGATATTTTCTGTCGAAAACCTGTTGGTGAGATCTTGGTAGGAAGCAGATAGACTGATCACAAAGAAGAGGACTTTGAAAAGTCACGATCAGCGCTGTTCAGAAACGAAAAACCAGTCGACTTCTGGCAACAGACTTTGAACAGGTTGTCGACAAAACAGAGCATCAGAAACTGTGAAAGGGGGCCTGGAAAAAGTTTCCTGATCCGGTTTCTCTGGTTGAGTTTCCTGTCCGCTATAAAGGGTATACCCCAAGTTGTTGCTTGATGCGAGAAATCTGCTGACGTAATCCAGGTGATTTTTCGAGATCGTTCTGAATTTGACGACAGGCATGAATAACCGTGCTGTGGTTCTTGCGATTAAAATAATTCGCGATATTTGCTAAAGATTCACCGGTCAGTTCCCGGGAGAGGAACATGGCACATTGCCGCGGTAGAACAATCTGCTGAGACCGGTTGGCAGAGCGGACCTGGGCCAGGCTGGTCTTAAATTCACGACAGACGACTCTGGTGATTTTAGCCGTACTGGTGCGTGGCGGATCCAGATTGCCATCCAGGAATTCCTGTACGAAACGGCCTTCAATGCGTTTCTGCTGAATTCTGCTGACCGTATGCAGCTGATTCAGGATGGCAGACAGCTCTCGTGGTGAGCATTCTTTCTGACGGGCAATCAGGGCGAGTTCTTTTTCTTTGATGGGAATCTGCTCAAAATCAGCCCAGAATTTTAACAGCTCCAGTCTGCTCTGGTATTTCAAGGGAGCTATTCCCACACAGACGCCCCCATGGAATCGATTAATCAGCTTCTTCTGAAAATGAGCCAGTTCGCCGGGCGGTTTGATGGAAGTCACAATGACAGCGCCCCCCTGTTTAAGAATCGTATCCAGCGTCGAGAGTAGTTCTCCCTGTGTATGCGTCCGGTTTTCCAGGCTGTGAATATCTTCCAGAACCAGCAGCTTCATCCCGCGATGTTTCTCTTGAAACGCGGCAATTCGCTTGTTTTTTGAAGCGACTGCATATTTCGCAGCGAATTCACTGGCTGTCATGCTGTTCCATTCCGCCTCCGGATGGAGATTTACATAATCGGGTAACAGCGAGTTGATCAGAGCCGATTTTCCACAACCCGAAGGTCCGTAGATGTAGACCAGCGGGGGGTCAGGCAAATCTGTTGTCTGAAACAATTGCGAGACGGCCGTGAATGCATACTGATATTCAGGGAATATCCTGAAAGGTCGCGCGGTCACAGATTGCAGAGGTTTTGACATCATCCTGGAGACTTCTTTATCAGAAATATCCTGTTCCAGAGCCTTACAGCTTGAACATACGCGTCTGGCTTTGAGAGCCGATAATGGCTGAATCGGATTCACTGATAAAATCAACCGAGACACCCAGGTTACTGCAAATCAGTTCCATCACGCTTTGCATTTCCAGGACATCCAGAGTTTTGGGAACAGCGATTTTGATCATCATTTCAAACGTTTGTCCGTCTTCAGAGCTGGTCGCTGAGAGGTCCAGAATATCGACGCCATCCTGGCCGAGTTGCGAGGAAATTTTCCTGAGGATCCCCGCGTGGTTTTCTCCCGAAATTGCAATCAGGTATTTTACACTTTCTCCTGGAGAGAGAATGGAAGGGACTTCGACATCCGGGTCTTTCACGGAAACATCAACATTAAAGGCATTGCAGATGCCTTCAATATGTTCCTGGATGAGTGTCGGATCACGTTGTTCCGGGAAATCGGCGGCAATCACAATCGAGAAAAAGTTCTGGATCACGGCAATGCTGGCTTCATGCAGATTGGCACCCAGTTCATCCATGGCTGTTGTTACGGCAGCCATGATCCCGACCCGGTTCGCTGAGAGGAGAGAGATTATATAACGTTTCATACCAGACTCCGGTTCTGCCGAGACAGATAGACTGATCCCGATGCAAGTCATTCCTGATGGGAGTAGAAAACTGTATTGTAGCGAGTCTGGCTAAAAAATTGCGATTTGGATTCCAAAATATTAGATCGGAATGCAGAAAAGCCCCGATTCAGCACGTAGGGGATTTCTCTATCTTTTCCGGTAAAATTGCTGTAAGTTGTTAAATACCATAGACTCTGATCATCTGGTCAATTGTGCCCTTCGATAGATAAATCAGTGAATAGGAATGGTTCATGGTTCGACTCGTTTCGTTAACGGTAATTCTCTGCCTGATTCTCGCTTTGGGGATCATGTTCTTCAAAGTGATCATGCCATTCATCCTGCCTCTGTTCCTGGCAGCAGTGGTGGCAATGATCAGTCAGCCTTTGCTGAATTATTTTATTCGACGTACCAATGGTCATGTCAGATTTGCAGCCGGGCTCACGACGACCATCATTGTTTCTGCTATTCTGATTCCCTTGTGTGTGGGAATCTTTCTGGGTTCGCTGCAGTTGTTTACGACGATTGTCAATACACTGGACGAGGCAAACTGGAATAAAACCGTTCAAACGATTCGCGAAAAAGTCGAAATCAGTAACGATAAATTTCAACAGTTTGTGGACTGGTCGCACGAGTATCTGCAATACGATATCGACTCTCTGGTGACTTCGGGTAAGTCGGGTGAGCCTAAGATTTCAGAAGATTTTATCCGCAAGAATCTGCAGGCAACACTGGTACCGATCGCCAAGCGTTCTCTGGGTGTCGCGGCTTCGACGGTCGGCCTGCTGGGGACTTTGTTCTCGGCGTTGATCGCATGGATCATGTTTATTATCGCCCTTTATTATTTTCTGGCAGACGGATATCTGCTGATTGAATCTACTCAGTCACTGATTCCCGTACATGTGGACTACCAGAGGCGGCTCATAGATCAGTTTCAAAAAGTCGTCCGCGCTGTGGTAATTGCGACGTTTCTGGCAGCCATTGGGCAGGGGCTCACGACGGCGATTGCTTTATCCATCGTGGGTTTCGATCACTTTATTGTTTTTCTGATTCTGGCGACCATCACTTCCATGGTACCTTTACTGGGTTCCTGGCTGATCTGGTTGCCCTGCGCAGTATGGCTGATGTACCAGGGAGACTGGGGGTCTGCCATCTTTCTGATCTTGATTGGAACCCTGGTAGTGGGCACGATGGATAATATTATCCGGACTTATGTGCTGCAGAGCGACGCGAAACTCCATCCGCTGCTGGCGTTCGTCAGTGTGCTGGGAGGACTGCAGGTCATGGGGCTCTGGGGCGTGTTTATTGGTCCGATTGTGGCCTCCTGTCTGCATGCTCTGATTCAGATCTTTAATACGGAACTGAAAGCCTTTTCCCAGGAAAAGTTTCAGTCGCAGGGTCTGCTGGAAACCTTGGCAGAAGTTCAGACAACGGGAGCCACAGACGAAAAACCAGCGGAAACATCCAGCAGTGAGTCTCCTGCAGAAGCTTCAAAAGAGGCTGAGAAAGCGGAAAGCAAACCCGCTTCAGAACCAGTGAAAACGTCTCCGCAGAAGAAAAAGAAACGTCGCCGATAGACGATCGAAGTCTTTTACTTCTCTTGGAAACGAATCAGTGACTGGTGCTCAATGTGAAGATCGGCAGTAACATCGAGAGTGCAATAAAGCCGATGATCGAACCCATGCAGACCACCATGACTGGTTCAATCAGAGTGGTAGCAGATTTGATTGCGATTTTGACTTCGCGGTCGAAGTAATCACTGAGTTTATTCAGCACCATACCCAGGCGACCCGTCGATTCACCAGAGGCAATCATCTGCTGCATGGTGGGAGGGAACAGCGTTTTTCCTTCCATCGCTTCATGAATCTGTTTTCCCGTTGTCACCAGTTCGCTGATTTCCAGCCAGCTCTGTCTGAAATGCACATTGTCGGTCACGCCTGAGCTGAGTTCGAGTGCTTCCAGCATGGGAACCCCGGCATTGACTGTGGTTGCCAGAGTACGAATACTGCGACTGATCGCCAGTTTTTTGAGCATGGAACCGAAGACAGGCATGCGGATTAAAACCCAGTCAAAGGCGGATTTTCCCCAGACCTGCTTTCGAACATAACAGAAGACACCCACAAAGGCTGCCAGAAACAGTAAAATCAGATACCAGTAGGAAGTGATTGCCGTTGAGACCATGATCATGATTTTGGTCGGTGCCGGTATCGCGGCTCCGCGTGAGGCGAACATCGGCATCAGTTTTGGAAAAACATATGTCAGCAGAAAAATACAGATACCAACACACATCACCAGCATGATGGCGGGATACATCAATGCCCCTTTGACCTGCTGAATGGTTTCCTGCTCTTCTTCCGCCTGGGCAGCGATCCGGTTCAGCATCTGTGGCATGGTACCACTGGCTTCACTGGCTTTAATCAGATTGACATACGTGCGATCAAACTGTCTGGGAAAATCTGCCAGCGCAGCCGAGAAGTCACTTCCGGATTCTACACTTTTTTGAATATGTGCCAATATCTCTGCCAGAACAGGATTTTCAATCTGTTTCGAAATGCCTTCCAGGGCAGTGGCTACAGGCACACCGGCGTCGACCATAATGGCCATCTGGTTGGTGAAATAAATGATTTCCTTACGGGGAACCCGTTTTTTTTGTGCGATGCTGATCGTATTTGTGGTACTGGTATCTGATTCCTCCAGCGCCAGCAGGTACAGGCCTTCCTGCCGTAGTTTTGCGACGGCCTCTTCCCGGGAATCCGCAACCAGCTCACCGGTCTGGTTCTGGCCACTTGTATTGCGTGCTGTATATGTAAACTGCATGGGAGTGCTTTCTGATTACGCGAGTAATCCCTGTGAATATTCTTTCGGTGACTCTCCTTTTAACTCCTGCAGATGTTCATCAATGATGTCCGGATCAACTTTTCCATTCAGTAGCTGTTCTTTCAACGCCTGTTCCATGGTCTGCATCCCCATGCGTCGGCTCGTCGAAATGATCCCGGGGATCAAATGCGAAGTCGATTCACGAATACTGGTCTGCACGGCCCGGTTCATGAGCATGATTTCGAGCGCGGCAACGCGCCCGTTACCATCAGCCGCTGGTAACAGTTTCTGTGTGATGACTCCGCGCAACGTTTCGGCAAGGTGACTGCGAACCTGGGACTGTTCTTCCGGCGGAAAAACTTCAACCAGACGATCCACCACCCCGGCTGCGCTGGAAACGTGCAGAGATGACAGCACCAGATGCCCCGTTTCTGCGGCCTGCAAAGCGACGCGGATTGTATCCAGATCCCGCAACTCGCCGATGAGAATGACATCCGGATCCTGGCGGAGAACGTGTTTCAGACCGGATGCAAATCCCGGACAGTCTTCGCCGATTTCCCGCTGTTCGATCAGGGATCGACCATGCTGAAACTGATATTCAATGGGGTCTTCGAGCGTAATAATATGCTTGGCATCCCGTTGATTGATGGCTTCGACCATCGCGGCAAGCGTCGTTGATTTACCGGAACCGGTCTGCCCGGTCACCAGGATCAAACCTGTTTTCAGTCGTGTCAATTCTTCCACAACCGGGGGTAAATCCAGGCTGCTCAATGAACAGATTTCATTTGAAAAACGGCGGATCGCTGCCGCATAGGTGCCGCGCTGGACATGGATGTTGAAACGAAAACGTCCCAACCGTGGGATGGTAATGGCAAAATCGACATCCTTTTGTCTGTCGAGTATTTCTTTCTGCTGTGGATTGAGAACCTGATCGCACAGGTCGCTGATGGTAACCGGATCGAGTGGTTCAAGCGCCGTTTTCTTCAGTGTTCCATCAATACGAAACATCGGCGCAGCATCAATGGCGAGCAGGATATCAGAGGCATTGCTGTCAACAGCTGCATGTAACAGATCATTCATTTCCATAGTGGAGTCGCTTTCACGAGATTCTATATCTATTCACACCGAGAGGTTAATAACGGTGATTAATGTTTGAGTGAGGACTTTCGGGGAATCCAGCCTTCATCGCTGACTTTAAGGGCTTCCTCGATGGTGGTCATTCCTTCTTTTGCTTTTCGCAGCGCATCATACCGTAGTGGAATCATGCCATTATTCTGGGCATACTCTTTGACTGCCGCCACGGTGGGATTCGTGGTGATGATTTCCCGCAGTGGATCATCAATCGTCAGAATTTCGTGGACGCCGATCCGGCCGGAAAAACCGGTATTGCGACAGCGTTTACAGCCTTTACCTCGATAAAACTCTTCTACATCCAGCCCGATACGTTCCACAGCCAGCTGCATCGCCTTGGGCAATTCATAAGGTGTTTTGCATTTCGGGCATAATTTGCGACACAGTCGCTGGGCGAGCGCCATATTCAGGGCGGCGCCAATGAGGTAATCATCAACCCCCATATTAATCAGTCGTGTCACAGCTGAAATGGCATCATTGGTATGCAGCGTACTGAAGACCAGGTGGCCTGTCAGAGCAGCCTGGATCGCAATCTTGCCGGTTTCCTGATCGCGAATTTCGCCGACCATGATGACATCGGGGTCCTGTCGCAGCAGACTTCTCAGAATGGAAGCAAAAGAAAGCCCAATCTTTTCGTTGACCTGAAACTGGTTGATCATCGGCAGCTGATATTCGATCGGATCTTCGACCGTACACACATTTTTTTCAATGGAACTGACGGCGTTCAGCGCTGCATAGAGAGTGGTACTCTTACCACTACCCGTGGGACCGGTCACCAGAATAATACCGTTGGGTTTATCAAGCTGTTCGGTAAAATGTTCCAGAACTTCAGAACTGAAACCGAGTTGTTCCAGTGAAATATTCACGCTGCGGTTATCCAGAATACGGATCACCACTTTTTCACCGGTGGGCATCGGCAGGGTACTGACGCGCAGGTCAATCGGGCGGCCTTCCATCAAGACGTGAATTCGACCATCCTGGGGAAGTCGACGTTCACTGATATCGAGGCTGGCCATAATCTTGATACGGGAAGAAACCGCGGGGGCCAGGTGCACTGGTGGTTCCAGTGCCTGCTGTAACACCCCATCCACACGGTAGCGGACCCGCAGTTGCTGTTCGGTCGGTTCAATGTGAATATCACTGGCGCCTTCTCGAACGGCGTTGTAGATGATGTAATTCACCAGTTTGATGATCGGGCTCTGGCCGGCAAACTCGGCATCAAAGCCGATGTCATCGATCGACTCTTCAATCAGCTCGACATTCGTGCCGTTCGCATCGTCAATGATATCGTCGATAACAAAGACATTCGTATTCGGCATATAGGTTTGCACCATCCGCCGAATCTCGCGGGCACTTGCCGCAACGATTTGAATTTCCGTTTTGGTCAGGTCTCTGAGTTGATCTACCAGGAAGACGTTCGTTGGTTCAGCGACGGCAACGGTCAGAACATTTCGGACTTTAAACAGCGGCAGAACGGTATGTTTTTCGACAAAATCGCGGGGCAGGATATCAAAAATCTTCGAATCGAACATGCGGCTGTCGAGCTGCACGTAGGGAATCCGGTACTCGAGCGCCAGGCATTCCAGTACCTGATCCTCGGTACAATATTCATTATTGACCAGCAGTTCGCCCAGCAGCTGACTGCCGTCTCCCTGTGACTGTGCTTCCAGCGCGGACTCTAACTGTTCCAGAGTGATATACTCTTTGTAAACGAGCAGATCACCGAGTCGCATTTTCGGTTGGAGCAGTGAGTTGGTATTCATAATTTACGCATCAATTTATTATTGAAAACTGGAGACCGCATCGATCACGGAATCGAACAGATCGATTCGCTGATCAATGCGTGTGATTTCCAGAATCTTCTTGCCTGGATCTTCCAGGCCACTGATCTTGAGATTTCCACCCTGTTCGCGGGTCAGATCCTGAATATCCAGCAGAGCTTCCAGGCCCGCACTATCCAGGGTTTCACTGTGGTCCATCTGCAGCACGACCTGAAAATGTTGTTCATTGATGGCAGCAGTCAGGGCATTGACGAATTCGGTGGAAGTATCATCCGTCAATTCGTCGGGCGTATGAGCCACCATGACATTTCCAAAAATTTCGGTTGTGATCTGCATGATTTCGTATCTAAATACTGGGTTTTCTGGTGGAATTAGGATCGAGTCCGACAACCTGATTTCGACCGCTTTCTTTGGCTTTGTATAAATTCTCATCGGCAATCCGAACCAGTTCATTTGTCGTTGTGGCCGGATATTTGAATTCGGTGACGCCGAAACTGGCAGTAACCTGCAACTGTTGTCCTTCAAACAGGATCGGGCAGTTTACCAGAGTTTCGCGCAGGTCTTCGGCAATCTGCATGGCTTGTGAATATTCATGATCCAGCAGAACTCCGATGAATTCTTCTCCGCCGTAGCGGGCAATAATTGCTTTTTCCGGCATGACGGTTTTCCAGATCCGTGCCACTTCCTTCAACACAAAATCACCAGCCTGATGGCCGTAGGTGTCGTTGAATGATTTGAAGTGGTCAATGTCGCTCATGATGATACTGAGCTGACTTGACTGGGCATCCGCCTGTGTAACCAGCTCGTGCAGTTTTTCCTGGAAGGTGGCATGATTGAACAAACCAGTCAAACCATCGCGGCTGGCCATTTCTTCAATGCGTTTAAACAACTGGGAATTCTTGATACCCAGGGCATAGATATTGGAAAGAATATACAGAAGCCGCCCTATCGTGGGTGATTCCACATCCACTTTATCAATCACCATCAGACCAATCAGGTCGGAACCAACGGTGAGGGGCGCGATGGCATCGGGCATATTGGGATCTTCATCCAGAATCCGTTTGAGTCGATAATCCTGTTCGGCATCGTTTCGCATGACAATCTGACGATGTTCAATCACCCAGGCAGCCACACCGCTGTTGGGAACCGGACGATAATTCAACTGATCGCGGGCACGGGCCGGCAGCGCATTTTTCAGAGAGCGTGATTTACTGTCCCATAGATATACCTGGCAGTACTCGCACTGCAGCGAAGCTTTCGCCGTGCTGATGACCGTGGGAATCAGAGATTCATTTGACTGATTTGTAGAGATACGTCGACCAATATCCTGAAGTGTCAGCAGAAGCAGCGGATAATTGACGCCGACTTCTCCTGTAGAAGTATCCCTGGATTCCGCGAGTTGTCTGTTTTTTGTTTCATCGGCGTCTACGGTCTTCTGCTGATGCGTGAATGACTCTTTCTGAGATTCGTACAATTGACGTACCAGATCATCGTTCTGCTGCTGAATTTGAGAAAGCTTTCTTCTTAACTTGCCAATGTACAGATCGATCAGTAAGACGAGTCCAATCAGAACGGCAGCGCTTAATATGCTGAGAATGTAGCTGTTTTTTCCGTTTACGGAGTCTGTGCGGAAGTACGTTTCCGCGAAACAGGAACCGACGGAAATGGCCGTGATGGTCCAGTAACAGATCCGCGGTGATGAAACCGCAGCGAGGACCGTGGGCGGTGCAAGCAGCAGCAATGGCGCCACGCCCAGTGGCCAGTTCATGTACGAGCCCAGAAAAACGGCCAGCGGACAAAGACAGACTACCAGCAGCGAATAAGACCAGAACTGGATGGCAGTATAATAATTTCGCATAAATAAGAGTTTCAGAATGTTTGTTTCGTTGAGCGACTTAACCAATTACATCGTTGGTCAGATTGAGCGATTCCTGAACCTGCATCAGCAGTTTTTTGGGGCTGAATGGTTTTACCATCACGTTGGTGATTTTCAGTGCCTGCATATACTCATCATGATCGAATTCAAAACCTTTCCCGGTTAATAACGTAATCGGGATCAATCTGGTTGTTTCCAATGCTCGAATTTTCTCACAAAGTTCCAGACCGTTCATACGAGGCATCTGCAGGTCTGTGATAATCATATGGGGCGCCTGTTGTTGGGATTTTTCCCAGCATTCAAAACCATCGGGAAAACATTCTACATCAAAGCCTCCTTTTCTCAGCTTCATGCTGATGGCACGAACGATATGCGAGTCGTCATCACAAATATAAATCAGGTGATTCATTTTCTCACTCCTTTTCTCACTACTTCTTTCATCGGGGCTGTGAACGGTACGTTCTACTCAGGCGTTTGCTGGCGGGGCCAGTTGCTTTTTTCGCTTCTGTTCTTTGTGACCCAGTGGGATCGTAACAGTAAAGCAGGTCCCCTCATCGACTTGGGATTGTACTGAAATCGAACCGTTGTGTACGTTGGTGACAATAAAATGAACCAGAGCCAGTCCCAGGCCGGTTCCTGCAGCGGAACGGTTATTTTCCGGAACACGGTAGAAACGATCAAAAATATGAGGCAATGAATTTTCCGGGATACCCAGACCGGTATCGCGGACTTCAATCACGGCAGTGGTATCTTCCATTCTACTGCGAAGCCGGACTTCTCTACCGTTGGGCGTGTACTTGACCGCATTGGAGAGCAGGTTGATGATCGCCTGTCCCAGCATGTCTTTGTCAACAAATACAGGCAGGTACATATCACTCAGTTCTGCGGTAAACTTAATATCCTTTTCGGTGGCGGTAGGCGAAATCACATCCGCGGCTGTTTTCAGAATGTCGTTCAGTTCATGATCGTGTCTTTTAATTTCGACCACACCACTCTCGATGCGGGCCAGGTTCAGCATGCTGTTGACCAGTCGGGTCAATCGATCAATCTGGTCATTGATGAATCCATAAAGCTCGTCTGCTTCCTCTGGTTCACAATCACCGTCAATCAGCATTTCAATGTAGGCTTTGATTCCCGACATGGGAGTTTTGAGTTCATGTGCGACGGAGGAGACGAATTCGGCGTGTTGCGTTTTCTCATCGGCTTCTACGCCGATATTTTCAACGACGACCACGGTGCCCAGCGCGACCTGATTCTCATCTGTGAGATTCGTCGCAATCGCCCGATACTGGTTTGAGATCCCGTTGCTGGTAAATTCAAATTCGGTACGTCTGCGAAAGGTGGCTTCTTTGCGTTCAATCGTTTTCGCCAGCAGTTTTGCCAGTTCCGGAATGACTGTTTGCTCCACAACCGGTTTTCCCAGCGAGAGACCGGATTCACTCGTCGTTTGTTTCTGATCTGTTCCCGCCAGCAGAAATGAATTTGCAGCCTGGTTGGTAAATTCCAGTTCCTGTTTCGCGTCAAAGACCAGAATTCCGATTTCCAGGTTATCGAGGACGGATTCGACCAGGGCTTCTTTTTTTAACAGCGAATTAACCCTGGCTTTGAGCATGGTTTTGACCTGGTTTGTCGTGGAAAGCTCCGTATCAGATTCTTCCATTTTGTGCATCGCTTCAGCGAAAACAGATCCATAGAAGTTCTTACGCTGAAAATCGGGGCGCGCCAGTTCCGGGTTTCTCAGGCAGGCTGCGATCTGCTGCTGATCGTGTTTGATGCTTTTCATGAACCAGGCCCAGCCAGCCAGTGATGCGGCAAAAGCAATCAGGAACGCATAAGCCGGGCTTACCGTCTGGCTGATGACCAGCAGGTTGTCTACACAACTCACTGTCAGCAGGAGCAGTATCAGAAACCAGTATTTGCCAGATATATTCATTGCCAGTTCTTTCTCAGTCGAATGAATTCCACTGAAAAACGTTGTTCACATTAAAAGTTCCGAAAACGAGTCATTCTTCACAGATTCCAACAGGGCCGTCAGGAAGATAACTCACTTTTTAAATCTAGGTTACAATCTGCCGATTGTCCAATTTCGGAATAGAGAATGTGATTGGCACTTGAATATGTGTAAATGCGGTCACGTGGCGAAGTTACCGAACGGTTGGCTGTTCTGGCGGAATCAAAGCGGCGACTTCCAGCAGGGTCTCATCGTTCGGCCATTTTTTGCGGGCTGTAGCAATAATGTTTTTTGCACTGGTACTCTGGCCCCGGTTTATTGCGCACAATCCGCGTAATATTTCTACATGGATTAACTGGCGCTGATACTTCACGGAAAGACCATCAAACAGCGATTGAGCTTTTTCCAGGTTACCAATCTGTAAGGCAGCGTCACCAAAGGCGATGATTTCCGCGAGCGACAACGATTCAGGATCGTTTTTCTGACAGGTGGAGAACTCTTCGAAGGCCGCTGTAAAATTACCGGAATAATACAGGCAGCGTGCCCGCTGTTTTCGCCAGACATGGTTCTCGGGGAAATGATTGACGACCATGGCGTAATAGACGCTGGCCTGACTCCACTGCTGGCTGGCTTCGCAGATCCGACCCAGGGCAATCGGTAAACGTCGACTTCCCGGCGTGGTGTGCAGTGCTTTTAACAGGACTTTCTGGGCTTCCTCGGTTCTGCCCGCCTGTTCGTAAAAGGATGCGAGTTTGAGCGCATAGTTTTCATCATGCGGTTTTAACTCGATGGCGCGATTCAGACAGGCGATCCCTTCCTGCGTCTGACCAGCCTGAAAGAACAGGGTTCCGATGGCACTCTGCTTTTCGGAGTCATCAGGACTGGCCGCCCGGATGGCCCGCAGCGATTGCAGAAACTGATTGCGGTCTCCCATGTCGTAAGAGAGCTGGGCCTCGATTTCGAAAGTGCCAATATGACCAGGATCAATTTCACGTGCGGAGGCCAATAGCACTTTGGCGCGATTTAATTCCCCATTCGAATAATGTTCGAGCGCCTGGTGAATGAGTTGATTCGCCTGCTGATTATAAGGAGATGCAGACTGTCTTTGTGCAGCTTCCTCGGCATGTGGTTCTGCTGTTTTCTGTATCGAACCAGCTTCAGGCAGAAATGCCAGGCTGGTGACGGGCACGGTTTGACAACCACTCAAGACGAGACCCGCTGCACAGAACATCATTCTGACATAATGAAAGGCCCTGTCGTGAACTCGAAGCATGCTCAGGGTGCTCCTTCCAGAGTGGGAGCATGAACTTCCGGACCAGACACGGGCGGTAACCCGATCATTCCCCGGTTGCGATTGATCAATGCCTGTTCGATGTAGTTTTTCAGCTGAATTGCTTCGATATTGTTTTTGTCCAGTCGTACGGCAATTTTGATCTGTTCTCTGGCTTTGGGCAGATTGCCGATTCGCAGGAATTTCTTTGCTCTGTCAATATGTGACTGCACGATGCGCACCTGATTGATGGGCAGGAAACTCTTCTTGAAGTTTTCGAGACGTTCTGCACCTTCGTGTTTCAGTATTTCACCTTCGGCCAGCGCGGCTTCTGCACGCACGATTCGTGGAGTAATCAATACGATCAATTCCGTCCGGTTCGTGATTTCGCGCTGCTGACGAAACGCATTGCCAATCACAGGAAGCGCTCCCAGGAAGGGAACCTGATTCCGGGTATCAGAAGTTCGTTCTTCGATTAAACCACCGATGACAACGGTATGGCCGTCTCGAACCATGACGTTGGTGGTAACCTCGGTCGTTCGCAGGTCGGGCAGATTGGTACTCGGGTTGATGGTGGCAGAACTGCGTTCGGGATGGACTTCCATGCGGATCTGACCATCGGGAGTGATGAATGGCCGCAGGTTCAATACAATCCCGGAGTCCAGAAAGTTTACATTCTGGATCGAAGTGTTTCCATTCTGAGTCACTGTGGAATAACTGATACGGTCACCGATAATCAACTCGGCTTTCTGTTTGTTCAACGCGCGCAGTTGTGGTGAAGCGATCAGATTCGTCTCTGTCACATCTTCCAGTGCTTCGATAAAACCACTGATATCTCCATGCAGGAAACCATATTTCAGACCTGCTACATCTGCTATAAACTGACCCGTAGGCGGCACTATGGAAGAAGAACCTGAACCCGGGAAACCACTGGCATTATTGAGTGTATTTCCATTTCCATCCACGACCAGATTTTTGTTATTTCCACCCAGCATGGCAAAATTGACGCCAAATTTCATATCGTCGTTCAGGGCGACGCTGAGAATCATCGCTTCGATCACGACCTGCATCGGAGGGATGTCCATCTTTTCCAGCAGACGGTCCACTTCTTCCAGAATTTCCGGATAATCGCGTACAAGGATCGAATCTGTCTGCGCAAAGGAGTCGCCACCTGCACTGGTGGGATCGGGTGCAATGCCGACCTCACTGGGGGAGGTCAGTGAAACGATGCCGACATTCTCAGTCAGAATGGGAGTGATCAGGTTCTGTAGCTCTTTGGCACTGATATAGAACGGGCTATATAGCTTGGTGATGACTTTGCGGCTGGATTTCTTTTTAAGCTCAAGCTGAGCCTGGGTCATAACATAGATGAACTCGCCTTCTTTTTCGGAGGTCAGATCGCGAGAACGCAGGATGGCATCCAATGCCTGGGCCGGTGTGACATTTTTCAAATTTGCCGAGATCGTACCGGTTACGCCCTGCCCTGTCAGGATATTCAAACCGGAAAGTTCGCCGAGCATGTCCAGGACCTGCATGATTTCGGCATCCTGAATCTGGAGCGAAAATGTTTCGCTGGAATCGTTGTTCGGGCTGATTTTCAAGACCGGTTTTTTCTTTGTCGTTTCTACCGTCTCTGCTGCAGGTGCTTCTGTGACAGGCGGTTCAGCATTTTTTTCTGTCGCTGCAGGGCCGGCCGGGTCTTTGCCCTGCATGCCGTCCAGTTTCCGTTCCAGATCCCGGAGCTGATTCATCTGCTGCATCTGTTGCAAGAGTTGCGTCGCCTGTTCCAGGCGGTTGGTATTCTGCGCCAGTTCCATGTTGGACTGCTGTTGTGCCTGCAGTTGCAGACTGGTCAGCCGGTCGACCTGTTGCGTCAGACTGGCCAGGCGGAGTTCCATTTTTGATGATTTCGGCTGCGGTGCCACCAGGTCGTCATCACTGGCGACGTTGAATTGAATGGATCGCGCACGGGGACTGGCATCTGGAATCGTAGAAATTTCGATACCCGGTTCTACCAGCAGTCGCGATCGTGCAGGCTCTTTTCTGAGCGATACATTTTTTGATGCCGCTTTCGCTGGTAGAACAGCGGATTCCACCGGCGGCGGTAATTCAGTGGTTTGAGTGAGCTCCGGATCTGATACAGGTCGAGATTGCGGAGGCAACGTACTGGTTGCTTCGGGCTGTGCCGGAACCGCTGCTGGCTGCGCATCTGCGACCCTGTTCTCAGGAACATCCTGTGGTGTCTTCACTGAGTGTTGAGGGGAAATAAACAGAGACTGTGGCGTTTTGACGTCTGTCATGGCAGCAATCAGCAGCAGTGACAGTCCTGTGAGAGTTGCCCAGAAAGCCGGTAAAAAAAATTGTCTGTTCATGTTTCGACCATCATCCATGATCGTTCGAATCAATCTAAATCAGCCAGTGATGCGAACTGTTATTGTTCATATTTAATAAAAGCGGAAGGGTCATTTTGAATTTTCAGTTCAAACTTGTGAGTCCCCTGGCTCAAGATCACATTCCGTGCAGCGACCTGCTCCAAAACGTAAGTCGACTCGTTGTGCTCAAATGATTTGCCTTCGTAGTACAGTTTGTTATTGATGATTGCGGCTTTACGAGTTTTACCGATGATGGTGGTTTTCAAAACCAGATCTTCAGGCAGTACCGGTGCAGGCTTGGGTTTGCTCTTCTCAGGAGCCTGAACCGGTTCGCGGGGCTCTTCAGCAAACAGAACGGGAGGCGAGAATTGATCCCGGTCGACCTCAAACGGATTCTTCTGCATTGCTCCCATCTGCACCGACTGCACGAGCGGATCGGTCTGCATTAACGAATCAAACTTCTCCCAGGAGTGACGTGGTTCGTCCACCGGTTCACTCTGTGCAAAACTCATTTCTGTTTTCACAGGAGGACGTTGAGGAATTTCTTTCACAGTGGTCCTGGCCGAAGCGCTTGACGCACTCGCGCTTCCTCGAATGGCACGATAGAGTGGTGGAATCCAGAAATAGATCCCTACCAGTAGCAACAGACTCAATATGAGTGTCTTCTGCCAGCTCACTTTTAAATCGTGTATAAGTTGTTCACTGAAAGTTTTCACGCGTGAATCACCACTTTAAATCCATAAGAGACCTGAAGTTACATCAACTGGCCTAAACTGTTTTTCACGAGGAACAGTCTGAGAGCAACTTGAATCAGAGTGCACCCTTATCTCTTATCGGCCGAAAGAAACGTCTTGCTAACCCTATTTTCGGAAAAATCAGAATAATCCCTCTGGTTCTCGCGTAATGCGTAAACCGACAGGTCTATGGTTCCCTTGATAAGTCCCGCAGAGTCTCCATTTTGTTTGATGAGTGAGACCTGATTGACGGTAAACACGCGTTTTTCTTTGTCCAGCTCATTCAGAAACTGCAGGAGCCCCGAGTAGTGACCACTGATACTCAATTTAAAAGGCTGCCTGATATAGGTGGCATGTTCTTCCGTCTCGCCCGGATTCAATTCTGAAACGGTGAGCGAAGCCGTTTTTGCCAGCAAAGCAACGCGTTGCAATACCTGATGCGTGTCTTTGCCGACAGGAATTCTCTGGCTGAGGCGATTGATGAATGCGATACGTTGATCAAGCTGCTGATGCAGTTCCTCCAGTTGCTTCACCTTGGCTGGAATGGCAGAGATTTTCTGATGATACTCTTCGATTTCCTGGTTCAGCCGCTGTTTGCTTTTCAGGCCGGGCAAATAAACGACAAAGGTAAACAGAGCCACAACAACGGACAGGCCAATAATGGTAATCAAACTGTCGCGACGTAATTTATCATTCATGGAACAAGCCTCCTGCCGTGATCCAGCGATCCAGACCGGCGGTTAAATGCGTATCAATTTTCGGGAGATACATGCCAGGTGAATTCACGACCATTCTGAGTCGAAACACCCGCAGGGTTTGCCCCTCAAACATGGTTTCATTCGACTGAATCAGGTCGATTTCTCTGAAGACGCCGATCTGATCCAGATTTGACATAAATCGGGAAATGGAAAGGTGGTCTGGTGAGATTCCCTGCAGACTGACAACCAGGTTTTCCCTGGCGCGCAGCCCCTGCAGGTATTTCAGATCCACCAGTTCCGGTTGTTCGTTTTCCGGTTTTTGGGGTGGACTTTTTTTAGCCTGTGTATCTTCTTTGACAGAAATTTTTTCAAACGTGAACTGAAATTCATTCAGGGAAACGTACTGAGGCAAAGCGTGGCTGATCATATTCAGCAGCTGCGCCGGCGATTCGTCCAGTTGCAGGCCTGCCAGCAGATCGGCACGAATGTCGGTCTGTTGAATCTGGAGAGTCAGTTGTGTGGGGTCTTCCAGTTGCTCGTTCATCAACTGTGCCCGTTTTTCCAGTGCTTCTTTTTTCGTCTGCAGCTGATGTTGAATTTCGCGCTGGCGCACCGTACTCAGGGTGACCAGTGTCAGAAAAATCAACACGATCGTTCTTCGCCAGATGCGGTTTCGTTGCCGCCTCCTGACTTCGCGATAGCTGGCTGGTAAAAAATCAATTTCAGGTATCATATTCTCGCCCTTAGCGGGGTCTTTTCGAATCGTCTGATTTACACGTCCGTTTGTTTCAATCAGGTTGTCTGTAATGTTGTGTTGACCGGGTTCCGGTTCTAAATCGTTTTTTCTTTCATGGCCAGGCCCAGCGCGGTAGTCCATCTGCCGGGACGTTCCAGAATGGATGTGGAAATCGGCCAGCGTTCCAGGCTTTCAAAGGGGTTGCCCATTTCGCAATCGGTATTTAATCGTTCTGAAAGAAAGTCAATCAGCCAGGGACTGCATTCATTGCCTGTGACGATCAACTGATTCAGTTTTTTCCCGCGGAAGGTCACTTTGTAATAGCGCAGACAGTTTTCAATTTCGGTGCTGATTGATTCCAGCAGTGATCGAATCGAATCGATGACCGACCGGTGCAGTTCATCACTGGCATCCAGTGATGTGGAATTGGTGACGATATTTCGCATGCGAATCGCTTCGGAAAGCGGCAGGTCCAGATTGTCGGCGACCGCGCGATCGAGGTGATTGCTGCCCTGCATGATGTACTTCAGAAACAGCACATTTTGCTGATCTGCAAATATGACGGTTGTGGCCGCTTCGCCAAAATTCAGATAACAGTTGGCAGAATTCGAATGGGCACCCCGTGCGCCCCCATGAAAACACCTCAGAGTTGCCGAAGGTTCCACATCAATGGCAACGGCATTTAAACCAGACTGCTCCAGGAGATTCAGATGACGTTCCAGAATTCCCTTATGGCAGGCCAGTAGGATGACTTCCTGTTTGGTATTGGCTTCCTGTCGCACCTGGCCGGCGGGCAAATGACGGATTTCTGCGTCGACCACGGGATAAGGCAGGCGTTCTTCTGCTTCCCAGGCAACCACTTTTGTGAGTTCCTCAGTCGGCAGCTGTGGTAATCGAATATTCTGAATGAACAGTTCCTGTGAGCCCAGGCAGCTGATTGCGCGGCGACCTTTAAAATGATGATCGGAAAGAATTCGACGGATTTCCCCAGCGATTTTCGCATCACGTTCATCGAGCGTCAGTTTATCGTCAAAGTCAAACTGTTCCTGCGCTATTGCATGTACCACGCGATTATTGCGCGGCCCGGTCAGTTGAACGAGGGTCACGGAATTCGGGCCCAGCTGTAAACCGATGGGACTGTATTGTGATCGTTTGATTGAAATCATGTTTTCAGTTTCGTTTTCAGTAAATGAATCGCCTGGTGTTATAATGTCTGAATCTCATCCACCCACGCCTGGCCTGTGACCCAGGAAACGGTGATGAGGATGTAAAACGTATTTCCGTTTTTTTGAGTAGTTAACATCAGCACTGTATCTTCGTTGCGTACAGGGCCCGTGCCGCCCATCGGGCCAAATGTAAGGTCGCTGACCGCTGAATCTGATGTTTTCAATTTGATCTGCCTGAGTACCGCCTGCCCGGGCAGATTCAGAGAATCGATCTGTATCTGTTTGAGGTAGCGGTCTGGATCGGCGGCTGATCCTGCAAGGTTGTTTTTGGGAACCGGTAAATCCCCGGAGCCGGTATGCAGTATTTCATAGGTTTGTGCATTGAGATCAAAATCGACTTTGTATTCGGAATTGAATTTAATGGCGTGGTTTCGTGCGAGATGCAAATCAGCCACCAGCATGCGTGCGGTGGCATCCAGGGCCAGCGCACCACTGCTATCTGTTGAGACCAGTGATACGGTAGCCAGAATGGAAAGCAGAAGTACCACAATCATCAGTTCGACCAGTGTGAAACCGTCTCGATCGGCGCGCAGGATTTCTGTGGGTCTCCTCTTTTCCAAAGGAGACATGCCGCTGTGCCGATATTTTCGATCATGGTGTTGCATCTGATCTCACAAATAAAACTACTGCGTCTCTTTCCAGTCGATCAGCGACCAGCGATACCCGGAGAGCTCCGGAGTCGTCTCTCCACCATCAAAAGGCTGAAATAAGGGTGGTTCCCAGCGATATTCCTGGTCTTTCAAATGTTGAATATGCAGGGTGGGCTCCAGGCTGAGTCCATACGACTGGTAGTACGAGCCCCAACCCGTAAAGTTGTAAGGGTTCTCCAGCCACTCACTGAATCCAAGTTCCGAATAGCCGAAATAACGCCGCAGATTATTATCGTAGTCCCATTTTTGTTTACGGTCATACCAGTACGAGCTGGAGAGCACCCATTCATCGAGACGGTTAAAATTAAATGTTTCAGCACAAATGGGACCACGAATTTGTGTCAGTTCCTGCTTGTGCCGTTTGATCTCGTAACCGGTGGGCGAGGCGATATCTATTTCACCCCGAACCGTTACCTGCTGGTGTGCACTGTCCACACCGGTGATGGGATACCAGGATCCGGTCGCTCCGGTTTGCCCGGTTCCCGTTGTTTCGAGCCAGATCGCATATTTTCCATTGGCGGAAATCAGGTCGAGCAGCCTGTATTCCTGGAGCGTCACTGTGCTATAAGGCTGTTCGATCGAAGTCGCCGTGGCAGTGCCCGTGTAGGTGATGTTAGAGACGTTCGCATAATCGACGGAGCCGCCGGCACCGCGGACGTCTCCCTGACATACGACTGCTCCTTCGAGTGTGGTTTGTGTTTCGCGGATAAATTCAATGTCATCGGCTACGACAGTTGGCAGCCTCGGCCAGCGATCTGCATCGCGAACCAGTGATCCCCCGTCAGCGCCTTTCCAGTTGAAGGAGGTAACGTGGATACCTTTGCCGTGGAATGTGATTTTTGACGTTGCGACCAGTGTTCCCTGAATGACAACATTGTCATAAACATTGAGGCTTCCACTGCGGTAGAAGATGCCCAGAGGGTTGGCTGCAGTCGGCTTCAAGGTCACATTATATAATGAGGAATTCAGTGAAACTGCCTGATAGAGCGGGCCGCCCTCATACAGTCGATAGTTGGAGAATGCAGAAAAATCAGAACTGGGAATTCGCAGTCGGTTATTCGTGGTCGACCAGTGCAGTTTGAGATCTGACAAATCTCTACGGCTCGAAGAAGAAGGGTAGTCATAATAGGTCACAGATCCCGCGATGGGATGGGGATACGAAACAGTGGCCTCCGAAAGACTGCTGGAACCTGCTGGAATGGATACAAACCGTTCCCCCACGTCTTCCAGGAACTCTTCCCGTACAGACGAACTCCAGGCAGGGTCCTCGTACAGTACCAGGTTATCGTAGAGCCAGATATTACCATCAATGCGGTCGCAGGGATCCAGAATGAGTGAACTGGAACCTGTTTCGGCAAATAACGCGTATTGCCGGATCTGATCGAAGTCTCCCGAGTTTGCCGTTTGATCGGTGGCTTCCGCCGCGTCACCCGGTAATATTGAGCGGCCTGCCAGCCTGGGAACCAGTCGCATTTTTGCCGTGATCAGATATTCGGATCGCATGTTGCTGTTGGCAGCTGATGTCCAGGCACCCAGTGAGTGGACTTTGAGTTCCAGAACGGAACCAATGGAATCCCCGATTGTTTCAAAGGAAATAGAGTAAGTACTGTCTCCATCCGAGTCAGAGAAAAACGTGCGCTGGTACTGGTCATTGACCCCGGTCCATTCCAGTGAATTCAAACGATTCAAAGCGTCCGTCATTCCTGCCCGGGCGGCATTCATTGCCAGATCGCGTCTCGAACCATTTTCGGTAACCTGGGTGAGTACGCTCTGGGTCTGGATAAAGGAGTAGGTCAACACAAGCGACATACTTAAAGCGAACATCACCAGGATCATCGAGATCCCCGCGCGCGAAGTGCGCACCGTCAGCCACTGCCGACGATGACTTTCATTGCCCGCCTTCTGACTTCGTAGCTGCTTTGCTTTATGGTGTGTATGCATAGTACCTCGAACCGGATGCAAAAAATGGCAAGGCAGATGTGGAATTGATTTCATTCCATTCTGACTGTTCTGCAGTTTCGAATTGCACTTCGCAGTTAACGGTTACCTGACGCAGTCCGCTGCTGGCACTGGCGGTCCCCTGAGGCCAGGAAAGATTCATCCAGTCAGCCGTTCCGGGTGAAACACTGCTCAAGCTGGAATCGCTGGGAGTTTTAACCAGGCTGAAAAAAACATTTCCAGCGATTGGTCCCCAGGGATTTCCGCCGAGGACATACTGACTGCATTTAATCCGATTGCTCAACAACGCAGATTCCGCCTGGCTCGATTGAATGGCGGAGCGGATCGTGTTGTTGAAGGACGAACTGTTAAAATCAATTGTGGTACCGGCATTGGGAAACGCGATTTCAATCAGGTTGTGTGGGTCTGCCGGATCGACTGTATAGATCAGAATTTCACTCAGTTCAGGCAGACGTGTGATCGTCCCCTGTTCGCTGAGACCGCCGTTACGTCCTCCGGACCAGACTACCAGTGTGTTGGGAATATCAATGCTGTTCCAGGAATTAGAGACGACTGCAATTCCGGCCCGCGGAGATTGCCCACTGACATGATAAACGCCTGCCTGCGAGATCATCAGTTTGATTCGATCAAAGGCCGCATTGATCTGCGCCTGGGAATCTTCAATTCCCCGCGTATGCTGCCAGGCGGACTGCGTGGCGGTGACAATACCTGCCAGCGCGACGATCAGAATCGAAGAGATCGCCATGGACATCAGCAGCTCGACGAGTGTGAAACCACGATAAAAATGTGCTTTTCGAACTGCGCAGCAACGTACGCAAGTCCGTTTTGAATTGAACGGACCCTCTGAAAACACAGGCACATCAGCCTTCAGGTTATCAGGGCGAAAGTGGAACATAACTGAATATTCTTGTTGCCTCCGTAATTACATGACTTTGTGAGTCTGCATTCATTGCCAGTTTGATCGTGACGGTGACCCTGCGATAATTCGTATTCGTTTGAGTCACGACCCAGCCTGTGCCATCGTTGTCGGGCTGGATTCGTTCCACCAGCACTTCTCGAGTCAGTCTGTTTAAAAATCCGGTATCCGGTATCAGCAGGCTGGGACGGGAAATCGGATATCTTTCCAGAATCGTGACAGGTTCTCCGCCCAGCGAGTAACCCTGTTTGTTTTCCGGTGGTGTAGAGGACCAGCTGTCGTAGTCATCCAGATCATCAAAGTATTCCCGGGAACTTTGAAACCCGGGCCTGGTGTCACTGGCGAGGGGAAAACGGACCGCGGCGAGTTCTTCCAGCATCTGGTCAGCGAGACCGGTTCCGATGTTATGATTCAAAGCGGAGTAACAGGTGCCCAGGGACGCACCGATGGCAGAGAATAGAGCGGCTCCGGCAATCGCAGTGATCGTCACAGAGACCAGCGATTCAATCAGAGTAAATCCGTTGCGGCAGGATCGCTGCAACCACAGTTTTCTGGTTGCCATGAGCTTTTCCAATGTAATACCGCTTGAGGGTGCTGATCTGCGGCCCTGCTATCCACCATTTCAGAAGCAGTACACGCGATCTGAGTATCCAGCACCATCAAGCCAGATGGTTCCAAGACAAAAAAAGAGCGCGGCAAGGTCCCCTCAAAGCTCCCAGCTTTCCTTGCCGCGCTGTAAATCCTCGCCTCGATAAGAAGCGGAGGAAATTGTTGATTGTGTTCGATGAGCGGGTCAGTTGCCCCTCTCTGCCAGTAAAAGTAGTTCACGCAATTTGTTAGTCAAACAGAATTGCGCAAGAACTCAGGAAAAGACTGTTCTCCGATATGTTTCGGAATGCGCAGGAGGTCTGGACAGGCATTTAACCGTTAAAATTGCTACAGGCAGAACGGAAGTCTAGCGTAGCTGCGGGTCGGCAGAGCAGTTGTGAGGTGCTGGCAAGACCGAATTATTTTTTCAGGCTCTGCTCGATCTGAGATTTAGAAGAGAGCGCCGCTTCGCGCAGGACTTCACTGGTATCAGTGTCGTCGATGAGAGTCTGCAATTCTGTCAGAGTGGCTTTGGCAGGATCTCCCATCTGGCCGATGACTTTGATGGCCGCTAATTGAACCTCCGGATCTGAATCGTTGAGCGCGGTTTTAATAGCCTTCAATCGGTCTTCTGACGGCGATTCCAGATTTCCCAGGGCGTAGATGGCAGTGAGTCGGGTATTGGGATCGGGGTGTTCCGTCAGGCTGATCAGTACGGGAATGGCTTTCTCACGATATTCAGGAAAATGCGTGAGTGTTGAGGCAGCATTGACCTGTGTAAACGGAGATGCGTCCTGCAGGGCTGTCTCCAGAACCGGGGCGGCCTCTTTCGCTTCCGGACCCAGACTGGCCAGATACATGCTGGCCAGTTCTCTGGCACCAGGATCGGGGTGTGACATGGCTTCTTTTAAAGTCGGGACGGCTGTCTTGCCAAATGCGATCAGTTTTTTATCAGCCTGCATCCATTCATCGGGATCAGGTTCCGTGCGAATCGACAACAGCGTTTCAAATACGGCTTTGACTTCTGCCTGGGGATCGGCGGGTTCAGCGGCGGACGCGGTCGGCTTTTCCGTCTGCTCTGTTGACGCTGTCGCCGAAACGGTCTGATTTTTTTCCACTGGAACGGGAGCCGGTCGCTGATTATCAGAAGTGGTGGAGCTACCACAGCCCTTCAAAGAGAAGGTACACAAAACCAGGCTCATGACGAACACAACTCGAAACACTTGCATCTGACTGGAATCCATCCATTGAATATTTCTACTTAAATCCTGATAGATACGAATCATAGCGAATTCCTTGATCTGTGTGGATAGAAATTAAAGAATCCGGTTTCAATCTGTTGAAACACCACTGATATCGGAAAATCGCCATTAACGTAAGTCCCCCCCAAGTGCTATAATTTCTGCTGATTCCTGTTTAAATTGATCTATTTCAATCACAGACTGCATCGAGGTTTCTCATGAGGCAGCTTATATTCCTGACCGCGTACCTGGTAACCGGTTTCTCATTTTTTGTGACTCCCACCCCTGTTTTTTCACAAAGCAGTGCTTACTTTCGAAATCAGCGGAATGACATGGTGACCCGCTATATTGAGGGAGAGGGAATCAAGAACCCGCGTGTTCTCTCATCGATGAGGCAGGTCCCCCGACATGAATTTGTCAGTTCGAATCTGAAGCATCTGGCCTACCAGGATCTGGCGTTACCGATCGGCTATAAGCAGACCATCTCGCCTCCTTATGTGGTCGCATATATGACAGAAACGATTGATCCTCAGCCGGATGACAAAGTGCTGGAGATTGGTACCGGAAGTGGATTTCAGGCGGCGGTGCTTTCTGCTCTGGTGAAAGACGTTTATACCATCGAGATTGTCGAAGGACTGGGAAAAAAAGCCGCCGTTCGACTGAAAAAACTCGATTATGACAATGTGCATACGCGAATCGGTGATGGATATCTGGGCTGGCCGGAAGAAGCACCCTTTGACAAAATCATCGTGACGTGTTCGCCGGAAAAAGTTCCTCAGCCTTTAATTGATCAGTTAAAAGAGGGCGGAATGCTGCTGATCCCACTGGGAGAACGCTATCAGCAGGTGTTCCATCTGTTTCAAAAAGAAAAGGGAGAGCTCAAGCACAAACGGTTGATTCCGACACTCTTTGTCCCCATGACAGGACGTTCGGAAGAGAAGCGGGAAGTCAAACCTGATCCGCTCAAACCGGAAATCGTCAACGGCAGTTTTGAAATCGATGCCAACAATGACCAGAAGGTAGATAACTGGCATTATCAGCGACGGGTGAGCCGGATGACTTCGCAGGCACCGCAGGGGGCCGCTTATCTGCAGTTCGAAAACGAGACCCCCGAACGGCTTTCACAGATCCTGCAGGGAATGGCCATTGATGGATCACATGTTAATTCACTCGAAATCAGCCTGCAGTTGAGTTATCTGAACACAGTTCAGGGAAAACAGTCCTATCAGAAACCAGGTTTAATCATTCACTTCTATGATTCGATTCGACGCAACATAGGACAGGCCTACCTGGGCCCGTGGCTCGGAAGTCGTGGCTGGCACCAGGAAAAGAAAACGATTCCCATTCCACCACAGACACGCGAAGCAGTCATTCAGCTGGGTTTGAATGGCGGAACAGGCATTCTCAATGTGGATGCGCTTAAGATTGAGAAGGTTAATTGACTTTAACAGCCTGAAGACATTGAATTTACAGGCTGAATGGGTCTCAGAAACCGTCAATTCGAGGGAGGTTTTCCATGGAGACTTCGATTACTGCTGAAAGAGTGCATCTCAGACCTTGGAAAATAGAGCAGACCTTCTAGAATACTGCTGTGATTCACATCATGAATGGGACGAATTTCTATTGCGGTAAACGACTCTTCTTAATTTCGTCTTATATCGATGTGAAACGTCCTGCCTTTACCAGAGATCTACAATCCCACCTAATCATTGCGACCATTCGGAAAACAAATGTCATTACGTCAGTTTCAAGTTCAACAACAATCATCTGGGGCCGTTTTTGAGCATCCAGAGGAAAACTATCCTCTTGCGTCTCATTTTGGCTCTCCTGAAAAAGAGTATCAGGCTGCCCGGAAATCGGCAGCGGTTTTTGACTTGAGCAATCGGGATCAGATTGAATTATCAGGTACAGACCGACTCAAGTTTCTGCATAATTTTTGTACGAACGATATTAAAGGCTTGCAGCCAAATCAGGGATGCGAAGCGTTTGTGACAAATGTCCAGAGTCGAATTCTGGGACATATCAATGCGTTTCATCATGGAGATTCAATCTGGATTGATACGGCGGCAGGACAGGCCGAGGAAATTACCCGTCACCTGGAACGTTATATTATTCTGGAAGATGCCCACCTGTTTGTTCGGACTCAGGAGTTTGGCAGCCTGTATCTTTCAGGTCCAGACGCGACAGACATTCTCAAGCAGCTTGATCTTGAAGTGGAGGGGCTGGAAGAGTTTCACCAATTGAGCGTGTCAAACAGCGATGCCAGACTGACTGTGCGGCGCGTTGACTGGTTTGGCCAGCCGGGATATCTCTGCAGTCTGCAGTATGTCAAAATCGGCGAGTTCTGGAACCGTCTGATTGAGTCAGGCGCTGTCCCCGCAGGTCAACAGGTTTTTGACGCACTCAGAATTGAGTCACTGTATCCAATCTATGGTGTCGATCTGTCGGACGCGAATCTGGCTCAGGAAGCAAGCCGCACGGCGCAGTCGATTTCATTTAAAAAAGGCTGTTATCTGGGCCAGGAACCGATTGCGCGAATTGACTCTTTAGGGCACGTCAATAAAGAAATTCGATCCATCGGACTGGAGGGAGCGTGGGTTCCTCCTGCAGGAGCCAAAGTAATGTTCGCTGGAGACGATGGGCCTGAGGAAGCTGGCACCATTACTTCTGCTGCCAGATCATTTGGAAAATATCCTGTGGTGGCAATGACCGTACTCCGCAAATCAGCGAATGCCCCGGGTACTGAAGTCGAAGTAGTTGCCGATGATCAATCAGCGACGGGAACAGTATTTACAGAGTGGAATTGATCCGACAGATTCGCATTTTCTTGAGAGTTGATTGGTCAGAACGCAGAGAAACCTCAGGACGTGCGGTATAATCTGAATTAAAAACGGCAATTCCATTCATGTTCCGCGAGCCACTGAAATTACAACTGCGAATTCTCCAGATAACCATGGCACTGTTTGCATTGGTGCTGTTGAGTCTGACCTGGAAACTCTGGACGCCGCAAACACTCTTCCCACAGGTTCCCTTATTTTCACGGGTGTCTGAATTACCGCCAGCTGTCGACTGGCTGTCCTTTGCCATCATGGTCCTGACCCTGATCAGTCTCTTCGTGTTGTCGGCAGCATCACTGCTTAAGAAGAAATCCGAGGACGAATCTGCTCCGCGGTTCCAGATGCTTTGCGGTTGTCTGTTTCTGCTCTCATTTCTGTTGGAAGTTGTTTTCGATCAACATCGTCTGCAGCCCTGGGCCTACCAGTTTGCACTGGGGTTGCTGATCCTCACGGTGCTTAAGCCGCCTCGCGCGATTCCATTGTTTCGCCTGTTTGTACTCAGCATTTATTTTTATTCCGCACTCTCCAAATGTGATGCCAGTTTTGTTCAGACACTGGGGCGTCAGTTGGCGGAAGGGCTGTTTTCAGCAGTGGGTATTTCAACGACTTACTGGTCGCCACAGACTTTAAGCTGGATCGCAGCCTCCTTTCCGATCGGAGAATTCCTGATTGCATTCGGGTTATTTTTCCGCCGCACGAGGCAAGTCGCTTTATGGGCGGCCGTGGGAATGCATCTGACGCTGATGCTCGCGATTGGGCCCCTCGGGCTAAATCACTACAAGGGTGTTCTGATCTGGAATGTGTATTTCATTTTTCAGGATCTGATTCTGTTTCATACCTGGTTTCAGAATCAGACGTCTGTTGAGCCTGTGGGCAGACAAGCTGAAGAGCAACTGTCGCCGCCGACATATAGCGGTCTTGAACGAGCCGTGCAAACGCTGATCTGGTTGGCATTGCTGGCGCCTCTGCTGGAGCCCACCGGTTATTTCGATCACTGGCCCAGTTGGGGATTGTATGCGAGCCATCATGACCGCGTGGTTCTGTTGATTGACGAAGAATCAAAGTGGGATCTCCCCCCTGACCTGCAGCCCTTTGTAGATTCTCCCCGGCCCTTAAGTCGCTGGTGTCGTGTGCGCGTCGAACGCTGGTCACTGGCAGATCTGGGGGCACCCCTGTATCCGCAGGCCCGATTTCAACTGGGAGTGGCGATTGCTGTTGGCAAAGCTGTCGAACAGGATTCACCCGGGGATGCGTCGCAACCCCGAATCAGACTGCTGTATGAAAGTGCCGCAGATCGCTGGTCGGGTGAGCGTAAAATCAAAGAATATAACGGCTTATCCCAGATCGAGGCTCTGTCTCAGGAATTCCTGTTGAACGCCACTCCCCGCCCGTTTCCAATGAAGTAACCAGAGAACCTTTTTAATGAAAAGCGGTCTCTCCTGTGTGCGTCGGTTGCAATTCGTCGAGTTTCAAAATACAACGGCTTTCTGAAATGGAAACGAATTCCAGGCTGTCATCCAGCGATTAGAGCGTATCACATTTAACCAGAGTCTCTGCCAGGCAATTAGACCCGGTCCAAATGGTTCTGGAGACGCTACAGTAAAACGGGACACAGTCTTACGTTCAGCATTTATCAAGATTCGAGGCGAGAAATGGCTTTTATTAACGATCACTATCTCAAGCTCAAAGCGGGTTACCTGTTTCCGGAAATCGGACGTCGCGTCAATAAATTCTGCGAAGAGAACCCGAATGCCCCCGTCATTAAACTGGGAATCGGAGATGTGACTGAGCCACTGCCGGCTGCGATTCGTGAAGCCATGCATGCTGCCATTGATGAGATGGGTGATGCGGGCAGCTTTCGTGGCTATGGTCCTGAGCAGGGTTATGGATTTCTGCGGGAAGCGATCGCAAAGAACGATTTTCAATCGCGGGGCGTTGATATCTCAGCAGACGAAATCTTTGTGTCGGATGGTTCCAAGTGTGATACCGGAAACATTCTGGATATCTTCGGAGCCAATAACAAAGTCGCTGTGACGGATCCGGTTTATCCTGTCTATGTGGATACGAATGTGATGACTGGCCGCACGGGCGCGGCGGACGAAAGTGGTCGCTATGCAGGTCTGACCTATCTCCCGGTGACCGCCGAAAACAATTTTGTGGCTCCCCTGCCCGAGTCTCCGGTCGACTTGATCTACCTCTGTTATCCCAATAATCCCACGGGAACTGTGGCGACAAAAGAAACCTTGAAACAGTGGGTCGATTATGCCCGGGCCAACGGATCGATCATTCTGTTTGATGCTGCCTATGAAGCATTTATTACCGATCCGGAGATTCCACATTCGATTTATGAGATTGAGGGTGCGAAAGAAGTAGCGATAGAGTTTCGCAGCTTCAGCAAAAATGCCGGTTTCACAGGAACCCGCTGTGCGTTCACAGTTGTTCCCAAACAACTGAAGGGGACGACTGCCAGTGGTGAGTCGGCAGAGATTCACCCACTCTGGAACCGCCGTCATTGTACGAAGTTCAATGGAGTTTCCTATATCATCCAGAAAGGCGCAGAAGCAGCCTATTCTGAACAGGGCCGGGAGCAGATCCAGGGCCTGATTTCCTTCTATCTGGAAAATGCACGTCTGTTACGTGAAGGGCTGGAATCGGTGGGAATCTCTGTTTATGGCGGCGTCAATGCTCCTTATGTCTGGCTGAAAACTCCCGGTGAATCGACCAGCTGGGAATTTTTCGACGAACTGCTGCAGAAAGCGCATCTGGTGGGGACTCCCGGCAGTGGTTTTGGTGCTTCCGGGGAAGGTTATTTCCGGTTAAGTGCTTTCAACACCAGAGATAATATCAACGAAGCGGTTACCCGTTTTCAAAAAGTGGTCAGCTGAGGCTTCCGGGCTGTCTCCCGCTTAGCTGTAGCGTCTCCAGGTTCATTTGGACCGAGTCTAATCGATTGAAAGACGCGATGGTGAAACGGGATGCGCTTCAGCGAGTTTTCTCGGGACAAACTGCAGGAGAAAGCCCTGTTTTCAAGGAGAAGGGTGCTTTATTGTAGACACTTCCCTTGATAGTCTCATATAATCGATACTTTGAAATTGTCAAAGATCCTCTGCGCAAGAGGACGCCATGCAATACATCACCCGCTAATTCGGGGGCAAACGCAGCCAGCCGAATCTCGCCGACTCGTATGGTCTCTCCCGTTTAAACTCGTTTTCATTGTTCACCGAAAGGTTTTTCTTATGTCGAAATGGCATCTCGCTGCCTGTTTATGTATCGCGTCGTTCGGTTTTTCCGCTTCGGCCAATGCACAAAACGAAAAAGCAGCTTCCGGTAAATCAGGTCTCAAAGACCAGAAACAGAAAGTCAGTTATGGAATTGGCTTTAATCTCGGTCAGAACCTGATGCGGGATCAGCTCGATCTGGATCCGCAAGTTCTGGCGAAAGGCATCGTGGATGCCATGACCAAGCAGAAACCCCAGATGACAGAGGATGAAATCCGCGCCACGCTGCTTGCCTTCCAGCAGGAACTGCGTCAGCAGCAGGAAGCCAAGATGAAAAAAGCCCAGGTTGAAAATGTAGCCAAGGGCAAAAAGTTTCTGGAAACCAATGCGAAAAAAGAAGGTGTGAAAACCACCAAGAGCGGACTGCAGTACAAGGTGATCAAATCAGGTAAGGGAAAAACTCCCGGTCCTAAAGACAGTGTTACCACACATTATCGTGGTACTCTGATCGATGGTACTGAGTTCGACAGCTCTTACAAACGTAACGAGCCCGCTACATTTCCTGTCAGTGGCGTGATCAGTGGCTGGACAGAAGCACTGCAGCTGATGAAAGAAGGGGATAAATGGCAGTTGTTTATTCCCAGCAATCTGGCCTACGGCGAGCGTGGTTCAGGACCTGATATCGGCCCCAACGAAGTACTGATCTTCGACATCGAACTGCTTAAGGTCAACTGATCTGCATCGACCGATCACTTGATCGGACAGCATCAGACATTCAGCCGACGTGCCTTTGGGTACGTCGGCTTTTTTTATACACCATCATTTTTACAGACTGCCTGTAGGGATTGCAGGGATTGTCTGGAATGCGGTGTGCAGTTTTTCATTCCTCTGTGGTGTTTTATCGAAGTCAAAGTTCGTTGAAGTGGTGTTTTGTAAGCTAAGGTTCACGGAGTCTCGCAACAAATTGTGTTGATCTACATACTCCGCCAACTTCAAAAAGTCACTGAGCCATGCCAGATACAAAACAAGATACAGACCAGCTTCTGCAACAGTTTCAAGAGTTACAGGCGCAGCCAACCTGCTCGGAATGTGGTACGTATGAGCCTTGGGGGCTCTCTTCGTGGTGCCCCCAATGTGGTTTCTATCCCAAGCTGGGGAAATGCGTCGGTCAGACTGACATGCAGGGCCAGTCACTGGAACAGCAACCACAGCCTCAGAATATCTGGGAACTGATTCCCGCCTGGGGTTGGGTGTTGGGTGTGGGAACAGTGGCCGCAATCAGTTTGAGTGTGGGCGGGCGTTTTTACTGCGAAGATCCTGGTCAACTCTGTCTGTGGACAATCACCCAGGCGACGGTTGGTCTGATGATGTTTTTAGTCGGTCATTTTATCGCTTATCTGAATGCGGTCTCCCGTTCGGCGGATTTCAGTATCCTGAGTATCATCGTAACGCCATTCAAAATCTGGCGACCCGCGATTCGCCGTTTTCCTCAAGGTGCCTGGAAACTGGACCTGGCTGTCTGGGGGCTGACGCTGGTTGTGGGCGCGTTTGCCATCGTCGGCGGTTTCGAATTCAATTCTCTGTTCAAAGACTGGGGTGTTAAAAAAACAGCCAATGTCAATCTGCTGGCATCAGTCGTTGATCAGGCCAAATCCGCGGATGGTGAAGGTGGCGCAGACAATATCGAAGATGCTTTAAATGACTTTGCCGGTGGTACTGAAGAAGAAGATTCCGCAGCATCAGCTGCCAAAGCAAAAGCCGCGGCCGCTGCTCAGGCTGCAATGCCTGCACCGGAAGAAGAACCCAAACCAGAGCCGGAACCGGTGGCAGAACCTGAAACGGCGCCACGCCTGGAGTCTGACTGTCTGCTCGTCGGCTATTCGGCTCTGCCAAATGGAACCATTGACGCAGTGCTGTTAGCTTCTTCCTATAACAAGCAATTGGTATATGCAGGTTATATTCGAGGCAGTGAACTTCCCGAAGACATTCGACTGGAATGGCAGAAACGTCTGCCCCAATTGGAACAGAAACAGCCTTTTGTGAAAACCAGCCAGGTTGCGACCTGGATCAAGCCCCGGATCACTTTGAAAGTGAGTTCCGAAGGCTGGACGGATACGACTCATCGACTGATCAAGCCGCAGTTTGTCTCAGTCCTGCAGGAAATCAGTCTGGATTGAATCAGAACGGAATCCGTAAAACAAAAAAGGTCTCGCTGAAACTATCGGTGAGGCCTTTTTTCCGTGTGCGACAGAGGTTCTTTTCCGTTCTGAGTCTGGATACCTGTTATCCCCGTGTCCGCCTGCTAAAATAACAGCAGACACTTTTCACTGGAACCAGACGGACAGACAGGCAATGAAACCCGAATTAGAACGTTACAGTCGCCAGGTGCTTTTTTCAGAACTGGGCGAAGCAGGTCAGACGCGTTTAATGCAGAGCAGTGTGCTGTTATGCGGCTGTGGTGCGCTGGGGACCGTTCTGGCAGAAACTCTGGTCAGAGCGGGTGTCGGTCAGATCAAAATCGTGGACCGGGACTTCGTAGAACTCAGCAACCTGCAACGACAGGTTCTGTTTGATGAGAACGACGTCGCCGCGAAGCTACCCAAAGCAATCGCGGCCGTCGAAAAGCTGAGAAAAATCAACAGTGAAGTACAGATTGAGGCTGTCGTAGAAGACATCGACTATACCAACATCCTGGGGCTGGCAGAAAACGTCGATCTGATACTGGATGGGACGGATAATTTTGAAGTCCGTTACCTGATTAATGATGTCTCACTGGAACTGGGGATTCCCTGGATTTACTGTGGTTGCATCGGTAGTACCGGGCAGACCATGACGATTCTGCCAGGCAAGTCGGCATGTCTGCGGTGCCTGATTGATTCCGCGCCCGAACCCGGCAGTACAGAGACCTGTGATACCGCGGGCATTCTGGGGCCAACCGTCAACGTGATTGCGTCGCTGGAAGCCGTCGATGCGATCAAGCTGCTTTCCGGCCAGGTCGAACAGATCAAACCGGTTCTGACGGTCGTCGATGTCTGGGAAGGATCATTTCGGCAGATGAGTCTTGCCGATCTGAGGGAGAAAGGGGGCTGCAAAGCCTGTCACCAGGGGGAACGGATCTGGCTGAACGGAGAACAGGGGTCTCGTACGACACGTCTTTGTGGTCGCAATGCGGTTCAGGTTTCTCCCGCCGACAAAGGCAAAATTGCGTTTGAAGAACTGGCCGTGAAATTACAGAACTCAGGCAGCGTTGACGTGAACCCTTATCTGCTGCGGCTGAATCTGAAAAATCCCGATTATGAAATCAGCCTGTTTCGTGACGGCAGGGCGATCATCAAAGGTACCGATGACCCTGCAGTTGCCAAGACCATCTATGCCCGCTACATCGGCAGTTGAGACATGTTATTCTGCCGGCTGGATTTCAGCCTGGTACTTGAGAAAAGCCTGAACCATTTCTGCGCGGATACGCAGCATCAATTCACGACTCAATAAATTTGAATGGTCTCTCCCCTGGTGAATCTCCACCACGGCGTCGGCATCGAGTTGTTCCAGCGTCTGCTTGAGCAACTGGGTGGCACCATTCAGGTAGAAGGTGTCCTGATCTCCCATGAAGACATGAATTTTTCCTGCGAGTTCGGGTGCCAGCTGTTTCCAGTTAGCTTCCAGGATCCGGCGAATATCATATGCTTTCCAGGCTTCTGCCACTTCTGCGTTGATTGTGCCGGTTTCCCAGTCGTAGAGCTTCAGCGGTTCTCCGTCAGCACCGCGGGGACTGAACACCGCTTCAAAACTACGGAGCTGTCCGCCATGCCCGAGTACCTGTTCCATTTTCGCGAAAGGTTCGAACCAGAGGATGGGTTGATTTCCTCTGCGGGCGATCGGGCGGGGCTGGTTGTTCGCATCTCGATAGACGTTGCTCCCCGGTTCGTAGATGTTGATCTGCTGGAAGTCGCGAAAATCAACCGGGTCGGGAGCGGTGCTCCAGGTGCCGCCAAAGACAGTGGGATAGGTGACCTGCAGCCAGAGTGACGACCATCCACCGGAAGAGTGTCCGGTTAAAAATCGGGCGCGTGAATGGGGGATGGCTCGAAATGCTTTTTCCAGCTCTGGTATAAATTCGGTGGTAAACGCTTTTCCGACAGGTCCATTGGTAGCGGAATCAGCAAAGACATGATGCCCCCAGCGACATTGCGGATTGAGAAGTACGCGGATGAATTCAACGCCGCCGACATTTCGTTCTGCAATCGGTGCTTGAGGAAGGCTGCGTTGATGATCGCCGCCAAACCCGGGAATGGAATAGATGACCGGATATTTTCGTTGAGGCTGCTGATAATAACTTTGCGGCAAGATCACGCTGGCTTCCAGGCCTGTCTCCTGACCGTGAAACTGAGACAGAAGAGGAGATCGCATCTGGAAGTGTTTGATCCACTGGGTTTCGCTAAACGTTTTTTCCGGCACCAGTTGATCAATGATGAAGGAGGGGATGTTCGCGACCAGGCCGCCGTTCAGCTGATGAGTCTGGCTAAATCCGTTTCCGGGGGCGGTGCCGATTTTGGGATTTGAGTTGTTAAAGCGTGCGACCGCCTGCGCGCGATATCCGGCCAGATCCATTTCTGCTAATGGCTGGGGATATGAGAGTAGTCCTTTGGTTTCAGGTCCCAGCTCGAGCAGTTCGCCTGGCTGCCAGTTGGTCACATCACAGGCAATGAAGGACTCCGGTTGGAACCAGGAAGGTCCCAACCGCGGCTCACGTCCGGATTTGGTAAAAATCAGATAAACGCGGCCCGTGAAAGGCTCAGGATGAATCGATTTCAGGAAACGGACCTGGAAGTGATGTTCGGCTGCTTCTGAACTTTCAGCGCGTCCATAAAAAATCACTAAGATACATACAAGTGACAGCAGAGAGTACCGAAATCGTGGATTCATGGGGAATCGGACCTGTCAGGTTGTTTCAAAGTCGAACGCGAGTCAATAAAATCCAGATGGTATTTTAACTCTCCAACTGTATAAGAAAAACAGCTTCCCTGAAAGGCGATTTTCACCATGACTGAGAATACTTCCCGTCTGGAAGAAATCATCGCACGTTTGACTCAGGTGGAATCCGTCTTAATGCACCTGCAGCATGATGTAGAACAGTTAAACGAAGCGCTGCTGCAGCAGAACGCCATCGTGGATACATTGGGAAAGTCTCTCAAACTCCTGGATTCGCGTATGGGAGCGCTGGAAGTGGAAGACGAGGGGCCCGATCCGCTGCAGGACAAACCACCTCATTATTAGACTGTGTCCCGTTTTATTGATGCGTCTCCAGGTCACATCTCTGGCTTCCCCGTTTTTCACTAAAAACTCTGCTGTGATCAGAGTACAGCTTGAAATGCGAATGGGGATGAATCATGCTTGATATCAACATTGTTACATTTGATATCCTGGAGGGCTGCCATCATGTGTCGGTTATATTCTACTGTCTGCTGTTTCGGTCTGATTCTATTACTGAATTTCAGTTTTACGGAGCAGCTTGCAGCGGCGGATCAGCAGCGTCCCAACGTCGTGATCATTATGACAGACAATCATGGCGAGTGGACCCTGGGCTGCTATGGAAATCAGGATATCAAAACCCCCCACATCGATCAGCTGGCCAAAGAAGGGACCCTGTTCACCCGTGCGTTTGCGAATAACGCCGTCTGTTCGCCGACCAGGGCAAGTTTTCTGACAGGACTGATGCCCTGCCAGCATGGCGTACATTGTTTTCTCAGAACCCGGATTCAAACCGGCCCCGATTCGTTCAATACCCTGGAGGAATTTCAGTCAATTCCCCAGGTACTGCATGATGCCGGTTATGTCTGCGGATTATCAGGGAAATGGCATCTGGGTGATAACCTGTATCCGCAGGAAGGTTTTTCGTATTGGATTACCAAGCCGCATGGTGGCAGTGCTGGTTTTTATGATCAGAACGTCATTGAAAACGAGAAAATACGCAAGGAACCAACGTATCTGACTGATCTCTGGACACAACATGGAATCAGGTTTATCAAACAAAATCAGGAGAAGCCCTTTTTTCTGTTCCTGGCTTACAATGGTCCTTACGGTTTAGGTTCGGCGATGAAAGAACCGATTCGCAACCGGTTCAAAGCTGAATATGAAAAAATGACTTTCCCTTCGTTTCCCCGGGAAAAAGCACAGCCCTGGAATTTCAACTACGGAGACTGGATTGGTGACCTGGGGATTATTCGCAAATACGCGGCCGAAGTCTCTGCCGTGGATGATGGGGTCGGTCAGATCATGCAGACGCTCAAAGATCTGGGTTTACGTGAAAATACACTGGTAATTTTCACAGCAGACCAGGGATTGTCAGGCGGCCACAGTGGTTACTGGGGCATGGGAGATCACACACGACCGCTGACCGCTTTCGACTGGACCATGACGATCCCGCTTATCTTTTCACAGCCGGGAAAAATTGTCTCCGGAGCACGCCAGGATATGATGGTGGCTAATTACGATGTGTATCCCACGCTGCTGAATTATCTGGGACTTCAGGATAAAATACCTGCGAAGCCCGCAACGCCAGGGCGTAATTTTGCGCCAGTTCTCAAAGGAGAACAGATTCCCTGGGACGAAGTCGTCTTCTACGAATTCGAGAATGTACGTGCCATCCGTACAAAGGACTGGAAGTACATCGAACGGTATCACGAATCACCGAACGAACTGTATCATCTGGTCACAGATTCACGAGAGCACAGGAACCTGATCGACCAGCCTGCTTCGAAACAGACCAGAAAGGAACTCAAACAGCGACTGGATCAGTTTTTTTCCAAATATGCCGACCCGCAATGGGATATCTGGAAGGGCGGCAAATCCAAGACGATTTTGATGACAAAACAACTCTTTCCTGATTCTTACCTCTATCTCCCCCCCTCAAAGCCATAATTTTTCGGGTCAATTTGTCCACGGGAATTAAATTTGCTCGCATGTGTTCTGCATAGTCGTTATATTCGATACAGACTACATAGGTTTCACAGATTGTGCAAATTACCTGTGTTGTTGCATGTTTCAATTATGCATCACCTCTTTTTCTGACTTATGGTTATAAAGTCGGGAAGATTGGGTAGTTCAGGCAGACTCTGCCGGGGCGCAATGTGATCTGGGCCAATTGTTGCATTTCACTTGATGGTGTTTGGACTCAACTTTCCGATACGTATTTTAACGATCCGTTTTGAAAGTTTGAGCACAACCAGGAGGTACGTGCCATGTCGGTGACCCATTTTACCGCCAAAGAGATTTCTGATCTCGAGACAAAGTCGACAACTCCCCGTTTTTTACATTCCCTGTTTGGTTCAGCGGCCATCATGGCACTGGCTTTTCAGTGGCCGACAACCGCCTGGCCGTTTGTGATCGGCTGCACGCTGGTTGCCGCTTACAGCATGTTCTGCTGGTCGAGTTGTTTTCATGAAACATCGCATCAGGGTATTTGTGGCAAGCCCTGGGTAAGTATCTGGCTGGGTCGTGCAATCGGCACGATGCTGTTCGTCTCATATACTGCCTACCGGGAAGCCCATATCCGTCATCATGCCTACTTGAATAAACCAGGTGACTGGGAATTGTGGCCCTACTCGGATCCCACGACATCCCTGACGTTTCGTCGCATTTTCTGCTGGCTGGAACTTCCCCTGGGATTCGTGACTTCCCCTTTCGTTTACAGCCGCCTCTGCTTCAGCAGGAAAACACCGGTTAAAAATCCCAAGGTGATCAAAACCATGCGGATTGAATACGCAGTGATGGCCGTCGTCTGGGCAGCCATTCTGGGTGCCGTTACCTGGTTTTCCGTCTGGATTCCTTTCCTGATGGCCTGGGTGATTCCTCACTGGATTGCCAGTGTGATTCAGACCTTCCGTAAATATACCGAACACCTGGGGATGCAGAGTTATGATCCCCTGCTGGGTACTCGTACCGTGATCGGATCGAATCTGATTACCCGAATCTGTACTTACATTAACTTTGATATTTTCGTGCATGGTCCTCACCATCGTCATCCCAAAATTGCTCATAACAAGCTTGTGGAAAAGATGGATAATTACCAGGCGGATAATCCCGATACGAAATATCCTGTTTTCACGACTTATATGTCGGCCATCAAACATACCCTGCCCGCTTTATGGAATCCGGGTGTGGGAATGAATGTCGGGGCCCCTGCTCCGAAAAAAGAAAAGTGGCTGGGAGCAGATAACTTTGTGACGGATGTCGCACGCGAAATTCTCTCTGATCGTGACGTCTCCAAGGTCCATCGGGCCTCATAAAGAAATCGAGATACACAAAACGCCCCCTGCTCTACTGGAACAGGGGGCGTTTTTTATTTCATAAACGGTCAGGCGTTTATCTGCGGAACAAACCACGACGGAACAGACCACGTCGGGGGACGTAGTAATTTTCCTGAGAGCAGCAGGGATCGGCAGTCTCTTCCGGGGTCAGTTCTTCCCGGACTTTGAGCAGCAGTTTTTTGCTGGCTTTAATGCCGGCGTACTCATCGAGTTTTTTGCCCTCGTATTCAATTCCCACATAACCGTGGTAGCCGGCGTCGAGGACGATCTGCATCATCTTCATGTAGTCCGTGTTGATTTCATTTCCGTCTTTGTTGAAATCATGGGTCTTGGCACTGACGGCTTTGGCATAAGGCATCAGTTCTTTGACCCCTTTATAGCGATCGTATTCTTCGCCGGTTTTACGGTCGAGAACGAAATTTCCGAAGTCGGGCAGCGTTCCACATTCGGGCAGGTTGACCATTTTCATCACGCCCGCCAGCCAGGCACCATTGGAGGAGAGACCACCATGATTCTCCACCAGCACATTGATGCCGTACTGCATGGCAAACTCGGTGAGTCGACGCAGGCCATCGGCGGCCAGTTTCTGCTGCTCTTCAAAGCTGCCATTGCTGCGGGCATTCACCCGAATGGAGTGGCAGCCGAGTGTTTTGGCAGCGGTCACCCACTTGTGATGATTTTCAATCGCGAGAGTTCGCTTCTTTGCATCAGGATCGCCAAGCGCCCCTTCTCCGTCAATCATGATCAACACATTTTTCACGCCGACAGCCGCGGCCCGCTTGTTCATCTCAGCCAGATATTTTTCATCGTTGGCTTTATCTTTGAAGAACTGGTTCACATATTCGACTGCTTCGATGCCGAATTCTTCTTTGGTGACTTTTGCAAAGTCGAGGTTATCCAGTTTCCCGCCACGCAATGCGCGATGCAGAGACCATTGGGCCAGTGAAATGTCAAACAGAGGCTGGTTGACTGCAGTGGTCGCCAGAGCGGAACCGGCCCAGCTGGAAAAGGCGAGCCCGGCAGTGAATGCAGATGTTTGTTTCAGAAAGTCACGGCGTGAAGTGATGCGTGTCATGAAGCAGTCTTTCTCTGTTCGATGGGAAAATTTATTGCAGGATCTGGCTTAACTCCAGTAAGTTTCTGCGATTATAAAAACTCAGCTGCAAAGAGACAATCAGAGTTTTCCCTGCATAACAAACAAACCCTCCGGACCACGATAATGCGTCATCCGGAGGGTGTTTCAAGTTTCTAATTTCAGCAGACGATCGCCGTTAATAGCGATAGTATTCAGGTTTGTAAGGACCTTCGACGGGAATGCCGAGGTATTCAGCCTGCTTGTCGCTCAGCTTAGACAGTTTCACACCCAGTTTGTCCAGGTGGAGACGGGCGACTTCTTCGTCCAGATGCTTAGGCAGCATGTAGACGCCGATTTCGTATTTATCAGATTCATTCCAGAGTTCAATCTGGCCGATGACCTGGTTACTGAAGCTGTTAGACATGACGAATGAAGGGTGTCCGGTGGCACAACCAAGGTTAACCAGTCGGCCTTCTGCGAGGACGATCAGAGCTTTGCCATCGGGGTAAACGAACTTGTCAACCTGTGGTTTGATTTCGATCTGTTCGATGTCTTTCCGGTTTTTCAGGTAGGCGACCTGAATTTCGGAATCGAAGTGGCCGATGTTGCAGATGATGGCTTCGTTCTTCATCTTATCAAGGTGTTCGCCACAGATCACATCGCAGCAGCCGGTGGCAGTGACGAAGATATCGCCGCGGCTGGCAGCGTCTTCCATCGTGGTGACTTCATAACCTTCCATCGCAGCCTGCAGGGCACAGATGGGATCGATTTCTGTGACCAGAACGCGGGCTCCCAGGCCTTTCATGGCGTCGGCACAGCCTTTACCTACATCACCATAGCCACAGACAACAACGACTTTACCGGCGATCATGATGTCGGTGGCACGCTTGATGCCATCGGCCAGTGATTCACGGCAGCCATACAGGTTGTCGAACTTACTCTTTGTGACCGAATCATTCACATTGATCGCAGGCACGCCCAGTTTTCCCTGTTCGTGCATCTGGTGCAGACGGTGAACGCCAGTGGTCGTTTCTTCGGTCAGACCTTTGATTTCTTTCAGCAGTTCCGGGTACTTCTCGTGAACCATGACGGTCAGGTCGCCGCCGTCGTCGAGAATCATGTTCAGACCCTGTCCGTCGGGCCAGAACAGAGTCTGTTCGATACACCAGTCAAACTCTTCGTCGTTCATGCCTTTCCAGGCGAAGACGGGCACGCCTGTCGCTGCGATGGCAGCAGCAGCGTGATCCTGGGTGGAGAAGATGTTACAGCTGGACCAGCGGACTTCTGCGCCCAGAGCGGTCAGAGTTTCGATGAGGACTGCCGTCTGAATGGTCATATGCAGGCAACCCGCGATCCGTGCCCCTTTCAGGGGTTGATCTTTACCGTATTTTTTCCGGAACGACATCAGACCTGGCATTTCCGTTTCAGCCAGTTCAATTTCCTTACGACCCCAGGCAGCGAGCTTCTGGAATTCTTCTGCGCTGTAATCCTTTACTTTATACGGCAGTGAGTTGGTTTCGGTCGACATTCTCAATCCTTGTTGGTTCAATAGAAAAGGGGAGTATCTAAATTCAATTCAAGCAGCAATCGACTTGAATCATCGTTTTAAAGCTGTTTTACTTGAGCGGAAAAAATCACACTGACCAGAAACAGTATCATCGACTATTATATAATTGAATGGAACGGAGCTGATTCTGTGTTTCTACAGAGTCTTCAATCTGAGGTCATTCATCTCTGAGTCAGGGAAAGGTGATTATCACTGTTGCTTCATCTAGTTCAGGAAGCATAAACTGCCATCATCCGAGTCTGAAATCAACGTGGTCTACCCTGACTGCAAGATAGGCAATACGAACCGGGCTGGCAATAGAAAATACAGGTTTGTTGACCTGCAAAACACATAATTTATACACTACGCTAGCTGGAATCTCTCTCATTTTAGATCCTGACAGGCGAATTTAAACCCTCTGAAGACAAGAAAACCTAATGCGCATCAGTGAATTATACCAAGGTGGAACGTTTGGCCTCTCTGTGGAAATCTTCCCCCCACGCAATGAAAGCGGGGATGCAGAGCTGTTTAAAACGCTGGAAGAGCTGGTTCGTTATCAACCCGCTTTTGTTTCCTGTACTTATGGCGCCGGGGGGTCTACCAGTAAACGAACCATCGAATTATGTGCGCTGATTCAGAATCAGTTACATAATACAGCGACCGCTCATTTTACCTGTGTGAATTCGACCCGGGAGGAACTGGTCGAATGGCTGCAGAATGCCGTCGATGCGGGCATCACCAACATCATGGCTCTGAGGGGTGACCCTCCTGCCGGCCAGGAAACGTTTGTTCCCGCGGATGGGGGGCTGAAATATGCCAATGAGCTGGTATCGCTGATTCGTAAACATTTCCCAGATATGGGTATCGGCGTTGCCGGCTATCCCGAATGTCACCCGGAAGCCTCGGATGCCGAGGTCGATCTGACGAACCTGAAACGGAAAGTCGATGCCGGCGCCGACGCGATTTATACACAACTGTTCTTTAACAACGAACACTTTTATCAATTCCGTGAGCGCTGCCTGAAAGCGGGAATCGACCGACCGATCGTTCCCGGAATTATGCCGATCACCGAGTATCGGCGGATCCAGCGGATCATGTCGATGTGCAGCTCCGAGTTCCCCGCCGATCTGGTAGGCCAACTGGAAGCGGCGCAAGATGATCTGGAGGCCCAGTTTGAGATTGGGGTGGAATATGCGATCCGCCAGTGCGAGCAGTTGATCAAAGAGGGTGTGCCCGGGATCCACTTTTATGTCCTGAATCGTTCACAGGCCTGCAAACGGATATTCGATGCCCTCGGTTTTCCGGAGACCCAGGAGAATATTGCAACGTAGTCAGAGACGCTGCCAGCGTGAGTCAGCGCGTCGGCGCGGGTTGCCTGCTTTGAAACTGGTACACCAGATTTTTCCAGGCTGCTGCCTGCTTCTGTTTGCCCAAAATTTCCAGGTGATTGGCGATCTCTTGTGCCAATTCAACGTCCGGTGATTCCAGCGCACCGCTGGAAACAATTTTATACAGCTCCCGATGACTGGCGGCCAGCTGCTTGACGCGTTGAAATTTCTCCGCCGCCTCTGCTTTTTTGCCCAGCGCCTGCAGCAGCATGGCTTCCTCCTGCAGATATTTGATCTCTCCCGGATGCAGACGGGAGGCTGCCTGGATGGATTCGAGCGCGGCAGATGTTTTTCCCTGCTGTTGCTCCAGGCGACTCTGCAGCCACAGCCAGCGGTCATCCTGCTGGAGCTGCTGCTGAAAATCCTCGGGCTGGTTTTCTAATTCGGTCACAAGTTGCTGAACCGCTTCCAGTTCTCCCAGTTCAAGATAAAATTCAAAGGCGATCAGCAGCGTTTCCGCGTTTTGGGGTTCCGCCTGACGGGCCGCTTCGAGATAGGATTTTGCCTGGTCGATCTCTCCCAGCTTCCAGTGACAGTAAGCGAGGGCCCGCATGATGGAAGGTTGTCCCGGTTCTTTCTCATTAATGCGGTTCAGCAGTTTGATCGATTCCTGCGCAATCGGGTTTTTATGTTCGGTATTCAGCAGATGATACAACTGGAGGAACTGGTTCGGGCAGGTCTCCAGGCTGCGCTCCAGCAGGTTTTCCAACTCTCGCAGACGAATCTGGTTGAAATAGATCCACTGCAACTGTGTGACTGCTTCCTGTGAATCCGGAAACGCAGCCAGATGTGCTTTTAAAGTCCGTTCCGCCTCGGCCAGTTTTGCGGTGTTCTCATAACTGCGTGCCAGTGCAAAGGAGGACCGTCGGTAATCGGGAAACGTTTCGTTCAGTTGAGAGAGCGACTCAATCGCCGCCGGATAATCTTTTTTCACGAAGTAACTTTCACCAGCCAGAAGTTGTGCGCGTGGTTGATCGGGTTCGAACCAGCGGAGCCACTCGAGTTCCTCCAGGGCGTCATCCGGCTTGCCTTCAGCCAGGAAGCGTTGTGCACGACTGAGGGTGACACGCGCATTGGATCTCACATTCCAGCCGACAAACAGGAAGAGGCAAACAGGCAATAGAACCAGGAGTACTGCCAGCGTGATGAGAATTCGTTTTTTCAAACGTCAAGTTCTTTCGGACAGGTGTCAAAATGTTACTGATCAGAGCGTCGTGTTTCAGATTTTCAGTTTACGCGGGAAGTGGACCCGCTGCAATCAGGGAATCCGGGGATCGGCTAAAGTTGTGACTTGAAACGGGGACGCGTATGATGGAATCTCTGTGCCGAACCATTCAGCGCGAAGGCGTTTTTGCTCAACCCAAATTCAGGAACTGATGACATCATGACAAAGCCGTTGAATTTCAAACAGGAACTGACGTGCGTTTTCGGGCAGCCGGTGGCAGAGAACCCGACTCAATGCATGATCGAGGCAGCTTATAAAGCCTGTGGTCTGGAATGGCGGTATCTGACGATTGAGGTCGCGCCTGAAAATCTGGAACAGGCGGTTGAAGGTTTGCGGGCGATGGGCTTTCGCGGCGCGAATCTGACGATTCCCCATAAAGTCGAAGTCATCCAATACCTGGACGGCATCAGCGATGCGGCGGCGATGATGGGAGCCGTCAACTGTATTGTCCGCAAGGGCGATCACCTGCTGGGTGATAATACGGATGGCAAAGGTTTCGTGCAGTCATTAAAAGAAGTGACCGATCCGGCGGGGAAGAAGATCGTGATGTTTGGTGCCGGCGGTGCGGCTCGGGCCATTGGTGTGGAGACGGCACTCGCGGGAGCAGCGGAAATCACCATTGTGAATCGTAGTGCCGAACGCGGCGAAGCGTTGGTCAAGCTGCTCAATGATAAAACCGAAGTGCGCACCCGCTTCGAATTATGGGACGGCGATTATACATTGGCTGATGATGTGGATGTCGTAATCAACGCCACCTCGATCGGCCTGTATCCTGATGTAGACGCGGTCTTCCCCCTCGATTTCAGTTCACTCAAACCGAACATGATTGTCTCGGACGTGATCCCCAATCCTCCCGAAACCCATTTGCTCCGCGAAGCTGCTAAAATCGGCTGTCCGACGCTCGACGGCCTGGGCATGCTGGTCAACCAGGGCGTGATCGGCTTTCAACTCTGGACCGGCGTGGACCCCGATCCCAAAGTGATGCGGGCCGCGCTCGAAGAAGTGTTCGGCGTCTGAAAGAAACGCAGAATCATTTCAACAGGATCGAATCCCCCAAAATTCAGGGTGGGCCCGAATATAATTCGGGCCGAGCGCAGCGAGCAGGAGGTTGCAGCTCACACGCTCTAAACAGAGTCGTATTTCCAACCTGTTCCAGATAGAGTGAGGCAAATCTAATCAACAGGCAATGCTTACTCTGCAACCTCTTGTTGTCTCCGACAACACCGAATTGCATTCGGTGCCACCCATGCGGTTGGTTGAGTTGAGATACTTCTTGAGTACCATTTTCAAAGTTGGTATTCTAAAACGATTCACAGCTGATATTGCATTATTTTCTGGAAACACAAGCATGTCCTGGACCGATCAGATTCTGAAGTTATGCAGCGATGCCGAGTTCTTTCCCGGTGCAAAGCCGCATGAAATTAAGCAGGCGGAAGCCGAACTGGGAGTCGCTCTACCAGAGGACCTGGCGTGTCTGTTGCAGGAATCCAATGGGGTCGGAGGCGAATACGGGCTGGGGCTGATCTGGCCACTGGAGCGTATTGTCCGGGAAAATAAAGAGTTTCGCGAGTACCCGGATTTTCCGGAATTGTATATGCCTTTCGATCATCTGCTCTTCTTTGCGGATGCCGGCAATGGGGATCAGTTCGCCTATCCGATCCAGGCAGGAGAAATCCGCAGACCCGATGTGTTTGTCTGGATCCATGAAGATGACAGTCGAACCTGCTGTGCTCCGTCGCTGTCGACCTATCTGGAACGCTGGCTCACTGGTGAGTTGCTGTTATGAATGCTGCATCACTCTGGCCTACGTAACTGGAAGTCCCATGAAGTCAGATAGAAATGAAAACGATGCAACTGAATCTCACTGAAGATGAGGCACTGGTACTGTTCGAATTGCTTTCAAGATTCTCGGAGGATTTGATATTAGGAATTGAGGATCAGGCAGAGATGCGTGCGTTGTGGAATCTTCAGGCAGTTCTGGAACAGGCGCTGACTGAGCCGTTCCTGCAAAACTATGAAACGCTGCTGGCAGCAGCCCGTGATCGGCTGCGGGATGACGGCAAGGGCACAAGCGCGGAGCTGGAACAGGAAAAAGGTCGGCTTGCAGTCTGGCTGGAACCAGATCAGATCCGGTTCCTGGCGAATGAATGGCGTAAAATCCCGAAAGAAGCATCGGAGACGGTTCAAACGCAGTGGGGCGAAGTGGCCTTTCGGTCGATGGCTGCATTGCATAAAGCCGGGCTCCATTATGATCCGGAGTTTCCACAAAGTGGTGAAGCGTATCAGGTTAAAAAATGAAAACGCTAAGTTATTGCGGACGCGATCTACTGCTGCCTATCGCGGGTGATATGCTGGTCGCTTTTCAACAGACTGGATTGACGGGACTGATCTTTGAGGATCAGGATTCCGTGCGATCACTGATCCAGTTGGAGGATGAACTGCGGGTCACTGATGCGAATGGTTCGCGCACGCAGCGAGGTACAAAGCCAGGAACCGGTTTCTGGCGCGCGGATCTGGAACGCCTCGATTACCTGCTCGGTTGCCGACTGAAAGCCGCAGTTGCCCGCCACGATGGTTGTCTGAGTCTGGAGTTTGAAACCGGGGAACGTCTGGAAGTAGAATCGACAACCGGATATGAAGCATGGCACTTTCAGTGTCCCGCGCCAAATACTACATCCAGGCAATCTCTCATTTCCGTTCATGGAGATCACGGAAGTCTGATCGTTTTTTCCTGACAACGCGCAGGGACCGAAATAAAGGTTCCAGGAACCAAAAACAGGTTCGGGGCAATCCGCTTCGAGAGGTTTCTCCAGGTTTGTACCAGCACCGTCGGACAAGCCGACGGTGGCACACGCACGTCTGATCCGATAGGGGATATTGCAACTAATAGAGGGGTTTCCGTGTGCCACGGACCGGCTTGTCCGGCCGTGTCGAAAGGGTATAGGAAGCCCGATTATGGATAGTACGTGATAGCTGCGACC